>Ga0182030_10018180_pt1 | contig 13504 bp, 15 predicted proteins | sample 812S3MmetaG_FD_121299 | JGI IMG/M metagenome (GOLD analysis project Ga0182030, IMG submission 121299) | Permafrost microbial communities from Stordalen Mire, Sweden - 812S3M metaG (Illumina Assembly) | ecosystem: Environmental > Terrestrial > Soil > Wetlands > Permafrost | place: Sweden... | reverse complement strand
TGACGACAGATTGGCGAAAAGACGATGGATCTAGGCACGATTCGGCCGCTGGTTGGAAAACCGTGCAACTGGAAACACTAATTCCCCCAGGTGGACTTTTCGATGGACCATTTGGTTCGAATTTAAAAACGTCGGATTACACCACGTCAGGAATCCGAGTAATTCGTCTTGAGAATATTGGTCGAATACAGGATATTTCTCGTTGCGCAACCCAATTTGGATTAAGAAACTGATCCATGAACATGGATCATTGCACAACGGCCAAAAGATATGGCTCTTCTATATGGCTCACAAAAATAACAAGATCAATTTACAAATTTTCCCCGGACAAATCCGTGACATTGAACCGAACGGAGAATGCAAGGCATATGTGGACGAAAAAGATGTTATGGATATTAGTCAGTCAGAAGAATATCAAGGGATATAGCATCTCGGATGTTATCGGGACGGAATGGTTCGATTTGATTAAAGAAAAACATCCAGAGTGGCTCTAGTTATTTAAATTAAGGACGCGCTGCTCCAAGAGAAGTTCTCGTCAAAGAACCTTCGATCCGGAAAGTGATTTTACTTGCATCGCTCGGTTGATCCGGATCATTATATGCGGCCAATTGGATTTTCACCGAACCGATTATGGTGATCTTGGTGGGGGAGTAGATGATACTTTCAATGTGGTCGAGAAGGAATTGTCGTTTGCTTTCGAAGTCGGTGCATTTCTGAAATCGCGCGCGCGTGGTGTCGCAAAACTGACCGATATTCGCCTCCACGATATTACGCTTGTGGAGCAATGGGATTTTTTTCAGCAATTCGGCCCGCTCGATTTTTACCCTATTGATTTGGTCATCGGATCGCAAGGAATTTTCTGAATATTCTCTTTTTGTTATTTTTCCTCTCGCATAGCTGTTTAGAATATTTCGCTTCTCCTCGGCAAGCTCTTTGAGTTTAGCGGCGACCGCTTTCAGCTTTTGATCCATTATCTCGTGATCAAATTTCGATCTGACTTTTGAATACTCGAGATATTTTTTGATCTTCACTGGATCGAGCATGGTTTTTTCGATCAACGACCATACTTGCGGTTCCAGCACTTTCGCCGATATTTCGGGACTCGTGCATCTAAGAAAGTCGGAATCATCGGCATGCAGGCGTTGTTGAATGCGTCGTACGCATCGATAAGCGATTTTATGGAAAAGCCGCTCCGTTCTCACGGATTTTCCGTTTTCTTCCTGATATTTTCGGACAAACCGTTGGTAGGGGCTGCACTTCATGCCGCACAAACCGCACCGCACAAGATTCGAGAGAAGCTGCATTTCTCTGGGATTCGTATATTTAATTTTATTGGCCTCTATCCGGGCCTGCGCGGCATCGAATGTCTTTTGGGATACGATCGCAGGGATCTTCACGCCGATCCACTCCGAGCGATCCTTGTACACTTTCGTTCCGTATTTGGTAGCCCGCAGCGGGCTGCTTTGGGTTTTCTTATGGAAACATTTATTGAAATATTTAATGCCTGAGTAGGAATGGCATTGTAGGATGCTTCGTATCTTCAGCGGATTCCACGTCGTCAGGCCAGTCTTCGTCCGCGCCCTCATCTTTTCAAGATTCCGGATGATCGTTGACCAACTTGCGCTCTCGTCCACAAACGATTGAAAAGCTCTAAATATAAAACCCCGTTTTGTGCGGGGTTTTATATTTATTAAGATCACTCTTAATCCTGCACGGTTAGATGCCAGTTGCATTCGGAGTTTACCTCGAGATAGTAGCTGCCGCCCGTGTGGTAGTACTCGGTATCCGATCCGCCATTGCCAAGTTGGTTCACTCCGGCGTTCTCGAAAGACAATGATCCGCCACCCGTATAGACGTATACCTGGAAATTGCCCTGATCGCCAAAACTCGAACAGTCGTAGCTCCATTTCATTTGCCAGCTGCTGTCGACAGTAAAAGTCTGCGTCGATTTCGATCCGCTCCCAGAGATATCTAGCACGGTCTGCGGTTGTGCCGGAGCTGGGGCGGGAGCGGGCTGGGTTACGGGTGTCGGCGTTGGAGCTGGCGTTGGCTTGGGGGTGGGAGCCGCCGCCGCCTGCTGAACGGGTGCCGCGCTTGGCGTCGAAGAAACTTCAGGAGCGGCCGCTGGTGCCGCTTGCGACCCCTCCTTGTGACACTCGGCAGTCACACTCCAAATTGGTAATGTTCTTCGTAATTAGTATAGCATATAATATAGATATTTGTCAAGTGCTGCAAAATAGACCTATTTTATCGCATTTTCCATCAAAGCAGTTCTAAACCCGTCCAGAGTGGCGCATAAAAAAAGACCGCTAAATCCTAGCAGTCTTTAAGTGCGCGTAATCACGCACCAGGCTCGTCACTTACATGTCTGTGGCGGAGAGCTCGCTTCATCGTAATCAACATTTGCGAATTCACGCCGGGTACTCACTTTGATAATTCTTACTTGACCACCGTCGCAGAGATACAACGTCTGATAGGTGGATTTGTAAGAGTAGCTTCCAAGCGCGCCCTCCGTTTTCGTTACCGTGGCATGAGGGTGATGCTCGCGCAGATATCGCTTGACCTGATTATCAGGGGAACCCGTCAGAGCGATCAAGGTGCCGGCAATAACAATCACAGCGAGTGCTTCCAACCACCACCCTTTATTTTCCGACTTAATCATCTCTTCACCTCACGATTCAAAACTAAAGATATTATAAAGTATATTATTTATAAAGTCAAATATTGCTTATTCTACATAAAATTGTTTTAACATCGTTGCATGCACCGTGGAGGAAAAATAAAAAGCCCCACACAACATGTGTCCGCGTGGGACTTTTTGTGTAGGGCGGCCACTCATAGATGTTTGATCGGAAATCTGTAATCCGATTCCACTTCGGGAAGTTCCGTGACAACCAAGTCGGCCTGGGCGCTTGAGAGCAGGTCGCCGAGCGCGTTGAGGATGTTTCCCTTGTTTCTTTTTCCGACTGCTTCAAGGAGCGTGCGCCAGGCCTGGTTGCCCGAAGCGCCGAGCTTATCATCGGCAAATGGCGCACTACAGATAGACAGGGGATCTTTCACGCCGCCCGCGAGACATGGAGTGATCCGGTCGAGGGCGAGCTTCATCCTTCCGAGCATCGTGTCCTCGAGCGCGGAGTTTCTTGCTTCCCGTTGTGCCACAATGATGCGCGCTTGAGGCAAGAGTTTTTCGGCGAGTGGATTGTCGAGGATCTCTTCCATTGAATAACCCTGTAACTCACGTGATTTATCCACGATGCATGGGGGTGTTTCCGTTTCCAAAAATCTGGAGCGCTTTCGGTCCCTGATCACGGCCCTTTCCGCAATGGTGACCGCGGCCACAATCTCTTCCTTTGAATAAGGCATCGCACTCTCCTTTCCAAGCCTATTTATAGTAAATAAGTATAAGGTTGTCAATAAAAAAAGCCCCCGGACTTATTCGTTAAGATAAGCCAGGAGGCCTTGGGGATGCTTTGGGAGAGTCGATGGATATCGATTGAGTTCGCAGGCGTAGTAGGCGCCGATCTCGCCATTGAGTCGGCCGAATCCGTCTCCGTCCTCGTGCCGTACAAGCACCGCGCCGCCTTCGATGCCGGGGACGCCCTTTGATATTGCGCCGATTGTGCCTTCTTTCCTTGCGGCAATGTGCTGGGGATGAACAACTGCCGCCAGGTCTTTCACGCTTTTACTCTCGGTGCCAAAAAGATTGGCGGTTTGCACTCTCGTTTGGGCGATCATTTCTTCAAACCTCATCTATTGTTACTCCCTCCGATGAAATAAGAACCGCATACGATTCTATGCTAAAATGGGCATATGGGCAAATTGCCAAAATTGATAGCGGCCAATTGGAAAGAGCATCCAAAGACGACGTCGGAGGCGCTGGCGCTGTTCGGCGCGGTGGCCAAAGTGCCGCGTGCCGCGGGTGTTACGGTTGCCATCTGTCCGCCGTTTATATATCTGGAGGAGATGGCTCGGGAGTTTAAACGTATGCCATCCGCCACGCGCTTGAGGCTTGCGATCGGAGCACAGGATATCTTTTGGGAAGAACAGGGGGCATATACCGGCGAGGTTGGCCCCGCGATGCTCCGCTCGCTTGGCGCGAAGTACGTTATTGTTGGACACTCTGAGCGGCGAAGGTTCGCAAAGGAGACGGATATCATGATCAACAAAAAGATCGCGCTCGCGGCAAAGGACGATATCAATATCATCCTTTGCGTCGGGGAGCCGCTCTCGGTACGGGAAAAGGGCCCTGCGGTCGCGAAAAAGTTCGTGGGCCAACAACTCGCGAAGGATTTGAAGAATATCCACCTAAAGGCCGGCAAATTGTATATTGCCTACGAACCGATCTGGGCGATCGGCACGGGCCGGAGTGATACTCCGGAAGACGCGCGCGAAATGGCGATATTTATTAAAGGAGTATTAAAGAAGACGAAACGTATCGCGGTGCGCTTTCTCTACGGCGGATCGGTGGATGGGGGGAATGCGGGCAGTTACATACAATTGAAAGAAATAGACGGGGCGCTCGTGGGGGGTGCCAGTCTGAAGGCCGAGGAATTCAAAAAAATAATTAATAATACTCAATAAAAATATGACGGAAGCAAAGCATTGGTTCTGGGTGTTGTTGGACGCGTTTTTGGCGGCGCTTATCATCGGGGTCTTGGGAGTAGGGTTGCCTTCGCTTGTGCGGTGGGCATCGTCGGTTCCGCCGGCGCGGACGATCACGGTTTCGGCGCAGGGGATGACGACGGCAACGCCGGATCTCGCCGAGATAACATTTTCCGTGGTTTCGACTGGGCAGAATCCGCAGACGTTGACCTCGAATAACAACGACAAAATGAATTCGGTTTTACAGTTCGTCTCATCTCAAAACATCGCGACGAGCGATATTGCGACAACGGGCTATGATCTTGAACCCGCGTATAACTACGACAACACCACCCAGCGCAATTACATCACGGGATACACACTCACTCAGACAGTGACGGTCAAAATTCACGACCTTTCGAATGTGGCGACGGTGCTCGGCGGTCTCGCCCCGCTTGGCGTGAACCAGATCGGCGGCGTGGACTTCACGTTCAATACCCCTGACGAGTTTGTTGCCGCCGCACGGGCTGATGCTATGAACAAGGCGGAAACGAAGGCGGTAGAAATGGCGAACGCGGCGGGCGTCTCGCTTGGCGAGGTGGTGAATGTTTCGGAGAACAGTATCGTTCCTCAACCCATGCCGGTCTATAACATGATGGCGAGCGGAGCGATCGCGGCGCCGGAGGCGGCTAGCACGCCGAACATCCAGCCCGGTTCGCAGGATGTGACGGATAATGTGACGATAACGTACGCCTTGCGCTAAACATTCGCCATGACGAGAAGGGATCTTAGTGCGGGTCTTATCATCGGTGCGGCGGTGGGATTGTTGATCCAGCCGATCCTGGCGAACAGCCTTTCAAGTGTTCATTTCGATATCGCGGAGCGCGTGGGGATATTCGTCTTCTTCGCGCTCTTTGCCCCGTTCGCGCTTTGGCTTTGCGAGATGATCGCGAAGGTCGTGAAGGGGTTCTACCAGTTCGGCCAGTTTGCCGCGGTGGGAACGTTGAACAGCTTCATCGACATCGGCGTATTCAATCTGGAGACGTTTCTCTATGGAGCGTCGATCGTCTCAACGCCGCTCTTCGCGCTATTCAAAGCGATCTCGTTCCTGTGCGCCACAACGAACAGTTTCTTTTGGAACAGAAACTGGACGTTCGGCTCGACGGACAAAGTGAACACCGGAGAGGTGACGGGTTTTTACACGATCGCCCTTATCGGTTGGGGAGCGAACGTGGCGGTCGCGACCCTCGTGAAGTCCATCGGACCGGAGACGAAGTTGTGGGTGGATATCGTAGCACCGCTTGCGGGCATCCTGGTCACGTTCATTTGGAACTTCGTCGGATACAAGTATTTTGTGTTCAAAAAGAAGGCTGTGGTATAAACCCTTGCATTTTTACGAGGAATCTGCTAGAATACTCTCGAATGGGTGCGAGTATAGCTCAACGATGATATCGACTGAGCTATAACCCACACGATTCTGTTTGGCTAAGGGCGCCCGAAAGGGCGCTTTTAGTTTGTTGTAGTCCTCTGGATTTTTGACTGCGCCTTTAGGTTGCCTCCTCAACGTATTTCCAATACGTCTCGTCGGCGCTCCTTGCCTTAGCTAAAAATCTAAAGGGCTGGGGAAATACTTTCTTTACATATCCATTGTTCATTTTGTATACTGATTGAGGAGTGGCTGATTGAGCACTCGTTCAATACAAACAGAACCGGAGGTCACCACAGCCGCTCCGCCCAGCACTTTTAGCTTTTCGTTGGAGTCTTGGGCGGAGCGGTTTTTGTGTGCCAGGGGTAGCGTATGCCCCGGCATCCGCTCATCTTATTTAACCTTTTATTCATCATGCCAAAGTTCAAGGAGAATGTTCCGTTGTCCAAATTCAGTCATTACAAGATCGGCGGCCCCGCGCGATTTTTTTTTGAAGCCAAGACGGAAAAAGAGCTCGTATGGGCGGTCAAAGAGGCAAAGAAACGGAAGCTCGCCATTTTTATCCTTGGTGGCGGCACGAACCTCTTGATAGGCGATGAGGGCTTTGATGGCCTCGTACTTCGTCCGGACATCCGAAGCATAAAAGCGAAGGGCACTACGGTGACCGTTGGCGCCGGCGTGGCGATGGCCGATCTTTTGAAGTACGCCGTAGCGCATTCGCTTGCCGGGCTTGAGTGGGCGGGCGGCCTTCCGGGCACCGTCGGCGGAGCAGTTCGCGGCAACGCCGGATGTTTTGGCGGCGAAATGAAAGACGCCGTCGCTTCGGTGCGGAGCCTGGATGTCAAAACGATGAAGGTCACGACCCGTACCGCTCGCGCGTGCGCCTTCCGCTATCGACACAGTATTTTCAAAAAGAAGAACGGTGCGGAGATCGTGCTTTCGGTCACGCTCGCGCTTGTGAAGGGAAATAAAAAAGAGATCGCGAAGGTAATAAAGGCGAGGGTGCAGTACCGTGCGGAGCATCATCCGATGGAACATCCGAACATCGGAAGCATCTTCAAAAATGTTCCACTCCGCGCCGTGCATGAAAAAGGGAGTGCAAAGTACGCGATCGCGCTTCGCGCAGCATCACTCACATTCCGCGGTGCGCGGTTCTCGGTCAAGACGGATCCGTTCCCCGTCATCTCCGCGGCGAAGCTGATCTCCGAGTCGGGCCTGCGCGGCGTGAGCATCGGTGGCGCGATGATCTCGCCGAAGCACCCCAACTTCATCGTCAACGTGCTCGCCGCCGGTTCGCCGGACGTCGTGAATCTCATCACGCTCGCGAAGGCGGAGGTAGGGAAGAAGTTCGGCGTCATTTTGGAAGAAGAGGTGCAACTGTTATAATTAATATAAATGAATATCACTATAAAAAGGACACTGGATGTGACCCCGTCGCTCGAAATTTATATAGAGGAGAAGTTCTTACCGCTCGCCAAACTGGTCAAAGCGTTCGATAAAGACGGCTCTTTGGAGCTGCGCCTGGAGGTGTCCCGTACGTCGAATCATCATCGGAAAGGGGAGGATATCTTCATGGCGGGAGCCGACCTGCGGTTGCCGGGAAAGATCGTGCGTGGCGAAGCATCGGCATCGGATATCCGGAAAGCGATCGACGGAGCCCGTGATATTTTGCGCGAGGAGATCGAAAAATACAAAGCGAAGCATACGGAAGCGTCTCGAAAATAAAAAAAATCAATGCCGTACGATATCGTGCGGCATTTTTTATCCCGGACGGTTCTAAAAGTTATCCACAGAAATCGAAAGAACCGGAAAATCGTTTTGTTATACTAAATCTATAGTAAATTTTTTCCCACGGGGAAAAAATTATCGGAGTGGTCGCAACCCGATAAACTAAAAATAATTACTACAATGGCAGTAAAGAAAGCAAAGAAGAAAGCAGCCCCGAAGAAAAAGGCTGCGAAGAAGACCGCGAAGAAGAAGAGCCGCGCATAGTATCCAAAAACACTCCGGTAATCGCCGGGGTGTTTTTTTATTTCCATTTTATTTTCGCGCCGAGCGCGAGCGATCGTTATTCGCAAAAGTTGCCATAATCGCCTATAATCGGTGGTATGCTCGAAGGATTAAAGAAAATATTCCAGAAGCGCTCACTCGCGTCTTTGGAGGAAAAAGTCAAGGAAATCAACGCCCTAGAGGAGGGTCTTTCCGCGGTAACAAACGAGGAACTGACCGCCAAGAGCCTGGCGCTTCGGGAGCGGGTCCGGGCCGGCCAGATGCCGGAAGTTTTGGATGAGGTTGCCGTGGAAGCGTTCGCGCTCGTGCGCGAAGCGGCGCGGCGGACGCTCAACCAGCGGCCGTTCGATGTTCAACTTCTTGGCGGACTCGTGTTACATTCCGGCGCAGTGGCGGAAATGATGACCGGTGAAGGTAAGACGCTCGCCGGCGTCGCGCCCGCGTATCTGAATGCGCTCGCGGGAGAAGGCGTCCATGTCGTCACCGTCAACGAATATCTTTCACGGCGCGACGCCGTGTGGATGGGAAAGATCTACCGCCTGCTTGGACTCACCGTCGGATCCATCATCCCGGGTGCGGCGTTCATCTACGATCCGGAGTGGGAGATCCCAAAGGAGGAAGAAGAGGAGGATGAGAAAAAAGTGGAGACCACGGGAAGCTTTTTGGTCCAGCAAGAGTTTCTCCGTCCGGTATCGCGCGGCGAGGCGTATCGCGCGGACATCACGTACGGCACCAACCACGAGTTTGGCTTCGACTACCTGCGCGACAACCTGGTCTATCGTCCGGAGGACCGCGTCCAGCGCGGCCATAACTTTGCCATCATCGACGAGGTGGACAGCATATTAATAGACGAGGCCCGGACGCCGCTTATCATCGCCGCGCCGGACAGCCAGTCCAGCGACTTTTATAAGGCGTTTGCCCGCATCGCGAACAATCTGGAAAAGGACGTTGATTACGATATGGACGAGAAGAAGCGCACCATTACGATCACCGACGCCGGCGTGGAAAAGGTGGAAAAGCTGATCGGCGTGCAAAACATCTATGCGCCGGAGAATATCCGGCTGGTCCATTACATGGAAGAGAGCATCAAGGCGAAGGCGTTATTCACTAAGGATAAGGATTATGTGGTAAAGGACGGTCAGGTATATATCGTGGACGAGTTCACGGGACGTCTGCTTGTCGGCCGTCGCTATCAGGCCGGATTGCACCAGGCGATCGAAGCGAAGGAGGGCGTGAACGTCCAGCAGGAATCCCGCACGTATGCGAAGGTCTCCATCCAGAACTATTTCCGCATGTACAAGAAGATCGCCGGTATGACGGGAACGGCGCAGACATCGGCAGAGGAATTCTTCAAGGTGTACCACCTGGAGGTGGAAAGCATTCCGCCGAATCGCGGCCTCGCGCGCAAAGATCTGAACGACCTCATCTACAAAAACTTTACCGCCAAGCTGAACGCCATTGCGGCCGATGTAAAAGACCGGCAAAAGAAAGGCCAGCCCGTATTGCTCGGCACGACATCCATCGCCAAGAACGAGCTCATTTCCGCGGCGCTCTCGCAGGCGGGGATCAAGCACGAGGTCTTGAACGCGAAGAACAACGAACGCGAAGGCGCGATAATCGCGCAGGCGGGACATTCCGGTGCTGTCACGGTGGCGACGAACGTGGCCGGACGCGGCGTGGATATTTTGCTCGGCGGTAATCCGCCGGACGCGGCCGAGGCGGAGAAGGTGCGCGGGCTTGGCGGCCTGCACGTGATCGGCACCGACCGCCACGAGGCGCGCCGCATCGATAACCAGCTTCGCGGCCGCGCCGGACGCCAGGGCGATCCGGGTTCATCGCAATTCTTCCTCTCACTCGATGACGACCTTTTGCGCATCTTTGGCGGCGATCGCATAAAAGGGATCATGGAACGGTTCGATCTTCCGGAGAGTGAGCCGATCGAGTTCGGGATGGTCACGAAAGCCGTCGAGCAGGCGCAGGAAAAGGTGGAAGGCGCCAACTTCGACATGCGCAAACATCTCCTTGAGTATGACGATGTGTTGAACAAGCAACGCGGCGCGGTCTATAAACGGCGTAACGAGTTCCTGGAGTTGAAGGAAAAGGAGGCGCTCGCGAACATCATCGCCGACGCGGCGATCGCGCACTTCGACGTAGCATTCTTGCCGGGCTTTTCGCAGTTCGGACAGGAGGCTGTGGCTGCCAAAGAAGACGCCCGCAAGGCGTTCAAAGAGGGGGATATCACAACCGACCCGACCGCTCTTGCGGCGCTCGATTCGGCGGATGATTTCATTGCGGTGATCAAAGAAAAAAGTCTTATCGTTGCGGAGCACGCGCTCGCAAAAAATCAGATCGTCGGCATCCTTGATATGTTATGGATGACGAACCTTGAAGACCTTGAAGCGCTTCAGGAATCCGTCGGCCTTCGCGCATACGCCCAGCGCGATCCGCTCGTGGAGTATCGCCATGAGGCCAGCGGCTTGTTCAAGAGTTTCTGGGGAAATTTCAACGGATGGATATTTAATAATATGTTCAAGCTGGCGGCACAGCAGGCGGCGGGCGGAACGGCCGGCTCCGGCGGGGGAGCGGGAGGTAATGCGTCCGGCACTCCCACCAATTTTGGTTTGAACATTCCTGCCGTCGCGCCCGCGAGCGAGATGGGTCCGGGCGAGAAGATCGGCCGCAACGATCCGTGCCCCTGCGGGAGTGGAAAAAAGTGGAAAAAGTGCGGGCTTTTGAATACGGATGAGCATCAGAAGAATGTGGCACAGGGCGGTGCCAAGCACGAGGTAACAGGGGGATAAACACAGTTATTTTTTTACATTATGATCATTACTCCGGAGGATCGCGAAAAAGAACGAACACTCTTTGAGGCGGAACGAAAGCGGGCGCCCGAGCTTTTTACCCGCGCACCGATGGTCGATGACGATGCGACGCTTCGCTCCGTGGGTATCGACGGAGGATATGGAATCCGCCCGGTGGGATATCTGAAATTATTTCCCCAAGATTTTATCGTCGAAGAGATCCCAAAGGAAGGAGCGGTTCGTACGATCGACCTCTCGGATGAAAACCGAGCCTTGGGCGGCGAAGGGAGCACCTACTATGCCGACTTGGTAAAAATCGGGGTTTCCACGCTTGAGGCCAAAGAGCAACTTGCGAATGCGCTTGGTATTGATGAGAAAAATATCGGATATGCGGGCATTAAAGACAAGCTTGCACTGACTTCCCAGGTGATAAGCATGCGGGGGATTTCCGATCCCAAAAAGATAGCTTCGGTATATTCTGATAATTTTTTCCTAAAAAACATAACCCGGGGAAAGGGCGTCATCGTGAACGGGGATCTTAAGGGGAACCGCTTCACTATTACGTTGCGCCTTGCCGATCCGATCACGCCGGCATTAAAGGCGGAATTGGAACAGAAGGTGGTGGATGCGAAGCAGGACGGATTTTGGAATTTTTTCTACCTTCAACGGTTCGGAACGCCCAGACTCTTGAGTCATCTATTGGGACGCATGCTTCTTGTAGGTGATTATGAAGGTGTTGTTAAAACAGTGCTGACTCATACAAGCGCCCGTGAGATACCTTACTTTATAGCGATACGGAGAGAGATAGAGGAAAAATGGGGGGATTGGCAATCTATCGAATCGATACTGACTCCGTTCCCATCAAACCTGACCCATGAGCTTGTTTTGGCCCGGTGGCTTGCGGCGCACCCCGGGGACTTTTTGGGCGCTCTGCGCACCATTCCCGATCAGATACGGTTATGGATATACGCATATGCAAGTTTTCTCTTCAATAAAAAATTGTCCGAGCTCATCGCCGTGGGGGATGTTCCGTTGTGGCTTCCGATCGTAAACTCGTACAATTCTAACGATTGGAAACCCTATGCGGCATTTTTGGAAGAAGACGGAGTGCGCTTGCCAAGCAAGGCGTATAAAGATTTTCCGTTCCTCTTTATCGACTCCCGGAAATGTCCGACGTTGCAGCCGGTCGACGTCCACAGTGCCGTGTTTGATGACCGGTCTGCAGTTTTTTCTTTTTCATTGCCGAAGGGGTCGTATGCTACCAGTTTCTTGATGAGCTTCTTTACCCTTACTTCGGGGATGCCGATCGTGCCGGGGATATTCAAAGGGCAGATCGACGGGGGAGCGATGCTTGGGCGCGAAAGTTTTGCGCCGGTACTCGATCGGTTCAAGGTGGTGCTCGATCGTCATAGCGCGGACCTCGAGGCGGGGGCCGAGGAGGAATAATAAATTTTAAAATGATAAAGGCCGGAATCGAGTGAACGATTCCGGCCTGTTTCCTCCTTTCTGAAGGGGGTTAGTGAGGGGTCTAGGCGAGGACGGGAGCATCGGTTTCGGCGGGTGGTGTCGATTCCAGATACCAGTCGTTGTCCCCGTCGAAACGGAGGACGCAGTCCGGCTTCTGATCGATGTTACGTCCGCGGAAGTTCAACGTGTGCACGACTTCGCCATCTTCCTTGCGGGGGTTGGCCCACACGAGAAGCTGGTTGAAGGCGGCCTCGCCGAACTCGTTGAAGAGATCGCCAAGGAATTCCATGGCGGTGCCGGCGAATACGTCACCCTCGAGTCGGAACTCGAGAAGCAGACGGTGCTCGACGCCGCCTGCGGTCAGTTGCTTTTCGCAAACTTCTGCCTTGCCGAGGTAATATTCGGCATTGCTTAGGTCGGCGATGATATTGCAAGGCCACACACGGTGGCCCTGCACGCCCTTGGGGCCAAACACTGGACTGCCGCTATCCACGATGGTGGTCCGCATATTGGGATTACGCCCAATTTTTTTTGCGGCGGCGGCGTTCTTGTCGTTGATCTGGCGCTGGCGGCGTGTGGAACGCCTTTGTACATCCAGGAACTTCTCAAACCGAGAAGTCCAGGAATCGCTCAACTTGAACCAGATTAGGACGACGTCCGGCTGGGGCGACAGAGTTGCCTTCCCGTTGTTGTGCTGGCTGCAGAAATCGCTTCCTGCAACAGCCAGGTTGCGGCACCGCGCGTCGCTATTTCCAGCGATTGCGGCCTTGCAGGTTTTCGGGACGTTGATGACGGTGATGGCGGGCGATGTTGCTTCAACAATGGACATTTTCATGTCCTTTCTGACCCCTCGGGGACTATGAAATGGATCTGTGAAGATCTGGGATAATTATAGCATATCTATATATATTGTCAACTCTCTGGAAAGGTAGGCATTTCCTATGCTATAATCACTTCTGATGACCATAGACGAGTTCCAAAAGTCCGACCTACGGGTCGGAAAAATAGTTTCCGCGGAGCGCGTGGAGGGTTCGGAGAAGCTGTTAAAGCTTCAGGTCGACATCGGGGAACCCACGTCGCGGCAGATCCTTTCGGGCATCGCCAAATGGTATGCCCCGGAAGATCTCGTGGGCAAGAGCGTGGTGATCATAGCGAACCTTGATCCACGGATGATGATGGGAATGGAGTCGCAGGGAATGCTCCTTGCGGCGCACGGCGA
>Ga0182030_10018179_pt1 | contig 13505 bp, 11 predicted proteins | sample 812S3MmetaG_FD_121299 | JGI IMG/M metagenome (GOLD analysis project Ga0182030, IMG submission 121299) | Permafrost microbial communities from Stordalen Mire, Sweden - 812S3M metaG (Illumina Assembly) | ecosystem: Environmental > Terrestrial > Soil > Wetlands > Permafrost | place: Sweden... | reverse complement strand
CTAGGAGAGTGCGCTGGCCTCTAGAGGCGGCGGGCTGTAGTTCTCGATACCGGTCGAATCCGCCCTCGGGCGAGCATCGGTTCTCGACTTGTACCAGATCCGGTACAAGTCCGAATTGGATGCCCGGGTTTCGCTCTCTAACCCCGCAGTCGCCGGAGCTCGGCCATCACTTTGGCCCCGTCGGCCTGCCCCTTGGTCGCCTTCATGACCGCACCGACGAAGACGCCACTCACCTTGTCGTCGCCCTCGACGTAGCGCTTCCACTCGTCGGGGTGGGCGGCGATCACCTCGGCCACCACGTTGGCCAGGGAGTCGGCACCCAGGGCCTCAAAGCCCAACCGCCGGACAACCTCGACGACCGTCAGCTCAGCCGTCATTGACGATTGGCCCTCGATCGCTGCGCTCATAGGAATGGTTACGCCTTCGTTCTCTATCGTCGCACTCAAGACGGCCTTGAACTGAGTGGCGGACAACTCGCCGCGGGTTTCCATTAGCACAATGGCGGTGAATAGCTCTCGAGCAAGTCGGCGGCCTTTCTCGCCCTCCGCCGCGAGCTCATTGGCAGTGCGGGCCAGAGCAATTGTGGCTTGCGCGCCGGCGGCTACTGCATGCAACACGAACGCATCGAGGTCGAGATCGACTACTGCTCGGATCTGATCGACTTGGGCCTCACCGGGCGAGCCACCGAGAGCCTGGCGTAGCAAGGCGCGGCGTTCCGCCGGCAGGGGACCCATAGCTGCCTTGACGCGTCCCTGCCACGCCGCGTCGGGGACGAGCGGCACCAGATCGGGCTCGGGGAAGTACCGGTAGTCGTTGGCCTCCTCCTTCGAGCGCATCGACTCGGTGCGCCCGGCCGCCTCGTCCCAGTGCCGTGTCTCCTGGCGCACCACCTCGCCCGCGTCGATCAGGGCGATCTGGCGGGCCACCTCGTACTCGATGGCGCGTCCGAGCGATCGGAGCGAGTTGAGGTTCTTGATCTCACAGCGCGTCCCGAACTCGCCGGCCCCGGCCGGGCGGACCGAGACGTTGGCGTCGATCCGCATCGACCCCTCCTCCATGCGGCCATCGGACGCGCCCGTGGCCACCAGGATCCCCCGCAGTTCGGACGCGTACGCGCGCGCCTGTGCCGCCGACCGTATGTCGGGTTCGCTGACGATCTCCACCAGGGGGACGCCGGAGCGGTTGTAGTCGACCAGGGCGTGGTGGGCCGAGTTGATCCGGCCGCCCGCGCCCACGTGGGTCAGCTTGCCCGTGTCCTCCTCGAGGTGGGCGCGTGTCACCCCGATCACGGCCCCGTCGGGCAAGGCGAGCGAGCCGTTGGCGTTGATCGGCTCGTCGTACTGGCTGATCTGATAGTCCTTCGCCTGGTCGGGGTAGAAGTAGTTCTTGCGGGCGAAGCTCGAGGGGAGGATCTCGCAGTGCAGGGCCGTCCCGATCCGCATGGCCAGCTCCACGGCCTGCGCGTTGATCACCGGCAGCGAACCGGGTAGTCCGAGACAGACCGGGCACACGTTTGTGTTCGGTTCGTCACCGAACGCGTTAGGGCACCCACAGAAGAGCTTGGTCTGCGTGGCCAGCTCGCAGTGCACCTCCAGTCCGATGACGGTCTCCCAGTCCCTGTCCGCTTCTGTGTCCGCGCTCATGGCGACCACGCGGTCGCCGGCGCGCCCGCCTCCACGGCGCGGGCGACCCGGAAGAGCAGCGCCTCTTCGAGCGCCGGGGCCAGGACCTGCACGCCGACCGGCAGGCCGTCGGCTCCGGCCCCGAACGGCACGGAGAGCGCCGGGTGCCCGGCCAGGTTCGAGGGGATGGTGCAGACGTCGTTCATGTACATGGCCATCGGGTCGTCCACCTTGTCGCCCAGTGCGAAGGCCGTGGTGGGAGCGGTGGCACCAAGCAGCACGTCGACCGATGCGTAGGCCCGCCCGAAGGCCTCGACCACCATGGTACGGACTCGTTGCGCCTGCGCGTAATAGGCGTCGTAATACCCGGCCGACAGCGCATAGGTCCCGAGCATGATGCGGCGCTTGACCTCGGCTCCGAACCCGGCGGTCCTGGTGGCTGTGTTCATGGCGGCCGCATCGTCGGCCTCGACCCGCAGGCCGTAGCGCACGCCGTCGTAGCGGGCCAGGTTGGACGATGCTTCCGCCGGTGCGATGAGGTAGTAGGCCGACAACCCGTAGGCGAACTCGGGGACCCTGATCTCCTCGACGTGTGCCCCGGCGGCGCGCAGCGCCTCCGCCGCCTCGTAGACACGGGCCGCCACGTCGGGTGCGCAGCCCTCAATGAGGTCGGGACACACGCCCACCCGCACGCCGTCCACGCCGCCCGCCACGGCATCGTGCGTCGGGGGGCCCGAATGGCGCAGAGAGGTCGTGTCGCGCGGATCGTGGTGTGCCAGCACGTCGAACAGGAGCGCGGCATCCTCGACGTTGGCGGCGAAGGGCCCGACCTGGTCGAGGGAGCTGGCGAACGCCACCAGCCCGTACCGTGAGACACGGCCGTACGTGGGCTTCATGCCGACCACGCCGCAGAGCGCGGCCGGTTGGCGGATCGATCCCCCGGTGTCGGACCCGAGCCCGAGCGGGACGAAGCCGGCGGCCACCGCGGCGGCGGAACCGCCGCTGCTGCCTCCCGGCACCCGCTCCGTACAGTGCGGGTTGCGCGTGGGTCCGAAGGCGGAGTTCTCCGTCGAGCTGCCCATGGCGAACTCGTCCATGTTGGTCTTGCCCAGAGCGATCGCCCCGGCGGCGCGCAAGAGCTCCACCACCGTGGCGTCGTAGGGCGGCCTCCAGCCTTCGAGGATCTTCGAGGCACAGGTGGTCGGGATACCCCGGGTGCACAGGTTGTCCTTCAGCGCGATCGGCACGCCGGCCAGAGGGCCCGGGTCCTCACCCCGGGCTATGGCGGCATCGACCGCATCGGCTGCCGCCAAGGCCTCGTCGCCCAACACCTCCAAGAAGGCGTGCAACTCCCCGTCGCGCCCCGCCACGGCCGCCAGCGCCGCCTCGGTCACCTCGCGCGCCGAGCGTTCCTTGGAGCGGACCGCCGCCGCCACCTCGCGGGCGCTGCTCATGCGGGCTCGCTGCCGATGCGCGGCACCCGGAAACGGTCGTCCTCCACGGCCGGCGCGGCGGCCAGCACCTCGGCGCGGTCGAGACACGGTTGCGGCTCGTCGGGCCGCAGCACGTTCTCCACCGGCAGCGGGTGGGCCATCGGGTGCAGGTGGGAGAGGTCGAGCGCGGCCACGTCGGCGGCGTGCGCCAGCACCGTCCGCAGCTGTGCGGTGAACATGTCGACCTCGTCCTCGCTCAGGGCGAGACGGGCCAGGTTGGCCACGTGGATCACGTCGGAACGGCTCAGCTGTCCGGGGGCCCCGCTCACCGAGTGGCCCGGCTCCTCCGTGCCGCTCATGCCCCCGCTGGGGGAAGGAGGTCGGTGACGAACTTCACGGTCCGCGCCTCGATCTCGTCCTTGTCGTAGTCGAGCGTGGCCACGTGGAAGCTGCGCTCGAGCACGACCCGCTCGACCGGCCCCGTGACGCCTTCGACCAGACGGTCACCGGACACCGGGGGCACCACGTGGTCCTCCGCACTGGAGAACAGGAGGACAGGTGCGGTGACCGAGCCGAGCCGGGCCGCCACTTCGCCGGCTGCGGCAAAGAGCGACCGGGCCGCCCGCAACGGCAGTTCGGGGTAGGCCGTCTCGACTGCACCCTCGAGGGCGATGTCCGAACCGATGCCCGGCGCCACCTCGTCCCCACCGTCGATCATGGCGTCGATGAACGCCACGGTGTCGGCATCGGGCGGTTGGATGAGCGGATTGACCAGAACCAGCGCGGCGATCTCGGGGTGGCGCTCCGCCAGCCACACGCTGAGCGTGCCCCCCATGGAGAGGCCGACGACGACCACCGACCCGCAGCGGGCGGCCAAGTCGAGGTAGGCGGCGTCGGCCGCGGCCGACCAGTCCCCCCAGCGGGTGGGCACCATGTCGGCGATGGCGGTCCCGTGGCCGGGCAACAGGGGGAGTTCCACGGTGAGACCGGCGTCGGCCAGGGCCAGCGCGACCCCCCGCATGGACTGGGGATTGCCGGTGAACCCGTGGAGGACCAGCGCGCCTCGGGCGTCGCCGACGGCCGAATAAGGCTCAGCGCCAGGAAGAATGGGGGCAGTCACGCTTGGTCATGCTACCGGTGCGCCGACTATCGTTCCGCCGATCAGGGCGTCCGCGGCGCAGAGGGAGCGGTGGCTCCCGGCGACCGGATCCAGTCGACCACGAAGGAGCATCTCCATGCCGTACCCGTTCTTGAGCGACGAGTGGTTGGCAGAGGCCCGTCGCATCCGCGCCGAGTACGAGGGGAAGGCCATGTCGTTCCCCCACGCGGTGCGCATGAACCTGGTCGTGACCGTCGTGCCCTTCGGCGACGACGACATCGACGCCCACATGGATACCTCGACCGGCGAGCTGGTCCTCGACGTCGGCCATCTCGAGAGCCCGGACCTCAAGGTGACGGTCGACTACGACACGGCCAAGGCGATCCTGATAGAGGGCAACCCGCAGGCCGGCATGCAGGCCTTCATGGCCGGCAAGATCAGGGTCGAGGGCGACATGGCCAAGCTGTTGGCCCTGCAGGCTGCGCCGGTCGGTGCCGACTCGAGCGCCGCCGAAATGGCCAACCGGCTCCGGGAGATCACCGCCTAAAGGGGAGCTTCGGCCGGCCCGACGGCCGGCCCGACGGCCGGCCCGACGGCCGGCCCCGCGCCGCCCCCGACGCCCGCGACGCCCGCCGCCGCGCCCCCGCCACGGGCCAGCGGGCGCATGAACGTGGCGCACGCCACCCCGGCTGCGGCCATGAAGGCGGCCACCCAGAAGCCGATCTGAAAGCTGTGGAGGAGCTTCGTGCTGTGGTGCACGTTCTCGAGGCCGGCATGGCGGGCCAAAGACTCCTGCAACGTCAACACCACCTGGATACCCGCCACCTCACCCACCTGGGTGGCCATTAGCTGGGCGGCGCTCATGACCCCGTACTCCGAGGCGGCCACCTCGTTGGCCATGGTCGACGAGGTCGAGGGGAGGGCGACGCCCATCCCCAGTCCGGACAGCGCCAGGGCGAGCACCATGGTCCCGAGCCCCGACGACGGCCCGAGCGTGGCGAAGACCAGCATCGACCCGAGCACCGCGGTCGCCCCGACCACGGTGGCGGACCGTTCACCGGTGCGCACCGCCATGTAGCCGGCGATCGGTGAGCTGATGGCGAAGATGAGGGGGCGGGCCACCGAGACGAACCCCACTTCCGAGACGGAGTAGCCGTAGACCTGCTCCATCAGCAGCGGGAAGAGGAAGAACCCCCCGAAATAGGCGAAACTCGAGAATCCCTGCATTCCCAGCGGGAACATGAAGTTGCGCCGACGCCAGTACCGGGTGGGGATCAACGGCGTGGCGAACGTCAGCTCGCGCCACACGAAGAGACCGGCCAGGAGGGCGGCGGCGACGGCGCAGAGGATCACACCGGCCGATTCCCACCCGTCGATCGGGCCGATGCTCAGGACGAGCATCGCCGCCGTCACGGCCCCCGCCAGGCTCCAGCTGCCCACCCAGTCCATGCCCTCCCAGGCGTTCCCCGCCGGGCGTCCCCCGGCACCGGCACCGGCCCCGGCACCGGCACCGGCCCCTTCCACAGCGCGCGCCGGCAGGAGGAGCGCCACCACGAGCGCGGCGACGACCAGGAGGACCAGCTGTCCCCAGAACAGATCGCGCCAACCGAGGTACTGGATCACCGGTGAGCCCAGCGTCACGCCGAGGACGGGTCCTCCGGCACCGACCAGCGTCCACCATCCCAACGCCTTGACGCGCTCTTCACGGTCGAAGAGCTGGAGGATGAGCGCCATCGACGCGGTGCCCGTGGCCGCGCCCTGCACGCCATCGAGCGCGCGCCCGACGAGGAGCACGCCCACATCGGGCGCAGTCGCCGTGACGATCGCGCTCACCATGGCCCCGCCCAACCCGAACAGATAGAGGCGGCGGTGGCCGAACAGGTCGCCGGCCTTGCCGAAGAAGGGTGCGGCCAGGCCGAACGCCAGCAGGGGTCCGGTCGAGGCCCAGGTCAGCACAGAGAAGTTGGTATGAAAGTCCTCCCGCACCGTCGGCAGGGCCACCACGAAGACGGTGAAGGTGATGTTGAGGGACAGCAGCCCGGCCAACAACGCGGTGAGCGACCACCACCGGTGGCGGGGACTGCGCCCGGCGCGCAGGGCCACGCGCTGGCGCAACAGGGCGGGCCAGCGGGGATCCACGGTCGCCTCGGCGCCGCTGGCACCCAGGGCCGCACCGCCCGGATCTGCCTTCGGGTCGAGGAGGAGATCCTGACGGTCCGAGGGCGGGTTCTCCACCGGGGGGACGCTAATGGGACGCGTCCAGGAGTCCGCGGAGAGTCAGCCAGTCAACCAGTCAGAGAGTCAGCAATCAGCGGAAGCGGCGCGACCACCAGTTGGGGTCGCGCCCATGGGCGTGGAAGTGGTTGGGGATCTGGCGCATGTGCCGGTCGACGGCCCAGCCGCCCTCGCCGAAGCGCGCGTCGGCGACCCGGGTCAGCTGGACCACCATGTGCGCGACGTCGTCGTCGGGGGGCACCGGCCCATGATGCTTCCAGACCACCATCGGGACATCGCAGATCTCACAGTCGGCCACCCAGCAGACGTCGTCCTCGTGGTGCCAAGGGGTGATGCGGGCCGCCTCGCAGAGGTCGCACGAGGCGTCAAAGGGAAGGGCCACGACGCGAACGGCCCTCTCAGCGGGCCTGGATCTGCACCGACGAACCCGTCGGGACCGTCGTGCCGCCCGGGGGATCGGTGCCGGTCGCAGTCCCGTTCGGGTTGCCCTGCACACCCGTTACCGTCAGCCCGTCGTCCGTGAGCGTGGTGGTGGCCTGCGACACGGTGTCGCCGTAGACGTTGGGCACCGTGGTGGTCGGCGGCCCCTTTGAGACCGTCACGGTGACCGTCGACCCGTAGGGCACCGAGGTGCCGCTCGGCGGCTCCAGCGAAATGACGTCGCCCGACGGCACGCCGCTGGTGCTGAACGCGTACGCCTCGCTGCCGTTGAGCCCCACCGCCTGGAGCAGGACCAGGGCCTCCTGGTAATTGTCCGCCTGCGAGATCGTCGTCGGCACGGCCACCGGCCCGTGCCCCAGGGAGGGGACTATCACGATGGTCGACCCGTACGCCGCGCTCTGCGGGTTCTGCGCACCGTCGTAGGACCACGAGATGACCAGGCCGCTGGTCACCGTGTCGCTGTACTGGCCCGGGGTGCACCCGCCCTTGAGGTGGGCGGTCGTCAGGGCGGCGACCGCCTGGGTGCAGTTCATCCCGGTGAGCGACGGCACCGCCACCGCCGGGGGCCCTATGGAGGGCACGACGGAGAGGGTGGCGCCCTGCTTGAGGACCTTGCCCACTTTGGGGCTCTGGGAGATGATGATCCCGTTCCCCACCGTGATCGACTTCTGGCCGGTCTCCACGAGCAGCGTGAAGTGGTCCTTGGCCGCGGCCGCCCTGGCCTGGTCCAACGTCAGGCCGGCGAGGACCGGAACCGGATGGGAGGGGGTGAAGATCTTGTCGTGCACCGCCACCACGGCCCCCGCTGCCAGGGCCAGCACCAGCACCACGACCCCGATGATCCAGTACGTCTTCTTGCGGCTCTTCTTGCGGACGGCGATCACCAGACCGTCGCCGCCACCGCCGGCTTGCGCCCGGGCCCGAGCCGAACCGGGCTCGGCGTCGAAGATCTCGCCCGGCCCCGCCTTCGTGCCGACCGGAGCCGGCTTCGTGCCCGCCTTCCCCACGGTGGGAGGGACCTGGGTCAGCTCGGATATCGGGGGTGGGCGGAATCCGTTGACCGGCGCCAGCGGGACGTGCTCGGGCGGGTGCAGGGGAAGCGGTTCCGGCGTCGGCAGGGCACTGGCCAGCGCGCCCAACCGGGCTGCGAATCCGGCCGCGTCGAGCCGGGCCGAAGGCAGGGGGGCCGCGGCGCGGGCCAGCACGTCGTCGAGGGGTCCGAGCGCCTCGTGCGGCGGGAGAGGCTGGCCGACCCGGGCCGCCAGCGTGCCGATCGTCGTGTCGGTGACGAAGGGGACGGTCCCCGAGAGGGCTTCGTAGAGCACCAGGGCCAGCGAGTACACGTCGGCCTTGCCGTCCACCGGCTTGCCCTCGGCCGACTCGGGCGACATGTAGCGGGCCGTGCCGACCATGGCGCCGGCAGGCTCGGTGTAGGCCGCTTCGGCCAGGGCGCGGGCCACGCCGAAGTCGGCCACCCGGACCAGGCCCTCCTCGTCGAAGAGCAGGTTGGCCGGCTTGATGTCGCGGTGCACCAGGCCCCGGGCGTGCGCGTAGGCCAGGCCCTGTGCCACCTCGGCCCCCAGGTGGGCGGCCTGGGAGTGGGTGAGCCGGACGCCCCGGTCGAGCAGGTCGCGCAGCGAGCCCCCGCCGAGATACTCCAAGACGAGGTACGGGCCGTCCGTGTCCTCACCCCAGTCGAAGACGCGGAGCACGTGGGGATGGTTGAGGGATGCCACCGAGCGGGCCTCGGCCCCGAAGCGCTTCAGGAAGGCCTCGTCGGTGGCCAATCCGGGTTGGAGGACCTTGACCGCGACATGGCGTTGCAAGGACACGTCTTCGGCCAGGAAGACATGAGCCGAGGCGCCGGTGCCCAGAGCGGAGAGCAGCCGGTACCGCTTCCCAAGGACCCGGCCGATGGATTCAGAGATTAGGGGCATCGGGGCAACTCGTAGGCTACTGATCTATTGGGTGTATCCGGTGGACACTCCCCCACTTGCCCCAATTATTCCAGGATCATTCCGCTATTCCCAGGATCATTCCGCCGGTGGTTCCGCCGATCATTCCGGCAGTGCGCCCGACTCGAGCAGTGACTCGAACCGGTCCGCCGGCACGACGGGGATGTCCAGCTCTTCCGCCTTCTTCAGCTTGCTGGCGCCGGGGGCGTCCCCGACGACGAGTGCGAAGGTCTTTTTGGAGACGCTGCCAGGGGATTTGCCGCCGCGGGCCATGATCGCCTCCTCCGCTTCCTCCCGCGAGTACCCCGGCACCGACCCGGTCACCACGACCGTCAGGCCGGCCAGGCTCTGGGTTGGCCCCTCGTCACCCGCCGTCCCCGTCCCGTTCCCCGACCCACCGCCGGCCGCGGCTCCGGGCTCCTGGGCCGCCACGCCGGCCGCCCGCAGGCGCTCGAGCACGATCTCGTTCGTGGGCATGGCCAGGAACTCCGCCACGCTGGCAGCGATGACCGCACCGATGCCGTCGACCGCCGCCAGCTCGGCCTCGGTCGCCTCCATGAGCGCGTCGAGATTCCCGAAGGCACGTGCCACCGCCCGCGCGCCGGTGGGGCCCAGGTGACGGATCCCGAGGCCCACGAGCAGCCGGCTCAGGGGCTGCGACGTCGAACCGGCGATGCCGGCCACCAGGTTGGCGGCGGAAATGGCGGCGAAGCGCTCCAGAGCGGACAGCTGCTCCACTGTCAGGCCGTAGAGGTCGGCGGGGTCCGAGATCAACCCGGCCTGTACGAGCTGGAGCACCCGCTCCTCGCCCAAACCCTCGATGTCCATGGCCGAGCGGGAGGCGAAGTGGGCGATCCGCTGGACCCGTTGCGCCGGACATTCGATGTTGCTGCAGTAGGTGTCGCTCTCGCCCTCCAGCCGCACGAGCGGCTCCCCGCATGAGGGGCACGCCGTGGGAAACTTCCACTTGGGTTTGCGCCGCTTCGGCGCGCCGGGGCCCCCGATCACCGGGCCGACGATCTCGGGAATGACGTCACCCGCCTTGCGCACGATCACCAGGTCGCCGGGACGCACGTCTTTGACCTGCACCTGATCCTCGTTGTGCAGCGTGGCCACTCCGACCGTGGAGCCTCCGACGAATACCGGCTCGAGCTGTCCGAAGGGCGTCGCCCGGCCCGTGCGGCCGATCGACACCATGATGTTCAGCAGCTTCGTCGTCCGCTCCTCGGGCGGGAATTTGAAGGCGATGGCCCAGCGGGGCGCCCGCGAGGTGGCACCGAGACGGGCATGGAGGGCGAGGTCGTCCACCTTCGTCACCACGCCGTCGATCTCGTAGGGCAGCGAGTGCCGCTGCTCGGCCAGCTCGGCGCAGCGGGCGATCACCTCGGCCAGGCCCGAGACGGTCCGGCTGTCGGGGCTCACCGGCAGGCCGGACCGGCGCAGCAAGGCCAAGGTGGCTGACTGCGTCGGCGCCGGCCACACCTTCCCGGCAGCGCCGCCCTCCACCTCCCCCACCTGATAGGCCCAGAACGACAGGGGTCGGGTGGCCGTGACGGCCGGGTCCTTCTGGCGCAGCGCGCCGGCGGCGGCGTTGCGGGGGTTCACGAAGAGGCGCTCCCCCGCGGCCTCCTGGCGGGCGTTCATGGCGGCGAAATCGGCCAGGGGCAGGTAGATCTCACCGCGGATTTCGAGCAGCCGCGGGTACGGGCCGGCCTTGGGGTCGAGCACGTGGGGGACGCTCTTGACCGTGGCCACGTTGGCCGTCACGTCCTCCCCGGTCACCCCGTCGCCCCGGGTGGCGGCCTGCACGAAGCGTCCCCCCTCGTAGGTCAGCGACATGGCCACGCCGTCGACCTTGGGTTCACTGGAGAAGTACAGATCCTCCAGGTCGAGCTCGGGGATCTGCCGGCGCAGCCTTTCGGCCCAGGCGCGCAGGTCCGCCTCCTCGAAGGCGTTGTCGAGGCTCATCATCGGGCGCCGGTGGCGGACGGGCTGGAAAAGCCCCGAGGGCGCCGCGCCCACGGTCTGGGTGGGAGAGTCGACGGTGACCAGACTTGGGTCAGCGGCCTCGAGGTCCTGTAGCTCCTTCACCAACAGGTCGTACTCGGCGTCGGGGATCTCAGGGGCGTCGAGGACGTTGTAGCGCTCGTTGTGATAGGCGATCAGCTCGCGCAGCTCCGCCGCCCGGGCCGACGCCTCGTCCGGTACTTCCCCGGCCATGGTCAGGCCGCGATGCCCGCACCGACGACGGCGTCGGGGTCGGCATCGTCGTAGAGGGCCACCGACTGCCCTGGCGCCACCGCGCGCTGGGGCACGTCGAACCGGACGACGAGCGCGCCGTCGCCTCCGGCCACCGTGCAGGCGGCGGGCCGCCCATGCGCGCTCACCTGGGCCACGGCCCGATCGCCCGAGAGGAGCGGTCGGTCCACCCAGGTGACCGTGGGCAGGGGCAGGGTCACCGTGGACACCATCACCTCGGCGGCGCCCCCGACCGTGACCCGGCGGGCCGGTACGTCGACGGCCACCACATAGCGGCGGGCGCCGTCGGACCCGTGGCCCATGCCCCGGCGCTGGCCGACGGTGACCAGCTCGACCGCGTCCACGGTCCCCACCGCCTCTCCGGCGGCGTTCACCACCCCGGCCGGGTGGAACGCCATCCGGCGACCGAGGAATCCCTGTCGACCCTCGACGCGCCCGATGAAGCAGACGTCCTGGCTGTCGGGCTTCCCCGCTGTCCGCAGACCCAAGTGGGCCGCATGGGCGCGCACGTCGGACTTGGTCATCTCCCCCACCGGAAAGACCACCCGGCGAAGCTGGTCCTGGCCCAACATGGACAGCACGTAGGACTGGTCCTTGTCCATGTCCGCCCCCCGCCGCAGACGGAGCGGGTCACCCCCGGTCACCCGGGCGTGGTGCCCGGTCGCCAACCGGTCGAACCCGAGGCGGTCGGACCGCTCGAGCAGTCGGTCGAACTTGATGGACCGGTTGCACTCAATGCACGGGTTGGGCGTCCTCCCCTGCACGTGAGCCTCCACGTAGGGCGTGACCACGTGCCGGTCGAACTCCTCGCTCAGGTTGAACACGTGGTGCTCGATGCCCAGCTGCTGGGCCACCCGGCGGGCGTCATCGACGTCGGCCACCGAACAGCAGCCCGAGTCCGACGGACCGCCCCACAGCTTGAGCGTCGCTCCCACGACATCGTGACCCTGCTCGACCAAGAGCGCGGCCGCCACCGAGGAGTCCACCCCGCCCGACATGGCCACCAGTACGCGCATCCGACCAGTGTGCCATCCCGGTGTGTCACCCGATCTCAGCGCGCACGACGCAACGAGTCCACCACCTCGGGCACCACGGCCAGGGCGCGCGCAATGTCGGCACCGGTGCTGTCGTGCCCCAGGGTGAAGCGGACGGCACCGCGGGCCAGGTCGTCGGGCACCCCCATTGCGGCCAGCACGTAGCTCGCCTCCAGGGCGCCGCTGGCGCACGACGACCCGCCGGACGCACAGACGCCCCGTTCGCTCAGGGCGAGCAGGAGCTCCTCGCGTTCGATGCCACGCAGGCAGAGATGGAGGTGCCCGGGGAGGACGTCCACCCCCGGGGGCACCGTGCGGTGCAGGCCGGGGACGGTCTCGCTGAGCCCGGCGGCCAACCGGTCCCGCAGGGCGGCCACCCGCCGCACCGTCTCGGACCTCTCCGCCGCGGCGAGGCGCAACGCGACGGCCAGCCCCACCGCCCCGACCACGTCCTGGGTGCCGCTGCGCCGCTCGCGCTCCTGCCCCCCGCCGTACTGACGGGGGGCAAGAGCGGTGGGTGGGCGGACGGCCAGGGCACCGGTCCCCACCGGTCCCCCCACCTTGTGGGCGCTGAGCGCCACCAGGTCGGCGTCCGACGTCGTCTCGGCCAGGCTCGAGAAGGAGGCCGCCTGTACCGCGTCGGTGAAGACCCGGGCGGCATCGGCCCGCTCCCTTACCGCGTCGACCACCCGGCGCAGCGGCTGCACCACGCCGGTCTCGTTGTTGGCCAGCATGACCGCGACCAGTGCCGTCTCGGCAGTGAGCAGCCCGGCCAGCGCGTCGACGTCGACCGACCCGGTCCCGTCGACGGGGAGCTCACGCCAGGTCACACCGGGCCACCGCGCCGCGGCCCGGCACGACTCTCGCACCGCAGGGTGCTCCACCGCGGAGGACAGCACTACGGCGGAGCGTCCGTCGCGCACGGCGTGCCCCAACGCGCCGAAGACGGCCAGGTTGGCCGACTCGGTGCCGCCCGAGGTGAAGATGATCTCGCCGGGATCGCGCCCTAACTGGCCGGCCACCTCGTCGCGCGCCTCCTCGAGCAGCCGGCGGGCGCGTTGGGCGGGTCGGTGGCTCCCGGTCGGGTTGCCGAGGGGTTCGGACCGGGCCTCCGCCATGGCGTGCGCCACTTCGGGCCGCAGCGGTGTGGTGGCGCCGTGATCGAGATACGTCGAGGGCGGCTCACTCATGTGATCCAGACAGGCTCATGTGATCCAGACAGGCTCATGTGATCCAGACAGACTCATGTGATAGAGACAGGCTCATGTGATCCAGACGGTCTTGGCGTTGGTGAACTCCTTCAAGCCCAGCTCGGAGAGCTCCCGCCCGAACCCCGAGCGCTTGATCCCCCCGAACGGCAGCTCGGGCGTCGAGACCACCATGGCGTTGACGAACACCGCCCCGGCCTCGATCTCCTCGATACAGCG
>Ga0182030_10018177_pt1 | contig 13507 bp, 12 predicted proteins | sample 812S3MmetaG_FD_121299 | JGI IMG/M metagenome (GOLD analysis project Ga0182030, IMG submission 121299) | Permafrost microbial communities from Stordalen Mire, Sweden - 812S3M metaG (Illumina Assembly) | ecosystem: Environmental > Terrestrial > Soil > Wetlands > Permafrost | place: Sweden... | reverse complement strand
GCCGCAAAATGGAATCGAATTGCGTCGCGTGAAATATTTCTTAAAATGTCCGCCTATGAATTTAGACGAACAATATTCGGAACTGACACTGAAAACCAAAACGAAACACGTTCTCGTCGTGCTGGACGGCCTCGGCGACATCGCGACAAAGGAACAAGGCTATCTCACGCCGCTCGAGGCCGCGCACACGCCGAACCTCGACGCCATTGCGAAAAATTCCGCGCAAGGCCGCATGATTCCGGTTGCGCCCGGTATCACGCCCGGCAGCGGGCCCGGCCACCTCGGCTTGTTCGGCTACGATCCGCTGGAATTTCAAGTGGGTCGCGGCGTCATCGAAGCGCTCGGGCTCGGCCTGGAATTGAAGCCCGGCGACGTTTGCGCCCGCGCCAATTTCGCCACGCTCGACCCCAAGGGCATTGTCACCGACCGCCGCGCCGGCCGCATTCCGACCGAAACGTGCGAGAAGCTCGTGGCGTTGCTCACCGCCAAGATCAAAAAAATTGGCGACACGCAGGTCATCATCAAGGCCGGCAAGGAACACCGCTTCGTGGTCGTGTTCCGTGGCAACGGTTTGGAAGGGCCGCTGACCGATGCCGACCCGAATCGTGAAGGTTTTGCCATTCCGAGCGTGAAACCGCGCGATGCGAAAAATCTGAAGCAGAAGAAAATGGCGAAGCTCATCGCGGATTTTTACAAGGCCGCGCTGCCGGTGCTGGCCAAGGAAAAGCCAGCGAACGGTTTTCTCATGCGCGGCATCGCGCACCAGCCGCACATCCCGCTGTTCGCCGACCGCTACCTGCTTAAGCCGGCGTGCCTCGCGGTTTATCCGATGTATAAAGGTTTGGCGCAGCTCGTCGGCATGGTGAAGATCGAAGGCCCGCAGACCATCAAGGAGCAGTTCGAGCGCTACCTGAAGGAATACGACAACTACGATTTCTTCTTCATCCATTACAAATACACCGACAAATACGGCGAGGACGGCAATTTCCCCGCGAAGAAAAAGGCCATTGAGGAATTCGACGCCGCGCTGCCGATCCTGTTGAAAAAGAAGCCGGACGTGCTCGTCGTCACGGGCGATCACTCGACGCCGTGCGCCATGCACGGGCATTCGTGGCATCCGCAGCCGGTGATGATCCACTCCGCCACGAGCGGCTCGGACAAGCTGGAACGCTTCACCGAGACCGGCGCGAACAGCGGCTCGCTCGGCATCTTCCCGGCGAAGTTCATGATCCGCCTGATGCAGGCGAACGCGAAAATGTTTGACAAGTTCGGCGCATAATCATTCACGGACAAGGCGGGTTGCAGCCGGCAGCCCGCCTTTTTCGTTTTTGGGACTTGCCAACCTCCGCCACGACTCGCCAAGCTTTCGCCACATGAATCTGCCCAACAAGCTCACCGTCTCGCGCTTCGGCCTGACGGTGGTTTTTCTTTGGGCCATGTTCTCCAAGTTTGCCTACAACGACACTCTGGCGTTGATTTTCTTCTGCCTCGCCGGCGTCACAGATTTTCTCGACGGCCGCATCGCGCGTTCGCGCAAACTCATCACGAACTTTGGCATTCTCATGGATCCGCTGGCGGACAAGATCATGGTCTGCTCGGCGTTCATCGCGTTTGTGGAAAGCACGCACCTGAACCCGAATGCGCCGGTGAAGGTCGGCGCGTGGATGGTGGTCATCATCGTCGGCCGCGAACTCGCCATCACCGGCCTGCGTCTGCTCGCCGCGTCCAAAAACATCGTGCTGGCGGCGGAACGTTACGGGAAGCACAAGACGATTTCGCAGATCGTCTGCGTCATTGCGCTCCTGGTGGTGGATGCGTCCGCAGAATGGCCGGTGGCGTTGAAAAATATTTTCATGCCGTGGACGCCGGTGTTCGCCGAAATCATGCTGTGGATCACCGTCGTGCTGACGGCGCTGTCGGGAATCATCTATCTCTGGCGCAACCGCGCGCTTTACCTAGACGACGTATAATCTTCAAAGGCAGAATGAAATCAGTTTCTTCATTCGGCCTTTTTCATTCGCTTAACGCTTCGGTAGCGGCAGCGTGTCGCCGGGATTGGCCGGCTCGTAGCGGGCGGGCGGCAGCTTGACGGACGAATCGCTTTTATGGCTGTGTTTCAGGACAGCGTGAACCAGCAGGATGATCAAAACCAATCCCAAGAGCGCGGCGGCGGCCAGCGCCATTTTCATGTTCAGTTTTGCGAGCCAATAGGTGACATGATCCAGCGGGGTTTTGGTCACGTCGGTCAACGGCGGCGGTTCGCTGAAATCTTCCGTGGCTTTCAGTTCGGTGTCGAGCGCGGCCATGATCTGCGGCAGGTCGAGCTTGAGCCGCGTGGCGTAATTTTTCACCGATCCGCGGATGTAGATCGGCGCGGAGAACACGCTGAAATCGCCGATTTCGAGCGCGTTAATATGATCCGTGCGGATCTTCGTCATGTCGGCGATCTGCTGCACGGTGAGTTTCTGCGCCTCGCGCGCGGCCCGGAGTTGTTCGGCAACCGTTGACATTGGCATTATTTAGCGGGTTTGAACGCCGCTTGGCAATCTTGGAAATGCTTCTTTTCCGGTGCGCGTGCAAAGATAGACGCGGAAGCGGGTCATCGGCCGGCCGTGATGCTGCGCCCAGAAATCGTCCACGAGTTCGATTTTGCCGAAGTCGTCCTGCAATGATTTCGGCTGGTAGTCGTAAATGAAGTCCGTCACATACAAGGCGCGCGTGTCGGGCTGGAGCGCGTAGCCGGGCCAGAGGGTGAACTGCGATTCGCCGTATTCCGCCGGCGGCAAATAAGTTGTCGGCTGGTCGGGCAGATAAAACGCCATCATGCTCGCCTGTGAATAGTGGTTCCCAATCAACAGATCCGCGTGATATTTCTCGCGGGCCTGCTGGACGTGCGCCGCAAATTCATCCCAGCCCTGCGCGCGGCGCAGCGGATCGGTCACGGGCCGCATCTGAAAATGGGTTGTGACGCGATTCAACACGATCATCAGCGGATCGGTGTCGTGGAGCACCACCGTCATCAGCAGCGCGACGCCGAACGCCGCGCCCACGCCCCAGCGCCAGGCCGGATGGCGTGCCACGACTTCGCGCCAATAGACGACGGTGAAAATGATTCCCGCAACCAGCGCCGGTGCCGCCCAGTTTGGCTGGCCCGACTTGTTCAAGCTGAAGAAGGCGAACAATCCGTAGAGCGGCAGAAACTGGCTCAACAGAAAACGCACCCGCAAGTCTGCGTGCTGCGTCAGCAGGAGCGCGCCGGCGGCCACCAACATGCCCGCCATGAACAGCGGCGACACCACGCCGAATTGGCCGCCTAGAAATTTCAGCAGTTCACCGGGATGAATCTCAAACTTGTCCGTCACGCCGCTGCGCGAGTGCAGCGCGATGGCGTGAACCCAGCCGGTCTGGATGTTCCACCAGAGAATCGGCAGGATGCTCACGCCGAACGCCGCGCACAGCACAAACATTTTTTTGCTGAACAGCAGGCGGCGATGTTCCTTCGACCACAGCAGAAAAAAACCGATGCAACCGAGCTGCACGCCGTTCGTGAACTTGGCGAGAAAGCCCGCGCCGATGGCCAGACCAAGCCAGAACCAGTCGCTGGTTTTGTCGCGATGAATGGCCTTCCAAAAAATCACGATCGCCAGCGCCCAGAAAAAAACGCTCAACGAATCAATCGTCATCAGGATGGAGCCGACCGCCGTCAACGGCATCACCGCCGCCATCAGCAGACACCAGAGCGCCACGCGGTCGTCATACAGCCGCCGCGCCAGCAGGAAGATCACCGCGCTGGTGGCCGTGCTCAACAGCACCGCGCAGAAGCGAATGCCGAAAACCGTGTGACCGAACAGTTTTGTGCCCAGCGCGATGGTCCACGCGATGCCCGGCCCCTTGTCGCGATACGACGCGGCCAGATGTTTCGACCAAAGCCAGTAATACGCCTCGTCCGGCACCAGTTGCATCTGCGTGATGAACCACAGGCGGTAGCAGGTGAGCGCGAACAACAGAAAAATCGCGAGCCGCACGGGGCTGGTTTGGCGGAGAAATAAAAGCATTGATTTAATGTGATTGCCGACGTGCGGAAGGATTCTCACAACCGTCGGCTTGCACCTAATTTGGCGGATTGGACGTGCGCTTGGCAATCTTGGAAAATTATTTTGATTCCGATTGAACCTTTGCTCGCCTCACGCATTCCACTTGATGACAATGCCGGAAGTGGCCGACATCGAACAACTGCCCGTGTCGCAGGCCCGCGCCGGGGAACCGGCGGCTTGGGACGCGCTCTTCCGGCGATACCAGTTGCCGCTTTATGTTTATGTCTTTGAACTCGTCCGCGACGAACAGGCCAGCCTCGACCTCGTGCAGGAGACGTTCATCGCCGCCGTCAAACACCTTGGCAGCCTGCGCGAGGACGCGAAATTCGGAAGCTGGCTGTTTGGCATCGCACACCAGAAATGCGTCCAACGCTGGCGCAAACGGCGGGAAGTTCTGTTCGATGAAATTCACGAGCCACCCGATGAATTTGAAGACGGCCCGGACGACCTGCTTATCCGGCGCGAATCGGAGGCTGAATTCATGAATTTGCTAAATCAACTGCCGCCGCCGCAACGCTCGGTTCTGCTGCTGCATTTCATCGAAGATTTCTCGCTGGAAGAAATTGCGCGCATCACGGAAGCGCAGCTTGGCACCGTGAAGTCTCGGCTGCATTACGCCAAACGAGCCTTGAGGAAATTGCTGGAACAAAATGAAAAATAAGAATTCAACGCCAAGCCGCAAAGACGCCAAGCCGCAAGGAAGAAACAATTCAATTTTAATTCTTTGCGCCCCTGCGCCTCTGCGCCTTTGCGTTAAAAATGATTTATGAAAACGCCGCGTGACATTTTGCTAGGCCGCCATCAGGCCGCCACGCCGAAGCTTGATGCCATCCGCCGCGAGGTGGTGGTGGAATTGAACAACCAAGAAACGAAGGAACAAAGCTGGTCAGCTTCCTTTGTTACTTCGTTGCTTAGTTGTTCAAACAAACTCTGGCTGGAGCTGGTCTGGCCGTGCCGCCGGATTTGGACGGGGCTGGCCGCCGTCTGGCTTTTGCTTTTCATCACCAACTTTTCCCAGCGCGACAGCGTGAGCAACGTCACCGGAAAATCCGTCCGTTCGGGGGAAGTGATTATGAGCGTGCAAGCCCAGCAACGCTGGATGAACGAACTGCTGGCGGACCGTGCCATCCCACCGGCGGCTGACCGCCCGCGTAATTTTGCGCCCAAGCCGCGAACCGAAAAATGTGAAATTACCACCGTTTGATTTATGAATGACAAACCCAAAAGTAAATTACGCTGGCGGCTGTTGCGCTGGGGGCTGATCGGGCTGGCCGTGCTGGTCACGCTCGCGGCCATTTTGATTACGGAAGAAAACTGGCGCGGCAAACGCGCGTGGGAAAATTACCAGCACGCTGCCGAAGCGCGCGGCGAGCAGTTTGACCTGGCGTCGCTGGTGCCGCCGGTGCCGGACGACCAGAATTTTTTCTGCGCACCAATTGTGGCCGAAGCCCTGAATGCCCTGCGAAATCAAAACCCATACAGCTCGGAACCGCATGGCACAAACAGCGTCAACCGGATGAACTTCAATATTTATCGCGGTGACTCCGAAAACTGGCCGACGCAAGGCGGTTATTGGTCAAAGGGGACACTGACCGACTTGAAGCAATGGCAACGCTACTTCCGTAACTTCGCTGAAACACCTGAAGGAAAAACCAACGGCTTTCCAATCGCCGCTCAACCGCAGACGCCCGCCGCCGATGTGTTGCTGGCATTGAGCATTTATAATCCGGCGCTCGAAGAACTGCGTCAGGCCAGCCTGCGGCCCGATGCGCGGATTCCGCTGAACTACGACAATGGTTTTGACGACGCCGGGGACCTTTTGCCCTGGCTCGCCAACCTGAAACGTTGCGCGCAGTTTTTGGAGTTGCGGACGCTGGCTGAACTGCAGGACGGCCAGAACGAAGCGGCGCTGGCAGACGTGAAACTGCTGGTGCGCTTGACGGATTGCCTCCGCAACCAGCCGTTCCTGATTTCGCATCTCGTCCGCATTGCGATGACAGCCATCAATCTTCAACCCATTTACGAAGGACTGGCGCAACATCGCTGGTCGGATGCCCAGCTCAAGGAACTGGAGCAGGTGTTGGCCGGGCAGGATTATCTGGCCGATTTTGAATTTGCCATGCGGGGAGAAAAAATCTTGGCGATTGAAACTTTTGAGAAGCAAAGGGTCACCCGCGAATCAAAACAATTTGAAGAAAGTTCCGGCACAAACAAACTCGTGACCATCAGCTATCGTTTCATGCCCCGCGCCTATTTTTACCAAAACGAACTCGCCTTCGCGCAAATGCACCAGCAGCTTATTGTGCCGCTCGTTGATCTCACGAACCGGATTGTCGCCCCCGCCGCGCTCCGCGAAACTCAGGCGGCGGTGGAGGCCCAGAAAAAGCATTGTTTTTGGCCATATAAAGCCCAAGCGGTGATGGTTATTCCCGTCATCGCCACCGTCGTGACAAAGATTGCCAGAATCCAGGCGCAGGTGGATTTGGCCCGCGTCGCCTGCGCCTTGGAACGCTACCGGCTGGCGCACGATAAATATCCCGAAGCGCTGGACACACTCGCGCCGCAATTTATCGCAATGCTTCCGCATGACATCATCAACGGCCAGCCGTTGCATTATCGGCGGGAAGCCAATGGTCAATTCGTTCTCTATTCCGTCGGCTGGAATGAAACCGACGACGGCGGGCAAGTTGTTCTTGGCAAGAACGGTTCGGTTGACCAGAAACAGGGCGACTGGGTGTGGCAATATCCGGCGAAGTAATGCGCGGGTATCGAATTCGTTCGGCACGGCAGCAAAGATTGTTTGAACCTTTGTGCCGGCGGCGGGGATTAATCATTACATGGTCATCACGGACGACCCGCTTGAATTGTCAGACAGCCGGGAACTTCTTGCCCGCGCCCGCGCAGGAAAGGCCGAGGCGTTCTGCCTTTTGACCGAACCGCTGCAAGCCCGCCTGTTGGGACAGGCGGTCGCCTTGGCCGGCGACGTGAGCGCGGCGGAAGACCTCGTTTCCGAAACGCTGGTCGAGGCTTGGAAAAGCCTGCCGCGCTACAATCAAACGTGCCGGCTGTCCACCTGGCTTTATGCCATTCTCCTGCATCGCCACCGCAAATCCGTCCGCCGGGCGCGGTGCCGGCCGATGTCGCTGGCGTGGCTGCCGTTTTTTGAAGCGCAGGATTTTCACGAGCAGCAGGCGAATCTTCCCTCGCCGGAGCTTTCGCCGGCGGAAGCGATGGCGCAAAACGAAACGGGCATCCGGTTGCGGGAATGCCTTGAACTGCTGCCGGACAAACATCGCCAGATTATTCGGCTACGATTTTTTGAAGACGCTTCGCTGCCAGACATGGCGGCGGTGCTCGGTTGTTCGGTTGGCACGGTGAAATCGCGGCTGCATCATGCCCTGGAAAAATTGCGCAAAATGAAAATGAACCTTCCCGGCGCGAAAGGGGATTAACATTTATGAAACGGCTTTTCAATCCGTGCCGCCGCTATCGTCAGAACCTCTGTCTTCTGGCCGGCGGCGTGCTGCCGGGACCGGAGAGCGCGCAGATTAAAAATCACCTCGCGGCGTGCACGGACTGCCGGAAGTATTACGAGGAGATAAAGACCGTGGCGATGCCGCTCACGAACTGGGCGGGAAATTTTGCGCACCTTCAGCCGGGACCGACTGTCCAGAACCGCTGGGCCAGGGCGATTCAGGCGGCCGGCAAGCCGGAACCGGCTCGCCGGGTCACGCCGGCAATGGCCTTTCGCGAATGGTGGCAGGATGTAATCTGGCCGTGTCGTCGCATTTGGACGGGCTTGGCGGCGGTTTGGGTGGTGATTTTCGCGGGGAACTTTTCCCTGCACGATCATTCGCAGACCATTGCCATGAAATCTTCGCCGCCGTCGCAGGCAATGATCGCGTCGTTCAAAGACCAGCAAAAAGTTCTGGCCGAGTTGCTGGCGGATTATTCCACGCCACGCGCGGCGGAGCGGCAGAAATTTTTCTCGCCGAAACCCCGGACGGAAAACGAGACGATTTTAACAACGTAAATTTGATATGAACGAAATGCCAAAAAATCAAAGTGGGCGGCCTTGGCTGGTCCGCTGGCTGTTCCGCCGGCAAACGCAGCGCCGCGTCTTGATTGCGTTGGCCGCGCTCGCCACGCTCGTGGCCGTTTTTTACCTGGAGGAAAATTGGCGCGGCAAGCGCGCGTGGGAAAGCTGCAAACGCGAACTGGAAGCCAAAGGCGCGGTGCTGGACTGGGACAAATACATCCCGCCGCCCGTGCCCGACGACCAGAATTTTTTCAAAGCGCCGAAGATGCAGGAATGGTTTGTCAAAAATCCGAACGCCCCCACGAATGAATTGACGATGCTGAAGACGAACGAGGACAAAACCGCAACCATCATGGACAAAACCGCAGCGGGGAATTTTCTGGCCTGGAGCAGCCAGTTCCAGCCGGATTTTGATTTGATGCGCGAGGCGTTGAAACGTCCTTATGCGCGGATGGATGGCGACTATACCAAGCCGTATGAAATCCCCATTGCTAATTTTGTGAATGTCCGCACCGTGGCGCAGGCGCTCGCGCAACGCGCAAAATGCGATTTGCTGCTTGGCCGGCCAGATCAGGCTCTGAACGAATTGACCCTGCTTAATGATTCCCGCCGCATTATGGAGCGCGCACCAACCGGCAATCCGATCACCCTGGTGGATGCGATGATCAACGTCGCCGTCACCGGACTTTACATGGATACGATTGCCAAAGGCCTGCGATCGCACGCCTGGCAGGAGCCGCAATGGGTCGCGCTGCAAAAGCAGCTTGAGCAAATCAATCTGCCGGCCTTGGTTGTCCAATCGTTTGACACCGAGCCGGCGGCAACCACCCACACGCTCGAAACCCTCCCAACGCCAAAGTTAAAAGAATGGTTCCAAGTGTCCGATGGCAAATCATCCGGTGGTAAAATTAGCTTTTGGCAGAATATCAGAAATCTGAAATGGACATTGATTCCGCGTGGCTGGATTTATCAAAACATGGCAACGTCGGCCAGATTGGTTTATCAACAAACGGAAGGCTGTGATGCAGCAAACGGCGTGATCCAGCCGCAAAAATTTGGCGATTTATCGCGTGAACTGAATGCGATTGCCTTGCCTTACAAATTTTTTGCCGCAGAGGCGATTCCGAATTTTACCAAGGCGTGGCAGACCACCGCCTACAATCAAACGCTGGTCAACCAAGGGCAAATCGCCTGTGCACTGGAGCGTTACCATCTCGCACACGCCAAATATCCCGAAACACTCGATGCACTTGCACCACAGTTTATCGAAATAATTCCGCACGACCTCATCGGCGGCCAGCCGCTGCATTATCGGCGTGAAGCCAATGGGCAATTCGTCCTCTATTCCGTCGGTTGGAATGAGACGGACGATGGCGGAAAGGTGGCGTTGAAAAAGGACGGCTCCGTTGACCGGGAACAGGGCGACTGGGTCTGGCAGTATCCGCAGAAATAATCCGCAGGTAGGGCTGGCAGTCCCCTCCCCGTCGGGATGTTGGTTGACAGACAGGCGGCGCGCACGGAGTGACGCGCCCTGCCTCACGTCGTCGGCGGCTGCATCGTCAGGGTGCGTGTGCTGCCCGTGGTCGTGCCGTTGCCGTTCGTCACGCGGGTGCGGATGTTCACCGTTTTGCCCACGGCAAACGGCCCGAGCGTGTTGCCGCTGGGATCCACCGCCGCGCTGTTCGTAAAATCATTGTCCGTGCCGACCACCTGCCATTCAATCGTGTTCGTCGCCATGCCGTCGTAGCTGGCGTTGTCGTAGCTCACCAGCAGATGCAACTGGTCGGTGCCGCCCTGCACAATGTTGTTGATGCCGAGCGTGCCGGGCAGGTTCATGGATTCGGTGTCAATCTGGGCGAGCGCGTCCGCCAGCGCGGGGTTCGTGCGCGCCTCGGATTGCAGCTTGGCGTAAAACCGCTTGTTCAACCGGTCCACATTCGTGGCCGCCGTGCGCAGCGTCGTGCGCGCCGAGGATACCGCCGCCGCCGTGTCCTCGATGGCCTGTTCCAACGCCGGCTGGGCGGTCATCAATGCCACCAAATCCGTTTCCCCCTTGCCGCCGCTCGTGACCGGCGGACGCGCGGGGATTTCCGCCGCGAGATAGGCGTTGATCTTGTCCAGGGCGCTCTTGAGTTTCATGCCGCGTTCCAAGGCCAGTTCCGTGGTGCGCGGCACGATGGCATAAACCGGGGCCAGCAAATCCATCAGGGCGGATTCCGCCGGCACATTGTCATCCAACTCGCCCTCGGCGACGTGTGGCAATGACAGCACGAGATCGTGGATGGCGTTCTGCCCCAGGCTCTCCGCGTTCACGGCGGCGTCGGAGGTGGTCAACGCATCATCACGCTTCTGGGCCAGCCCGTCGAGCGCGTTGGACTGCGCGAGCAAACCCGCCGCGTCCACGCCATTGACCTTGAGGGTGGGAATGAACTTGTTGAGAACTGCCGCAGTTTGCACGGCCCGGTTTTGATATACTTGGTAGTATTCCATAAGAGGTGCGGGTTGCCCGTTTATCGCTCCATGACGTTTCAATTTCAAGCATAAACTAATCTTGAAATACGATTTAGTTTTTCCTGCTTATGAATATCTTTTTCCCTAATGTGAACCGAGGAAAGCCTTTCGACGTTTAAGATAAACGAACAAAGTGCTTCCCGCTCCAGCCCAAAAACCCAGAAAAATTCCCAACAGTATTCCCAAAACATAATTCAAGGGTCTGTTCGGACGGATGGGAGATTTATTGGCGCGAGCAGAATCAATGATTTGTGACTGCAACTCGGCGTTATTGGTGGCGGTATAACCTGTGTAGGCTTTGGCAATGCTGTTGGCAATGATGGCCATGATGGCCATGTCATCCGGGCTATCACCATAAACCTGAATTTGAATCAATGCCGTGCCGGGTATGGGACGTATGCTGGTCGTGTTCTTAAGAAACTTCAAGGTATCCCAAGTTTTGAATGATTCACCATCATTAAGATATTTTTTACCCCACGCCTCATTCAGATTTAGATCGCCAACAACCTTTCTCATGATCACCTCGGAATTAATGATTTCAGATTGGGTTTTGGCCAGGGTCACATCGTTGGTTCTCCCTTGCGCACGGGTCTGCGTGCCATCGGCTGGTTTATATTTCACCTCAACACGAGCCTCGCTCATATAGATATTGCGCATCAGCAATGTGGTGATGATGCTTGTCCCCACAACAATCGTGAAAACGAAAACAAACACCCCGAAAAATATCCCAAACGGTATCTTCGGCTTGATGGCTGGGTTTTGTTGCATTGAATTTGAGCCTATTATGCCGGGCGCAACAACTCCATCTCCGTTCACAACTGCCATCTACCAAACGAAAAGGCCTGTTTGCGGCTAATAATCCGCCCATTCTCCCGGCCACGGGCTTCGGGGAAGCGGCGACGCGGTCAGTCCCCTGACCGCCGTGACTTGGACAGGCAACGAATCGGCGAGCATGGAGTGCCGCGGCCCACCTTGCCGGTCGCAAATCATTTATCCGGGCTGTCAGTCCATTTATGAGTAGCACCGGGACGTTTATCCGGCGCAAAAAGCCATTTACCGGTGACATCGGGACGTTTACCAGCCACGAGAAGCGATTTACCGGGTGCGTTGGGACGTTTACCAATGGCAAGCCGACGTTCACGACCTCCACCGGGACGTTTACCACCCCAAATCCGACGTTTACCATCTGCACCGGGACGTTTACGACCCTCAAACCAACGTTTACACCCCGGAAAAGGTCATTTTGCGTCCGGTGTATCAGGTAGATTTGACGCGGGTATTTTCACGTTTTACGAAATCGGTGGTTTGAAATAGACAGTTGGGCGAGCGGGCATTAACAGAAGGCAACCAAGGGAACGAAGGGCTGGGTTGCGAACCAGCCGAAACCGGACTGGTTTGCCCGCCGGCCAGTCCGCTTCTGCCGGAATTGGCTTCGTTGCCTTCGTTGGCTTCTGTCACCGAAAGGACGGCGGTGCGCACGGAGTGATGCGCCCATTTATTTTGCCTTAAGGTTCAAACCGGCTGGACGATGCCAAGTCGCGTCGCCTCAGCGGCGATTGCCACGCCGATGGGCTTTTTCATTTCCTCAATCTGGGCAAAGCGTTCTTTTTCCAAGCCGGCTTCCGTCAAACATCGTTTGATTTGCCACCAGCCGGCGTCCCAATGTTCCACCTTATATTTGGTGGTCTCCAAGTTTTTGAAGTTTTTATAAAAAGATTGGTAGATTTCTTGTGCGACAGCCAACAGTTCCTCACACGCCGCATCCAGTTTTTGCGTCGCCAGCCAGTTGGCCATGAAACGGTCGGCGTCATCCTGCTTGAGCGCGCGGGTGATGTCCGAATCCGAGATGTCCCACTTTTTCAAGATGGCGGTCTTGAAGGGGAAAAAGTGATTCACTATTTGATAAGTCTCACCTTGATAATTCACATTGCGGAGCGAGGCCGTTTGGTTCGAGTCGGTGAACAGATTCCAGACGGTGCATTGGCGGATGAAGACGATGCCCGGTTTGGTTTCAGGAATCAAAAACTGGTCGCGGTCGTTGATCCAAGTCTTCTTCACATTTTTGCGCACGGCATGGACGACCATGGCCTTGTCAAAGTTGTCCGGCGTGATGGACAAGGCACCCGCGCTGACATAGGGGCCGGAAAGCAGGGCGACATTGTTGTAATTCTGCACGTCGTTGCCCTTGCACATGAGTGAGGCGAGAAAGCCCGGTGCAATGCGGTCGCGCACGTCGCCATTGCCGCCCTTCACGGAAATTGCGCTGCCCAGCGGCGGGAAAATCTCCGTTGCATTGGGCCGGTCAATCCACTTGCTCAAGAACCGGTCGCGGTGTTCGGAGGCGATAATCTTGCGGCCAATCTTGCTGGTGTCGTCATCCAGCACGGTGACTTCGATTTTCTGGTTTTCCAGTTTTTTCTTCTGCGCCAAATCCCAGATGAGAAAGCCGACCGGGAAAGGATTGGCCGCCTGCGTGCCGGAAAAATTCGCCGAGGAGAAGATGAAGCCGTCCTCAAAGCCGAATTGAAACACATGGTCACGGAATTTCTGGTCATTGTTGGCGTTGACGTATTTCAACGTGGAGAACAGGCCGAGATGCGCCTCCTTCCCGGCAAATTCTTTGCGGATGCGGAACAGGAATTGGGCGAATAGTTCGCGCGAAACTTCGCCGAGATCCTGTGCGTGCATGAGCGGGCGAATCTTCGTGTCGCTCACGCTCTTCTTGCTTTCGCCGGAATAGCCGGCCTTTTGGGACGTGGCGAACGGCGGGTTGATGAAGATGATCCACTTGAGGTTTGGATTGTAGAGGTCGCGGATGAGGTTCTCCGGTTTCTTGTTCACGCGGTCAAACAGGGACTGGTCG
>Ga0182030_10018176_pt1 | contig 13508 bp, 12 predicted proteins | sample 812S3MmetaG_FD_121299 | JGI IMG/M metagenome (GOLD analysis project Ga0182030, IMG submission 121299) | Permafrost microbial communities from Stordalen Mire, Sweden - 812S3M metaG (Illumina Assembly) | ecosystem: Environmental > Terrestrial > Soil > Wetlands > Permafrost | place: Sweden... | reverse complement strand
GCGAAACGGTGCTGCGGGCAGAGGTCACGGAACGCGTACAACCGGGCGTGGTGTACACCACGTTCCACTTTCCCGAATCGGGTGCGAACGTCATCACGACGGACAATTCCGATTGGGCGACGAACTGCCCGGAGTACAAGGTCACCGCGGTTCAGGCGACCCGGGTCACCCAGCCGTCCGAGTGGCAGAGACGATTCCGCGAATTCAGCGAGACCCAGGAGGGGTTGCTCAAGGGCGCGGACACGTTCGTTTCGAAGTGACGCCGGCGGCGCAGGCGGTCTAACGGCGGGTCGGAGTCCTACACCGGGTTGCGGAAAGGTGCCGGCCCGTGGGACCACGCCGCCCGCTACACTCGAATTCATGTCGACATCCCGAAGCCGGTGGATTGGCGCGAGCGTGGTTTTCGTGTTCGCTCTGGCGATGCTCCCCGTCCGCGGGGGCCTGGCGCAAGCCGCCGTCGATGTGTCGGTCAGCGTACCGCCGCCGGACCTGCCGGTTTACGATCAGCCCCCGCTCCCCGGGGATGGGTACCTGTGGACTCCCGGCTACTGGGCGTGGAATCCGGACAATCAGGACTATTATTGGGTGCCCGGCACTTGGGTGATGGCACCCGAGGCGGACTATTTATGGACCCCCGGTTATTGGGCGGTATCGGGTGCCCTGTTCTTGTGGCAGCCCGGCTACTGGGGACCCCGCGTCGGCTTCTACGGCGGGGTCGATTACGGTTACGGGTATGGCGGTCATGGTTATCAAGGCGGTTATTGGCAGGGCGGCCACGTTTTCTATAACCGGTCGGTCAACAACCTCGCGAACGCCCGCGTTACCAACGTCTACAACAAGGCGGTCACCGACAACGTCACGGTCGGCCGCGTGAGCTACAACGGCGGCGACGGCATTCAGGCGCAGCCGAACTCAGAGGAGCGGGCCGCCGGACATGACCGGCATATCGGGGCAAGTCCCGCGCAGCAGCAGCAGACCGTGCAGGCGCGGAACGACCCGGCGCAGCATTTCAATCGAAATCAGGGAAAGCCGCCGGTGGCGGCCACGCCCCGGCCGGGCTTCCGAGCCGGCACGTCACCCAACGGCGTGCCAGCGCCGACCACGCAGCGCCCGCCCCTCTCATCGCCGTCGGCGCGACCGCCATCGCATCCGGTCGAACCGCCGCACCCCCCTGCACGTCCGGCCGAGCCACCGCGTTCCCCATGAGCAGCGTCAGACACGACGCCAATGCCCAGCGCTTCACCCTCGAGCGTGACGGCGACGTCGGCGTCCTCGACTACTCCGTGTCGGACGGGGCCATGATCATCACTCACACGGGCGTACCGCCCGCGATTGCCGGGCGCGGTGTCGCAGCAGAACTCATGGGGGCCGCTGTCGCCGCCGCCCGCGCGGCAGGATGGTCGGTGACGCCCGCCTGCTCATACGCAGCTGCCTACCTCGATCGGCACCCGCCAGTCGATGATCCGACGGAAGCGATAGCGCATCGGGAGGCATTGCTCGACGAAGCGCTCGACGAATCCTATCCGGCCAGCGATCCTCCCTCCGTGGGACAGGTGGACTGACGGCCGGGAGCCGGGGGACACTCTGAGCGATCCGAGCCTGCCGCAAACTGCTCCGACAGGCTCCTAGTGCTCGAGCATCGGCTGACCCTCATGGGCCACCAGCAGATCGTGCATGTCGTTGGCGTGCTCCTCCTCCACCAACAGGATCTTTTCCAGCATCGCGCGCGTCCCGGGATCATCGTTGCCGAAGTAACGGATCAGTTCCTGGTAATGTTCGATCGCGATGCGCTCCGCGATCAGGTTTTCCTTGATCATCTCCACCAGCGTACCCGCGCTGCCGTACTCGGACGCCGATCGTGAGGCGAGACCGGTCGGATTGAAATCCGGCACACCCCCCAGCTGGTTGATCCGTTCGGCCACTTCCTGGGCATGCTCGGCCTCCTCCCGCGCATGTTCGGAGAATTCGGATTTCACCCCCTCGCTGGAGATGCCCGAGGCGGCGACCGCATGCATCGTGTAACGGAGCACGCAGACAATTTCGGTGGCGAGCACGTTTTGCAGGATCGCGATCGTCTTGGCGACATCGCCCTGGTACGAGGGCGTCACCGCGCCATCGCCGATGTGTTTTTTGGCGCGGTCTCGCAACGTTTTCACGTCGGTCAGGAAGGGTTTGTCTGTGGCGGCGTGGGTAGCCATTGAGCGATCTCCGGTTGCAGGCGTGAAGGAGTTCCGTTTATACGCCGCCGACCACGGCCGGCCTGCGGGAGGACACGCCCCTCCCTTGTCAGTATTCAAGCCGCATCCTTGTCGGCGCGGCGCCGACGGTTTTCTGCGACACTTCACCGATGCGCGATGGAACCCCCCGATCGACCGGTCTGTTGCTGTGGCTCACCGTGGCGTTCCCTTTCACGGCAACCGTGGGTCTGGCGAGTCCGCGCACCGAGGTCATCGTGGCAAACGCCGTCTACCCCGAGGGCCCGGTATGGACGGGCGGGCGGCTCTTCTTTGTGGAATATGGCGGCGCCGGCATCAAGCTGTGGAACGGCCGGGCCGCGAACGGCCGGGCCGCGAACGGCGGGGCCGACCTCGGCCGGGCCGACTCCGGCGGTGCGCGGCCATTCTGGACGGGTGACCACTGCGGTCCGTCAGGGCTCATCGTCTACCACGGCACTCACCTCCTGGTGGCCTGCTACGACTCGAATACCGTCGTGGAGGTGGACGAGCACGGCAAAACGGTGCGCAGCTTCGACCGTGACAGCGCAGGCAACCCGTTCCTGGGTCCAAATGATTTCGCGGCGGACGGCAAGGGTGGCCTGTATTTTTCGGCGTCGGGTGTCTACGACGTCAAGGCGCCCATCACGGGCACCGTGCTGCATCTGTCGGCGGACGGTCGGATCAGCGAGGTTGCCGGCACGATTCACTATCCCAACGGCCTGACGGTGTCGCCGGACGGGTCGACCCTGCTCGTGGCGGAGGATCTGGCCGGTCGCATTCTCGCATTCGTCATCCATCCGGACGGCACGCTCGGCGCGAGGAGCGTCTGGGCACGACTGCGCGACCTGGCACCGCCGACTCCCCACGAAGACGCCTACAATGGTCCCGACGGTTTGAAATTCGGCCCCGACGGCAACGTCTACGTGGCGCAAAACGGCTCGGGCCGCGTGCTCGTCGTCGGACCGGACCGTCATCTCATCCGCACGATCGAGGTTCCGACGCCCTATGTCACGAACGTCAACTTCGGCGCCGACGGATCCGGCACGCTTTACATTACCGGCGTGTTCGACCCGTGGAAATCGCCCTATCCCGGTGCGGTCTACCGCTGGACGCCCTGAGCGACGGGATGCGCGCCGAGCGCCGACTCGAGTCCGGCCATCAGCGGTCCCAGTTTGGGCGGATCGGCCTCGAACGTAGGCTCGATACCGGCTGCCCGGAGCGCCCGTGAGCAAACCGGTCCAATCGAGGCCACCACCGGCCCGCCGAGCAGCGCAGCCACGCTGTCATACCGGCCGGCGGCCTCGGCGACCGCAGCCAAATTCTGCAGTTGGACGGCGCTGGTGAACACCACGGCGTCCACGCGCCGCGCCTCGAGCGCGTCCAGCAGATCCCGCAGCGGCTGCGTGTCCGCCGGCAGCGCCCAGCGATAGGTTGCAACCTCGCGCACCGCCGCACCCCGGGCCTCGAGCGCCGAGCGCAACAGGGCATTGGCCGCTCCGTAGCGCTGCACCAGGACCTGGACGCCGTGCAAACCGATCCCGGAAATCGCCGCGAGGACCGTCTCGGTTGTAAAAGGCGACGCGGCGCGAATGTCGATGCGCACCCCGCGTGCGTTGAGTTCGGCCGTCGGCTTGGGGCCGCGCACCGCCACCGTCGCGGACGCCAGCCGAGCGAGCAGTTCCGCGCCGGCGCCAAGTTCGTCCGCCGCCTGGAACAGCGCCCGCGTACCCACGCCAGTCTGGAAGATCACGAGTTGGAAGGGCTGCAGACGCCACGCCTCGAGCAGTTCGGTGATCATTCCCGGCTCCACGTCGGGCACTTCCTCCAGCGCCGGCGCCAGCAACGGAATGCCGCCGCGGCGCGCAATCATCTCCCCCAGATGCTCGCCGGTGCGGGTCTCCAAGATCGCCACGACCCTGTTCTTCAAGACACGATCAACATGATTTTGCCGATGTGGGCCGACGTCTCCATGAGACGATGCGCGGCGGACGCCTCGGCCAGGGGGAAAGTCGCATAAATGACCGGCCGCACACGCCCGGCGGCCACCAGCGGCCAGACGTGTCGTTGGACCGCCGCGGCGATCGCCGCCTTCTGCTCGATCGGCCGCGAGCGCAGGGTCGAACCCGTCAGGGTCAGGCGCTTCTGCATCATCACGCCGACGTCGATTTGCGCACGCGCGCCCCGCAGGGCGGCAATGCAGACGATGCGGCCGAACATCGCTGCGGCCGCCATGTCCCGCGCCACGTAGTCGCCGGATACCATGTCGAGAATCACGTCCGCACCGGCGCCGCCGGTCGCAGCACGCACCACGTCGACGAAATCTTCGCTGCGGTAGTCGATGCCACGCACGGCGCCGAGGGACTCGCAGGCCCGGGCCTTGTCCGGGCTGCCGGCGGTGGCGAACACCCGGGCCCCGAGCGCCGTCCCCAATTGGATGGCGATGGTGCCGATGCCGCTCGTCCCGCCATGGACGAGCAGCACGTCCCCGGCCTTGCAGCCGCCGCGCTCGAACACGTTCGACCATACGGTAAAGACGGTTTCGGGAAGCGCCGCCGCCTCGATCATCGAGAGACTGCCCGGCACCGGCAGGCACAGGGCCGCGGCAGTCACGGCATACGCCGCATAACCGCCGCCCGCGAGCAACGCCGTGACCCGGTCGCCGACTGCAAGGCCGTGCACCCCGGCACCGACCGCGGCGATCTCGCCCGCGGCCTCGAGTCCCGGCACGTCGGTGGTGCCCGGCGGCGGGGCGTAAGAGCCCTGACGCTGCAGGATGTCGGGACGGTTAATCCCGGCCGCCGCAACGCGGATGAGCACCTCGCCTTCCCCCGGCCGGGGCACGGGACGGGTGGCCGACACCAGTTGTTCCGGGCCTCCGGGGGAGGCGATTTCGATCACCGGCATATCGACTGGAAGCTCGGGCACGCTGGCTCTCCCCGTGAAACGGTGGACGCCCATGATACCTGCGATCAGCCGCCGATGAGCCCGGCGGTGACGTTGATCGCAAAACCCAGAATCGAAGCGTTGAAGAAGAACGAGACGAGGGTCTGTGCGATCACGACCTTTCTTACCTGCGCATTCGTCGTCGACACGTCCGAGGTCTGACAGGCGGCCGCTATGGTGAAGGAAAAATAGGCAAAGTCCCAAAACACGGGCATGGGTGTGTTCGGAAAGACGAGCGGCCGCTCCCGCTCCCGCACGCTGTAGAAAAGATCGGCATAGTGTGTCGTGAACATGGTCGGGACCAACAGCCACGAATTCACAAGCGTCAGCCCGGCGAGCGCCATGTGCCCGTAACGCGCAGCCCCGGCGACCTTTCTCAACGTCGCCAAGGGCTCGACGATCGCGATCACGCTGAGGCAGGCGGCGAGAACGACGACGGTGAGGATGAATTGCGCGGATTCGTCCTCCTCGATGTAGCGCGAACAGATGCGCTGGGCACTGAGCCGCGTCATCCAGGCAAAGATCAACGTCAGGAACAGTGCGGTGCCGGCATTCCACGCGATGAGAATGCGGGTGACCAGGGAGAGCTGCGCCGGCATGAGATAGAACACCAGCAGGCCCGCGCCGGCGCCAATCCATACCCGGGGATGGTTGCTGAACATTACCAGGCGGCCCACGTGCTGCGGCCCGCTCACAACCGCAGGAAATAGGGGATCGCCGCCAGGACCACGCCGACCCCGACCAGAACCGCAAGATTGGAGATGAAATAGGGGTAAATCATCAACACGATGCCACAGACCAGTGGGACCACCGCACGCTGTTTTTTGCCGTACAGGAAGAAGCCGAGCCCGATGCTGCTGAACAGCAGTCCCCAGAGAAGCGCACCCGCGCTGAAGGTCACGGGGGCGCTCGCCGGCCGGCCGGCCCACCGGGCCGAGCTATTTCGATTCCTTCGCGACCAGCCATTTCACGAGTTCGATGACCTGATCGGCGCCCCCTGCCGATTCCTGATGCAGCCGGTATTTGCCAGCGACCACGATGGTGGGCGTGCGGTCCACCTTGTACGCCTGAATCAGATCCTGGGTGGTGCGCAATTTTGTGTCGACGGTGAAGGACTTCGATGCGGAAAGAAATTTTTCGACGGGTACGCCGGCCTGGCGGTTGTAGAACCGCGCCGCATCCTCGAGCGTCGGCTGGCGGCTCTTGATCCGCTGCGTCGCCGGATCGACGGTTGCGAGCTCGCCGGTGTTCCAGACCGCGCCGTACATCGCATCATGGGTCTGATCCGCGACCCCCAGCGTCTGCGCCGTGAGATAGGCCACCTGGAACATCGGCCAATCCTCGGCGGTGTTGAACGATGCCGGCAGATAGTCGAGCACGGCATTCGCGGGCAACGCCTGTTTCAGTTTGTGCATTTCCGGGATGAACAAGTTGCAGGCCGGACAACCATAGGAGAACACCTCCGTCACCTCCACCTTGCCGGGGGCGACCGACGTGGGCCGCGGGGGCACGATGAGGAAATAATTCTTCCCCTCCGTCCAATTGGTGGCGGCGTGGGAAATGCCCACGAAGGCAAACGCAAGCCACACCGTCGAAACGATCCGAAAACGATTTCTCATCGCAACTCTCCATGCTTGGGCAATGGCGATTCTATCCGATCCAGGATGAAGCGCGCCGCCCGCGCGGCCCCATCCTCGCAGCCGATCTGCGATGCAATCCTCGCCGCCTGGTCTGCATAAGCATCGCTCGCCGACATAATCGCCAATTCGCGCGCCGCTTGGGCCCCGCGGTACCGTTCCGGGCGGAGCGCTCGAGCGGCGCCCAGCCGTACCGCCCGGGCGGCGTTGTCGTCCTGGTCCGCGAAATACGGCACGATCAACTGGGGCCGCCCGGCACGCAGCGCCTGGCCGAGCGTACCGATCCCACCCTGGTGCACGATGGCCTCCGCCCGGGGAAACAACAGCGAATGAGGTGCATAAGCACAGACGTGCACGTCCGGAGCGCTGATTCGAGGACCCGCCTCCCCCACCAGCAGCACGGCGCGCCGTCCCAGCATCCGCGCGGCTGCCGCGCTTTCCCGGTAGAAGTCGCCCGGACTGTTCACCACGAGACTGCCCAACGTGAATACGAGCGGGGGGGGTCCCGCGTCGAGGAATTCCTCGAGACCCGGTGGAAGCGCCGCGCCTGCACCGTCGGCGCTGTCGAACCAGGCGAACCCGGTGATCACGGCGGGTCGTGGATAATCGGGCTGCACGGCCCCGAGCACCCCGGAATACAATCCGACCGCCCCGGCGCGGCTGAACTGGCCTTCGAACAGTGGATTGCGTCGACTGACCGGCAGGCCGATTTCCCGCCGCAGTTCGTGCACGGGCCGCAGCAGCGAGCCGACCGCACCTTTGACCAGGCGCAGCGCGGCACGGGTCGGCAATGGTCCGAGCGCACGCAGCATCGCACCCAGCCACGGAACTCCGGGCACGGCCGGAGGGTCATACGCCGAGAGAAACATGAGGGGCTGCAATACGACGCCAATCCACGGCAGTGAACGGCGTTCTGCCGCGAGCCGCGCGCCGAAGGCCAGGCTGCTGGTGATCAGGATGTCCGCCCCCACCACGTGGGGCAGCATGTCCTCGTAGGAAACGCGCACGTGGGGGACGATGAGCCGTCGAAACAGGAAGTCGCCACGGGCGAGAACCGCGTGGGTCAGCGCGGCGCGGCTCATGCCGAGCGCACGCTCCAAGTCCGCGAAACTCGGGCGCACGGCGCGGAACTCGAGCCCAGCGTGCTCAACTTTCGCCTGATATTCCGCGGCGGCGGCGAGGACGACCGATGCTCCCTGCGCGCGCAGCGCGAGCCCCAGGGCGATGAACGGATGCAGGTCACCCAGCGACCCGATCGTGGCCAGAAGCGCTCTGGGAGCCCCCGTCTTAACGTTTCCTCACCGTCGTGACACCGTAGTTGCGAATTTGTGCCTTATGATAACGAGTTGTCGCCGGACGAGGCCTTTTTGGTGAACATGTGCTGAACGATAGTGTTGATGGCGTCAATACCCCGCAGACGCCGGCCCAGGAACCCTTCTTGAGGAGGCACCGGGGCTCGTTAATCGCCCTCGCGGCGGTGCTGGCGACGGTTCTCCTGATCGTGGCTTTCGGTGAGTACCGGCGCAGGGCGGCCGCCAGCGTCGTGGCGCCCGGACGCGGCGGCCAGGACGGTCCGGTCGCCGTGTCCGTTGCGACCGTGACTCCGGGCGACATCCAGATCCGCATTCCGGCGCTCGGGACGGTCACAACGCTCGCAAACGTCACCGTGCGCACACAGATCAGCGGTACGCTGCAAAAAATTCTCTTCAAGGAGGGACAGATCGTTCACGAAGGCGACGTGATCGCCCAGATCGATTCCCGTCCGTACGAGGCGGCCCTGCAGACGGCGCAGGGAAATCTGCGCCGCGACCAGGCCTTGCTCGCGGACGCCAGACTGGACCTGACCCGCTACGAAAACCTGGTCAAGGAGGACTCGATCGCCGCGCAACAACTCGATACGCAGCGCGCCCTGGTGGACCAGTATGTGGGCACGATCCAGTCGGACGAAGGTCAGGTCAGGACAGCCCAGGTCAACCTGGCGTACACGCACATCGTTTCCCCGGTCACCGGTCGCGTCGGCATCAGACAGGTCGACCAGGGCAACTACGTGACGCCCGGCGACACCAATGGACTCGTGGTGATCAATCAGGTCGCGCCCATCAGCGTGATCTTCTCCATCCCCGAGGACAACGTGACCGCCCTCATGAAAAAAGTTCACGAGGGCGGCGCTTTGAAGGTCGAGGCTTATGATCGCGGCAATGCGCAAAAGCTGGCGGACGGTGTGTTGTCGACGGTGGACAACGAGATCGACACGACGACCGGCACGGTGAAACTGCGCGCCCAGTTCGACAATGCCGACGGCGCACTGTTCCCCAACCAGTTCGTCAACGTCTTTCTGCTGCAGGAACTCCTGCAGCACCAGTTGATCATGCCGAACTCGGCCGTGAGGCGCGGGGCGCCGAACGGCGTCGTGAGCACGTTCGTCTATCTCGTCAATCCCGATCGGACGGTGACGGTGCGGCCGGTGACTCTCGGCGTGGTGGACGGCGAGCGGGTCGCCGTCCTGGCCGGTCTCGCCGCGGGCGACGCCGTCGTCACCGCGGGTGCGGATCGGCTGCGCGACGGCGCCAAGGTACAGATTCCGGGGGCCGTCGCACCGGGGACCGGTCAACCGGGCGCGGCCGCAGCCGGGGCGCGGACGGCCGGCGGGCAGGGCGCCGGCCGGAAACATGACGGTAATCAGGCGCCCGGTTCGCACCACCGACCCAAGCCCGCCGCACCGCAGTGAATCCATCCCGGATCTTCATTCTCCGCCCGGTGGCGACCACGCTGTTGATGGTCGCCATCCTCATCGTGGGTGCCATCGCCTACAAACAGCTGCCGCTCTCGGCGCTCCCGGAGGTGGCGTACCCCACGATCCAGGTGCAGACGTTCTATCCCGGGGCGAGCCCCGAAGTCATCACGTCGGCCATTACCGCGCCACTGGAAAAGCAGTTCGGCCAGATGCCCGGCCTGAACGAGATGTCCTCGACGAGTTCCGGCGGTGCGTCTGTCATCACCCTGCAATTCAATCTGTCCCTGGCGATCGACGTCGCCGAACAACAAGTGCAGGCGGCCATCAGCGGGGCACAGAACCTTCTGCCGCAGGACCTGCCGGCGCCGCCCATCTACGCCAAGGTCAATCCGGCCGATGCGCCCGTGCTGATTCTCGGCGTGACCTCCAAGGTGATGCCGCTCACCGACGTCGAGGATCTGGTCGACACGCGAATCGCCCAGAAGATCTCCCAGCTCAAGGGAGTGGGCGTGGTCAGCATCAGCGGCGGCCAGCGCCCCGCCGTGCGCGTGGTCGTCAATCCCCGGGCGCTCGCCGCCTACGGTTTGAACATCGACGACCTGCGCACGACCGTCAACAACGCCAACCAGAACGGGCCGAAGGGGACGTTGGATGGACCGAGCAACGCCTACACGGTCAACACCAACGACCAGATCCGCAACGCAGAGGATTACGGCAGCATCGTCATCGCGTACAAGAACGGCTCCCCCGTCCGGTTACGGGACGTGGCGACGTTGTTGTCGGCCGCCGAGAACGCCAAGCTCGGCGGCTGGATGAATTCTCTTCCCGCGCTCATCCTCAACGTGCAACGCCAGCCGGGCGCCAATGTCGTCGACGTGGTCGACCGGATCAACGGCCTTCTGCCAAGCCTGAAGGCCGCCATGCCCGCCGGGGTCGACGTCACCGTCCTCACCGACCGGACCACCACCATACGGGCATCGGTCACGGACGTGGAGATCGAACTCGGCCTGGCCGTCGTGCTCGTGGTGCTGGTGATTTACCTGTTCCTGCGCAACGTTCCCGCGACCATCATTCCGAGCCTGTCGGTGCCTCTGTCCCTGATCGGCACCTTCGCCGTCATGTATCTCGCGAACTTCAGCCTGAACAACCTCTCGCTGATGGCGCTCACGATCGCGACCGGCTTCGTCGTCGATGACGCCATCGTCATGATCGAAAATATTTCGCGCTACATCGAGCGCGGCATGGCACCGCTCGAGGCCGCGCTCGAGGGCGCCGGTCAGATCGGTTTCACCATCATCTCGCTCACGGTCTCGTTGATCGCGGTCCTGATCCCGCTGCTCTTCATGCAGGACGTGGTCGGTCGGCTGTTCCGGGAATTCGCTGTCACCCTCGCCGTCACGATCCTGATCTCGGCCGTGGTATCGCTGACCCTGGTGCCGATGATGTGCGCCAAGCTGCTGAAGCACACCCCGCAGCGCGAGGACGAGAAATCAGGCGTCTGGTTCACGAAGCTCGTGGAATGGTACGGCCGCAAGCTGACCTGGGTGCTCGACCATCAGGCCCTCACCCTGTGGGTCGCGACCGCGACCGTGGCCGTCACCGTCATCCTGTATGTCGTCATTCCGAAGGGGTTCTTTCCCGATCAGGACACGGGGCTGATCCAAGGCGTGTCCGAGGCCAGTGAGTCGATCTCGTACGCCGGCATGGCGGACCGTCAGCAGGCGCTTGCGGTGGCGATACTCACCGACCCGGACGTCGCCAGCCTGTCGTCCTTCATCGGCATCGACGGCAACAACGTCACGCTGAACAGCGGCCGTTTCCTCATCAACCTGAAGCCGCGCGCGCAGCGCAACGCGGCGGTCTCGGAAATCATCCGGCGGCTGCGCTCCGAAACCGCCAACGTGTCGGGCGTAATCCTGTACATGCAGCCGGTCCAGGATCTCACGCTCGACAACACCGTCAGCCGGACGCAGTATCAGTTCACCCTCGAGAGCGCCGACGCGGTGGCGCTCGCGACCTGGACCCCGAAGCTGCTGACGGCGCTGCAGCGGCGGCCCGAACTCGCCGACGTCGTCAGCAACCAGGAGGACAACGGCCTCGCCGCCTTCGTCACGATCGACCGGGACAGCGCGGCGCGCCTGGGGATCAGCGTCGGCACCGTGGACAACGCCTTGTACGATGCGTTCGGCCAGCGCATCGTGTCGACCATATTCACGCAGTCGAATCAATACCGGGTGATCCTGGAGGCGGATCCGCACACCTATAATTCGGTCGACTCGTTGGCCTCGATCTACGTACCCTCCGCCGCCGGGGGACAGGTGCCGCTCTCGGCCATCGCCAGGGTGGACGTCGAGACCCGGCCGCTGCTCATCAACCACCTGGCGCAGTTTCCGGCCACCACCGTCTCGTTCAACCTGGCGCCGGGTGCATCCTTGGGTGCGGCGGTCAGTTCGATCGAAACCGTCGAACGCACGCTGGGGATTCCCGAAAGCATCCGGACCACTTTCGAGGGGGCGGCGCTCGCCTTTCGCAGCAATCTGGACAACGAATTGCTGCTGCTGCTCGCGGCCGTGGTGGTCATGTACATCGTGCTCGGCGTGCTGTATGAAAGTTTCATCCACCCCGTGACCATACTGTCGACGCTCCCCTCGGCCGGCATCGGCGCGCTGCTTGCGCTCATGCTGGCCGGTGACGACCTGACCATCATCGCGCTGATCGGCATCATCCTGTTGATCGGCATCGTCAAGAAGAACGCCATCCTGATGATCGATTTCGCCGTGGTCGCCGAGCGCGACGAGGGTCTTTCGCCGCGCGACGCCATCTACCAGGCCTGTCTGCTGCGCTTCCGGCCGATTCTCATGACCACAGTCGCCGCCATCTTCGGCGCGCTGCCCTTGATGTTCGGGACCGGCGCGGGATCCGAATTGCGCCATCCGCTCGGCGTCAGCATCGTCGGCGGACTGCTGGTGAGCCAGGTGTTGACGCTGTTCACCACGCCCGTGATTTATCTGGCCAACGGCCGGATCGCCGCCCGCATCCGCGGCCGGCGGGCGGCCGGCGGCGGGTCCACCCTCGCGGACACGACGGTATGAACATCTCGGCGCCGTTCATCCGCCGGCCCGTCGCGACGACGCTGCTGACCATCGGCGTTGCGCTGTGCGGGGCGGCGGCGTTTCTGCTGCTGCCGGTTGCCCCGCTCCCGCGCATCGACGTGCCGGCCATCTTCGTCTCCGCCCAGTTGCCGGGAGCCAGCCCCGAGGTCATGGCGAGCACGGTGGCCACCCCGCTCGAGCGGCATCTCGGCGCCATCGCGGACGTCGACGACATGACCTCAACCAGCGGGGTCGGCACGTCCAGCATCCAGCTGACGTTCGGCACAGACCGCGACATCGACGGCGCGGCGCGCGACGTGCAGGCCGCCATCGTTGCCGCGCATGCCGACCTGCCCACCTCGCTGACCAGCAATCCGTCCTACCGGAAGATCAACAGCGCGCTGTTTCCCGTGATGGCGATCGCCATGACCTCCGACGTACTCACCCAGGGCCAGATCTACGATGCCGCCGATGCGGTGATCTCGCAGCGGCTGTCTCAAATCCAGGGTGTCGGCGGCGTCAACGTCAACGGCAGCGCGCTGCCGGCGGTGCGGGTGGAGCTCAATCCGCAGGCGCTGTCGAAATACGGCATCGGGCTGCAGGACGTGCGCGCCGCCATTTCCAACGCCAACGCGAACGCGCCGAAGGGCGCAATCGAAACCTCCGATCTGCACTATCAGATTTACACCAACGACAACGCCCGCGACGCCCCTCTGTACCGGAATCTCATCATCGCCAACCGCAACGGCGCGATCGTGCGTCTCGGGGATGTCGCGCGGGTCCTCGACATGCAGGACGGCGCCACAGAGAACGTGCGCACCTACGGGCTGTACAACGGCAAACCCGCCGTCTTCGTGACTGTCTATCAGCAGCCCGGCGCGAACGT
>Ga0182030_10018175_pt1 | contig 13508 bp, 11 predicted proteins | sample 812S3MmetaG_FD_121299 | JGI IMG/M metagenome (GOLD analysis project Ga0182030, IMG submission 121299) | Permafrost microbial communities from Stordalen Mire, Sweden - 812S3M metaG (Illumina Assembly) | ecosystem: Environmental > Terrestrial > Soil > Wetlands > Permafrost | place: Sweden... | reverse complement strand
GCGTTCCTCCCGCGCAGGCGCACGTCATCCTGCTCGAAGGCGGGCCGCGCATCCTGTCGCATCTGCCGCAGAGCAGGATGACGTGCGCCTGCGCGGGATCAACGCGGCGAAAATCAAGGTTCATGACCGTGCGGGTCAGTTCGGCAAAGGAGCCGGCGAGTTCCACGCCGGTCGGCCCGCCGCCAACCACGACGATGGTCATGAGCCGGTCATGTTCGACGGGGTCGGTTGCGCTTTCGGCTTTTTCAAATGCGAACAAAATGCGGCTGCGGAGGCGCAGCGCGTCGTCGAGCGTTTTGAGGCCGGGCGCGAATTGCTCCCATTCGTGGTGGCCGAAGTAGCCGGTGTGGCCGCCGAGGGCGAGCACGAGATAGTCGTAGTCCAGCGCGCTCTTTTCGAGGAAGACTTTTTTCTGCGCGAGGTCGAAACCGGTCGCCTTGTCGAGCAGCACCGTGATGTCCGGCCGGTTGGACAGGATGCCGCGGATGGGTTGCGCGACGTCGGTGGCGGACAGCGCGCAAGTCGCCACTTGATAGAGCAGCGGCTGGAACAGGTGATGATTGGTGCGGTCAACCAGCGTGATGCGCGCGTTGGGATGATGAAATTTCTTACAGAACGTCAGGCCACCAAAGCCTGCGCCGAGCACGACGACATGAAACGGTTTCCGCTCCTCCTCCACGCGAACAATGTGAAGCAAATCAGTTGAAATGCAAACACCTTGTTCCAATTGCGGGCAAGTCGGAACTGGAAAGGCCTATATAAACTGCACACCGTTGAATAATGGGCGCGCCCAGCCTCGAACACCACCGAAGTCGGCTGAAGCCATAACTATTCCACATCCCAGCTAGACCATCGGGAATGAGCCGATCACAAGTGTTAGAAGATTATCCACCGAGCGAACTGGGGTCGCCCACGTCGCCCTTATTGAAGTCCACATATTCCTCGGTCAAGTCAGCGGCATACATCACCGCGTTCGCCTTGCCAAGATTCAGGCGGATGTGCAGCTCAAATTCTTTCGGCGCAACGATGGCGCATAATGCCTTGAACGTCGTCGGCGTCGGTTGCCCGCGCCTGAGGCTCCAGAGAATTTTCTTCCCGCCTTCTGCGGAATAACCAACATCAATTTTCTCCTCAATCACCGTCGCAGCGGAATAACCAATCGCATCAATGATGCGGCCCCAGTTTGGATCGCCGCCGTGCCAGCTCGTCTTCACCAGCGAGCTGTTCGCGACCGCGCGGGCGGCGGCATCGGCATCCTGAACGGTCTTCGCGCCGTTCACGCGCACGGTCACGACGCGATGCACGCCTTCGCCATCGCGCACAATTTTTTTGGCGAGTTCAAGGCAGACGTAATTTAATGCGGCTTGGATAATTCCAAATTCCGAGTTCCGCAATCCGGATTTTTTGTTGCCGGCGAGGCCGTTGGCTAACACGAGCACCGTGTCGTTTGTGCTCATGTCGCCGTCCACGGTGATGCGGTTAAAACTATTGGCGACGGCTTCATTCAGCGCCGCTTGCAAAACTTTGGCGTCAATCGCGGCATCGGTCGTGATGAAGCTGAGCATCGTCGCGTGCAGACCGCCGTGCGGCAAAGCTGCCGGTCGCGCACCGGTCGCGCTCATGCCAGGCTGGATCATTCCCGCGCCTTTGCAGATGCCGCCGATGCGCACCTTTTTTCCGCCGAGCTTGAATTCAATCGCGATCTGCTTGGAGCGCGAATCGCTGGTCATGATGGCTTCGGCGGCGTGGTCCGCATTTTCCGCGGCGGAACTCAGCAGCGTCGCGGCCTCGATGATGCCGGCGCGGATGTTATCCATCGGCATTGTGACACCGATGCGTCCGGTGGAGCCAACGAACCCCGAGCCTTGCGGCAAATTCAGCGCGCGTTCGGTGAAGACAACCATTTCGCGCGCATCGGCCAAGCCTTGCTTGCCCGTGCAGGCATTGGCGTTGCCAGAATTGACGACCACAACCTGCGCCGTTCCTTTTTTCATGCGCTCGACGCAAATTTTCACTGGCGCGGCGCACACTTGATTCGTCGTGAACATGCCGGCGATGGTCGCCGGTGTTTCGGAAACGATCAGCGCCAGGTCACGCTTCGGGCCTTTGTTGGAGCCTTTGCCGGTGCCGAGTTTTTTGATGTCACAAAACACGCCGCTGGCGAGAAAGCCCTTGGGCGCGACGATGGAGCCGGGAATTTCCTTAAATTTATTTTTCATAATGAAATCGTGAATTCAGTTTCGAATTTTGAATTTTGAATTTTGAGTTGGAAAGAAAAGAACGCGGGCCGCCGACTGAAATTTAAAAACCGCGAACTTAAAACCCACCTTTCACCGCATCAATTTCCAGCCGCACCATGCGGACGTGGACTTGGCCATTGGCCGTCGGCGGATGTTTGGCGACATAACGTTGCGTGACTGCGGCGATGAATTCTTCTCGCAGATTTTCCGGCACACGCTGGACGTATGGAATCCACGTTGTGCGCAGCCAGGTGGCAAAGCCAGCCGGCCCGGCGTAAGACGCATCCTTGGGAGCCAACTCCAGCCGGTTGATTTGGAAGCCAAATTTCGGCAACCATTTTTCATAATCGGCCGGCGCGTAAAAAAAATACGGCAGCGGCATTTTGCGAAAAAATTCGCGCCAACGCTTCATTCGCATTTCCGGACGCAACGCAAGAAAGACATCGTGGGCATTGCCCTTGCCGCCGCAGGAAACAACCAGTCTTTCGCCCGTTTTTAGCACGGCGGAAGCGCCGCGCAAAATCGCCTCATGATCGTCCACCCAGTGCAAGGCGGCGTTGGAAAAAACGAGGTCGAACTGGTTTTTGAAACTGATTTTCCGCGCATCAGCGATTTGAAATTTCAGATTTGAAATCTCAGCTTTCGGAAAAGTTTTCCGCGCGAAGGCGATCATTTCTGCCGAGGCATCGATGCCGGTCACCGACCCGCGCGGCACCGCCCGCGCAATTTCGGCTGTCACCTTGCCGTCGCCGCAGCCGACATCGAGAATTTGCTCATTGCCGCAGAGATTGAGTTTGGCGATGAGTTCGCGCGCCCACGTTTGCTGCACGGTGGAATTCGCCGCGTAGTCCGCGGCGTTCCATTTGGCAATTTGAGCAGCAGTTTTCGGCACGACTTAAACCAGTCCCGCCGTTTCTGGAAAACCGCAGAGAATGTTCATGCTTTGCACGGCCTGGCCGCTGGCACCTTTGACGAGATTATCCTCGGCGCTCATCACGATGAGCCGGCCGGTGCGCGGGTCGAGACGCCACGCGATTTCGCAGACGTTTGTGCCGACGACATTTTTCGTGTCGGGCAACGCCTTGGCTTCGAGCAACCGCACAAACGGCTCGTTGGCGTAAGCCGCCTGGTAGCACGCGGAAATTTTCTCCGCGACGTTGGCCGCGCCCGCCGCGTCGCTGAAATGTTCGCTCGGTGCGAGATACAGCGTCGTCAGGATGCCGCGATTCACCGGAATCAAATGCGGTGTAAATTGGATGACAACCTTCGTGCCGGCGGCGAACGAAAGTTGCTCCTCAATTTCCGACAAATGCCGGTGCTTCGGCACGCCGTAAGGACGCACGCTTTCATTGCATTCGCAAAACAGATAATCCACCTCGGCTTTGCGGCCCGCCCCGCTGACGCCGCTCATCGAATCGGCAATAATGCCGGCGGGCTTAATGAGTCCAGCTTTGAGCAGCGGCATCGTTGGTAATAAAATGCTCGTCGGGTAGCAACCCGGCGACGCGATGAGCAGGGATTTTTTTATTTCCTCGCGATAAAATTCCGGCAAGCCATAAACGGACTTTTTCAGCAGCTCCGGCGCGGGATGATCGTGTGCATAAAATTCTTTGTAAACGTCCACGCTTTTGAGCCGGAAGTCGGCGCTCAAATCAATCACCATGCAGCCGGCGTTGATCAGCGGCACGGCAAATTCCGCGGCGACGCCGTGCGGCAGCGCGAGAAAAACGACGTCAGCCTGCTTGGACAAAATTTCCACGTTCGGATCGGTGAAACGCAGCGTCCTTGATTTGGGATGGCTGGCGAATTTTGGAAAAATCTGCGCAAGCGTCTGGCCGGCATTTTGGCGCGAGGTGACGGCGACCAGTTCCGCGTGCGGATGGTTCAAGAGCAGTTGCACCAAGACTTCGCCGGAGTAACCGGACGCGCCGACGATGGCGACCTTTTTCGTTTTCATTTTCGAATGATATGTTTACCGCAGAGACACGGAGACGCAGAGAAAAATTTTCAAATAAAAAACCCCGCCGGACTGCCAGCGGGGTTTTGAAAGTTTGCAGCGGCTTAACGCTTGCTGAACTGGAAGCGCTTGCGCGCACCGGGCTGGCCGTATTTCTTACGCTCGCGTTCACGCGGATCGCGGGTGAGAAAGCCTTCTTTCTTCAGCGCGGGGCGGAGGTTTGCGTCGAATTTCAAGAGCGCGCGGGAAATGCCGTGACGGGTCGCGCCGGCCTGGCCGTTCGGTCCGCCGCCGATGACGTTCACGCGCACGTCGAGCTTGTCGGCCGTGCCGGTGAGGGTCAACGGCTGCGACACGGTCGCGCGCAGGGTTTCGAGCGGGAAATAGTTGTCAAACGCGCGGCCGTTGACGGTAATCTTGCCGCTGCCGGTCGCGAGACGAACCCGGGCGATCGCCGTTTTGCGGCGGCCGGTGCCGAGAAATTCATTGGTGGTTTTGGTGGCCATACGAAAAATTATTTAACGGGCACGAGCACCGCTGGCATCTGAGCCGCGTGCGGATGTTTGTCGCCCTTGAACACTTTCAATTTGGTGAGCAGCTGCGCGCCGAGGCGGTTCTTCGGAATCATGCCTTTTACGGCGTGCTCGATGAGGCGTTCGGGCTGTTTGGCGCGGACCTGTTCGACGGTGGTGTATTTTTCGCCGCCCTTCCAACCGGAATACGTCATGAATTCCTTGGCGGTCTCTTTCTTGCCGGTCAGGCGGACCTTCTCGGCGTTGATGACGACGACAAAGTCGCCGGCGTCGAGATGCGCCGTGTAAACGGGCTTGTTTTTGCCGCGCAAAACGTCGGCAACTTGAACGGCCAGTCGGCCCAGGATCGCGCCATTGGCATCAATAACATGCCACTTACGCTGATCTAAATCTATTTTCGGCAAATGCGTTTTCATTTCTTTAACCCAAACAAAAGGGACGTGGAAACTATCAAATGCACCGGCGAAGTCAACAAGGTATTTCGGCTTTTTTGCGAGGCCAAACCGAATCCGCTTTACACCCGGCCAAAAAAGGCGGAGAAATTTAAGCATGAAGAAGCTGGCTTTGATCCTGATCCTTTTGACCGTCTCGCTCGGATTATGCTCCGCGCAAACGGGTGCGAACTCGCTCTCCACCATGACGTCGGCCAAGAACACGCCGCCGCCCGGCGTGGACATTGCGAAGACGCTTTCGACCATCACCGGCGTGGCCATTTCGCCGCTGCTCGGCGTCGGCGCGGTCGGTGCGTATCAATGGTCCAAGGCGGAAACCGCCGAACAAAAAGCCAAGCTGCCGTGGTTTGCCAATCCGTTGTTCTGGGTGCCGGCGCTGCTGCTCGTCGGCCTGTGCGCGGTGAAAGACGCCGCCGGCGTGGTGGTGTTGCCGACCGTTTTGAAAAAGCCGATTGATGTTGCCGAGACCGTCGAACACAAAATTTCCGGGCTCGTCGCCACCGGCGCGTTCGTGCCGATCATGGTCAACATTATCCACGAGGCAAATTCCACCGGCGGTCAGCCCACCGCGTCCCTGAGTTCGCTCGGATTCGCGGCGATTGACCTGCACACGATTTTTTACGACATCTTCATGACGCCGATTGCGATGGCGGCTTTCTTCATTGTTTTTCTGGCCTCGAACGCCATCAATATTTTGATTCTGATCAGCCCGTTCTCGACCGTGGACGCCGCGCTTAAAACCTTTCGCACCACCATCCTCGCCACCGTCGTCGGCAGCGCCTGGATGAATCCGTGGCTGGGTGCGGCCTGGGCGTTGATCATCCTGCTTATTTCCTATTTCATCGCCGGCTGGTCCTTCCGGCTCTCGCACTTCGGAATCATGTTCCTCTGGGATTTTTGCACCGGCCGAAAACTTCGCTTCAAACCCGATGCGAAGGAAAACAAATTGTTCCTCGCCTGCAAAACGCAAAAAGTTCCCGCCCGCACTTACGGCAAACTGTCGCGCAACGACAAGGGTGAACTGGTTTTGAACTACCGGCCGTGGCTGGTGCTGGCGCAGCGCACGCTGATTTTACCCGCCGGTCAATATGAAGCCGGGCGCGGACTTTTTTATTCCGAAATTCTCCGCATCGAAGGCGGTAACGCCAAGACGGTCGTCCTCCTGCCGCCGCGCTATCGCGGGCACGAGGAGGAAATCGCCAAGATCTATCATTTTGAAGGCACCCGCGATGTCGGCATCCGCGCCGCCTGGGCGTGGTTCATGAGTTTGTTCAGCAGCAAGCCCGCTACCGCGTAAAGGCCGCCGCCAACATCGTTTGAATTGATTTCAACGGCAGTTTTTTCAATTCACGCCCGGGCACCGGTTTGGCGTAATGTGGCGGCGTGAACATTGGATCGCCAACATCTTTCCGTGCCGGCAGCGGGCGCGGGCGCGACGCAGGAATCCGGTTATGGCTCAAATTTTCCTGATCATCATGCTTGTGGTCGGCGGATCGTTCGCGGCCGGTATCTGGCTTATCGTGCGAACCCTCAGTGCCAAAGACCGCCTCGATCAACTCGCCCGTCGAGTGGGCGAGCTGGAATTGCAGCTTCTGAAGCTGAATCAGTCGCCGCCAGCCGTTACCAAAAGCATTGAAGGAAAAATTGCAGGCTTCATGCCAGCAACCCTGCCACCGCTAAAGAACGAAGCTGCAACCTTAACGCCACCACCGCCGGTCGCTCCACCAGCACCCAAATCCGTTGCGGCTCCTGCCACCAGCCTGCCCACCGCCGAACCGGCCCCGCCCGTCATCGCATCGCCTCCCATGGTTCCAGGCTTTTTCCAAAAAACCATTCCCGTAACCGGGCCGACGCCGGAACCAGTTTTGGGAACCGCACCTTTCTCAAGCACGCTTGCACAGGAAAATTCACCAAAACCAGAAAAGGCGTCCTTCGAAATGCGCCTCGGCACCTACTGGCTCGTGCGCGCCGGCATTGTGATGCTGCTGACCGGCCTCGCGTTCTTCGCCAATTACGCCTATCACCACGTCGTGCCGAAACTGGGGCCTGGTGGGAAAATTGCGCTGCTTTATCTCGCCAGCGGACTGTTGCTCGGCGCGGGCGCGTGGTGGCAGCGGCGTTCGGTGAAAGAGTCGCTGAAAAATTATGCGCAGGTATTATTCGCCGGTGGCCTCGCCGCGGTTTATTTCACCACTTACGCCGCGCACCATATCCCACCGCTGTGCATTATCGAAAGTCCTTTGCTCGACGGCTTGCTGCTGCTCGCGTGGGCGGGATTCATCGCGTTTCTGGCCGACCGCCGCAAATCCGAAGTCATGGCGCTGTTCGCCGTCGGCCTGGCGTTTTACAGCTCGGTCATCACGCACGTCGGCGAATTCACGCTTTACTCGAATTTCATTCTCACCGTCGCCGCCGTGGTTTTCCTCGTCCGCAACCGCTGGGCCGGGCTTTCTTTTGCGAGCCTCGCCACCAGCTACGCGGGCTATATCTTTTGGCGATTTCTTCACGAGGACGGCTGGCGCTGGGCGGCCCCGGATGAAAATCTGTGGCTCGGGGCCGGCTTCCTTGCGAGCTACTGGCTTGTCTTTACGGCGGCAACCTTCTTGTCGAAGAGCGAAAAACTTTCCGGTCTGAACCGCGCCGCGTTTCTCACGCTGAACAACGGCGCGTTCTTTGCGCTGTTTTTGCTGACGATGCTACAAGTCCACACCGGCGGTTTCTGGAAATTCTGCCTTGGCTATGGCACCGTGCTGCTCGCGCTCGCCGCGCTCGCACAGAAGTTGTTGCCTGCCGAACCGTCCGCCAAAAACACCTACCTCACGCAAGGCTTGCTGCTGGTCACGCTCGGTTTCATCTCCAAATTTGCCGGCCTGCAGCTCGTGCTGGTGCTCGGCGTGGAAAGCGTCGTGCTGTTCATCGCCGGTTCGCAACGCCAGAGCTTGGTGCTGAAATTTTTCTCATTCGCCGCCGCCACGCTCGCTACCGGCTGGTGCGTGGCCAGCTTGAATCGTTTTGATGACCGCGGCCTCTGGACCGGGGCTGGACTCGGTGCGCTGCTGGCATTCAACGCCTTTTGGGCGCACCGGTTGGACTCTGGAAAAAGCACGCAGCCGCTCCGCGCGGCACCCACACTTTTCGCGCTGCTCGCTTTGGCCGGCTGGCTGGCGACGACATGGTTCAACACCACCGAGGCCAATCTGCCGCCCATGCTGGCCGCCGAAACGGTCGCGCTGACGTTTTCGATTTACCTGCTGCGCGTCCGCGAAATCACATTGCTCGGACAATTTTTTCTCGTGTTCGCACAGCTCGCGTGGCTGTTCCATTTCTTGAACGCCACGCCGCCGTGGTGGAATCCGCTGGTGCTCATCGCCGTCACCATCGGCCTGAGCCACTGGTGGCAGCATGAGAAAATTCTGCCCGTCAGCCGGAACCTCTTCACTTGCTGCGCTACCGTGTTTGCGCTGGCCGGCGTCGGCATCACCCTCGTCTGGCTGCATCCGCTCGTCGCCGCGCCGACCTGGCTCGCGCTCACCAGCCTGCTCGCCGTGGCCGCGACGATTTACGGCGTGGCCACCCGCGCGTGGATGGTGGCCATTTGCGGACAAATTTTTCTGGCCGTCAGCGCGTGGGAATTTTTCAGACAGGTCTGGACTGAAAAGCCGGAATGGTTTTTCCCGCTCGCGCCCGTCGCCGTGCTGGGGATGTTGTCGCTCGCCACCGTCGGCTGGTTTGCGCGGCAGCCGGACAGCCGTGCCGAAGTGCGGAACCCGCTGCTGCAAATCGCGCTCGGCTATCGCTGGACGGCGATCGCGATGTCGCTCTGCTGGCTCTGGCAATATGTTCCCGACCGTCAGCATGTCGGCGCTTTCATGGCCGTGGCCATTGGTGTTTTCGCGCTGGCCGTCTGGCGGCGCAACCGCGAAACCCTCCTCGCGACGGCGGTTTATGCCGCGGCGGCACTTGTCACGCTTTGGGCGAAGGAAGATTTTGCGATGGACATTTATTGGGCCAATCTGCTGTCGCTGCTTGCGCTGCCGGTGATGCAGCAAATCGTCCGGCGCACGCAACCCCGTCTCTCGCTTGGCGAAAAGATTCACGGCGCAATCGTTTTCATCACTGGCGCAAGCCTGTGGCGTTTTCTCTCCTGCTGGACGGCGACATTCACCAGCGGATTTTTGGTAACGATGAGCTGGGCCGGTTTCGCCGTGCTGGTGTTCGCGGCCGGAATGATTCTGCGCGAACGCTTTCATCGCTGGCTCGGCCTCGGCGTGCTGGCGGCAGCGGTCGGTCGCGTCGTGCTGGTGGACGTATGGAAACAGGAAACGATCTACCGCGTGCTGACGTTCATGGCGCTGGGCGTGGCCCTGCTCGTCATCGGCTTCATCTACAACAAATTTCAGGAAAAAATCCGTCAGTGGTTGTGATCAGGCGGCAATTTGCCGCAAATCCGCGAGAAACGCGTCCACATCTTCCAGCGTCGTGTCCCAACTGCACATGAGCCGGGATTCCACGGGCGTGATGCCGCCGGTGAAAAACTGCCAGCCACCCTCGCGTAATTTCCCTTCCATCGGCAAGGGAATTTTGGCCAGCACCGTATTCGATTGGACCGGAAACGAGAGGCTCACACTTGCAATCGTCCGCAGGCCGTCTGCGAGCCGTTTCGCCATTTCGTTGGTGTGCCGTGCGTGCCGCAACCAGGCACCGTCCTGCAACAGGCCCACCCAGGGCGCGGAAAGAAAACGCATCTTCGACGCCAATTGGCCGCCTTGCTTGCACCGGTAATCAAAATCGCGCGCCAGCTCGCGGTCAAAAAACACCACTGCCTCGCCGAGCGCGAGGCCATTTTTTGCCCCGCCAAAACACAGCACCTCCACGCCCGCGCGCCAGGTGAGGTCCGCCGGCGCGACGCCCAGCGACGCCACCGCATTGGCGAACCGCGCCCCGTCCATCTGCACGTGCATGTCGAATTTCCGCGCAATTTCAGCAAGCGTTTGAACTTCAGCCACCGAATAAACCGTGCCGGTTTCCGTGGCCTGGGTCACGCTCAACGCGCGTGGTTTGGGGCGGTGGATGCTGGCGCGCCGGTTGGCGACGCGCTCGAATTCCGCCGGATCAATTTTCCCCTCCGCGCCAGCCAGCCGCAGAATTTTGCTGCCGTTGGCAAAAAATTCCGGCGCGCCGCACTCGGAAGTTTCGATGTGCGCGAGTTCATGGCAGAGAATGCTGTGATACGATTGGCACAGCGCCGCCAGCGAAAGCGAGTTTGCCGCCGTGCCGTTGAAAACAAAAAAAACCTCGCAGTCCGTCTCAAAAATTTCGCGGAGCAAATCGGCCGCGCGCTGCGTCCAGGTGTCGTTGCCGTAATTGGCCTCGTGGCCGGTGTTCGCCTCGGCCAGCGCGGCCCAGGCTTCCGGGCAGATGCCGGAGTAATTATCGCTCGCAAATTGGCGGTTCCGTTTCCTCATGGTTCATCCTCCGAGATAGGCGCTCTTCACTTGTGGATTTTGCCGCAGCGCTGCCGAGTCGCCTTGCAACGTGATTTTGCCGGTTTCCAACACATAGCCGAAATGGGAAATCTCCAGCGCGCGGTTGGCGTTTTGTTCCACCAGCAAAATGGTCAGCCCGCGCTCGCGGTTGATCTCCACGATTTTTTCAAAAATGGTTTTCACCAGCAGCGGCGCGAGGCCGAGCGACGGTTCGTCGAGCATCAGAAATTTCGGCTGCGACATCAACCCGCGGCCGATCGCCAGCATTTGCTGCTCGCCGCCGCTCAAGGTGCCGGCGATCTGCTGCCCGCGTTCCTTGAGTCGTGGGAACGTGGCAAAAACAAAACCCAGCTCGCGGCGAACGATTTTTTTGTCACGCACCAGATACGCGCCCATCTGCAAATTTTCCAGCACGGTGAGGTTGGCAAAAATCATCCGGCCCTCCGGCACGTGCGACAAACCACGCTTCACAATTTCATGCGGCGGCAAGCTGGCGATGTTTTTGCCGTCGTAAAAAATCTCCCCGGACTTCGGCTTGAGCAGGCCCGAAACCGCCCTCAGCGTCGTGGTCTTGCCCGCGCCGTTGCTGCCGATGAGCGTGACGATGCTGCTGGCTGGCACGGACAAGGAAATTCCATGCAACGCGGAAATCGCGCCGTAGCTGACCGTCAGATTTTTTATTTCCAACATTTTATTCGCCCAAGTAAGCCGCGATGACTTTTGGATTCATCCGCACTTCATCCGGTTTGCCTTCGGCAATCTTGATCCCGTAGTCCAAAACCACGATGCGCTCACAGATGCCCATCACTACTTTCATGTCGTGCTCAACCAACAAAATGGATATCTGAAACTTGTCCTTGATGAACTGGATAAGCCGCGTGAGCTCGACTTTCTCGGTGGCATTCATGCCGGCGGCCGGTTCATCGAGTAAAAGTAATTTCGGCTTGGCGGCGAGCGCACGGACGATTTCCAGTCGCCGCTGGTCGCCGTAGCTCAGACTTTTCGCCGGCTCGTCGCGGAATTTGCCGAGCTGGAAAATTTCCAGCAAGTCCAGCACGCGTTCGGCGATGGATTTTTCTTCGTCGTGAAAACCTTGGCCGCGCCAGAGCGCGTGGCGCACATCGCCTTTCAAATGCAGATGGAACACGGCGCGGACATTGTCGAACGCGGTGAGCGACGGGAACAGCCGGATGTTCTGAAACGTCCGCGCAATGCCGCGTTTGGTGATTTGATACGGCTTGCGGCCGACCGTGGACAGACCGTCGAAATTAATTGCACCGCTCGTCGGCTGATAGACACCGGTGATGAGATTGAAGGCGGTGGTTTTGCCCGCACCGTTCGGACCGATGAGGCCGACGAGTTCGTTGCGCCCGATCTGCAAATCCAATTCCGAGACGGCCGTAAGCCCGCCGAAGCGGATGGTGGCTTTGTCAAGTTGAAGCAGGGCGGACATTTTTATTTTGGTGCGGGTGATTTTTTCAAACTGAAAAGCCCCTGCGGCCGCGTCAGCATCAGCACGATCAGCAGCAGCGAATAAATAATCATCCGCGTGTCACCGATCCAGCCGAGCGGGCGCTCTGCCGTAAACCCCGGCAAATGTTGGATGTCGGACAGCATCCGCAATCCTTCGGGTAGCAGCGTCAGCAAAATTGCGGCGAGGATGACGCCAACGGTGTTGCCCATGCCGCCGAGGATGACCATCACGACAAAGGTGATGGATTGCATGAAACCAAAGCCGCCGGGCGTGAGAAATTGTTTCGAGTGCGCGTAAAGCCCGCCCGCAGTGCCCGCGAAAAATGCGCCAATGACGAACGCGGTGACTTTGTATTTCGTGGTGTTGATTCCCATCGCCTCAGCGGCGACCTCATCATCGTGAACAGCAATAAAGCCGCGGCCGTAAGTAGAATTGACCAGCGACGCGACGACATAAACGGTCACCGCCGCAAGGCCGAACGCCCAGAATAAATTGGTCCAGCCGTGGTTGACGCTCAAACCGCGCGCGGCACCGACTTTTTCCATATTTTGCAAAATGACGCGGATGATTTCACCGAAGCCGAGCGTGACGATGGCCAGATAATCGCCACGCAACCGCAGCGTGGGAATGCCGACGAGCAGGCCGGCCAGCGCCGCTGCCAGTCCGCCGGCGAGCAGCGCGACGGCGAAAATGCCATTGGCGGCAAATATGTTCAGCGCACCGAACTGATTGGTGATGACAGCCGAAGTGTAAGCGCCGACGGCCATGAAACCCGCGTGGCCCAGGGAAAATTGTCCGGTGTAACCATTGATCAGATTCAAGCTGACGGCCATGACGATGCTGATTCCGATGTCGTAAAAAATAAAAAGCCAATAAGGATTTATTCTATCAGCGAACAGTGACGCCAAAAAACCCAGTGCAAGCGCGCCGAGCAGAACAGTTTTGGCGTGGCGGAAATTCATACCTTCTCGATTTCCTTTTTGCCGAGCAGGCCGGAAGGTTTCACCAGCAAAATTAAAATCAGTACGGCGAAGGCGATGGCGTCGCGGTAGGTCGAGGAAATATAGCCAGAGACGAGCGTTTCGGTGACGCCAATGATGAGGCCGCCGAGCGCCGCGCCCGGCAGGTTGCCGATGCCGCCGAGCACCGCCGCGACGAACGCCTTCAGCCCGGGCAAAATGCCCATCAGCGGATCAATGGCCGGGTAATTTACGGCCCACAAAATGCCCGCCGCCGCGGCCAGCGCAGAGCCGAGCGCGAAGGTGAAGCTGATGACGACATCGGTGTTCACGCCCATCAGCGCGGCGGCTTCGGGATTGAACGACACGGCGCGCATGGCGGTGCCGATCTTGGTTTTCAACACGAT
>Ga0182030_10018174_pt1 | contig 13508 bp, 13 predicted proteins | sample 812S3MmetaG_FD_121299 | JGI IMG/M metagenome (GOLD analysis project Ga0182030, IMG submission 121299) | Permafrost microbial communities from Stordalen Mire, Sweden - 812S3M metaG (Illumina Assembly) | ecosystem: Environmental > Terrestrial > Soil > Wetlands > Permafrost | place: Sweden... | reverse complement strand
TTATAGAGCAGGATATAAGCCTTGCTGGGGGCGCGCAGGGTTTTGCCGTCGAGGGTGACGGTGTCCTTCGCGAGGTCGACCCAATGATCGGGGTTTTGGACGATCTTGCCATTCACCTGCACACGGCGGGCGCCAATCCAACCGCGGGCGTCGGTGCGGGAACCCAGGCCGGCTTTGGAGAAGACGCGCTCCAGGGTCTTGAGAGTGGGTGGGGCTTGGGGGCGCGCGGCCGGAGTGCGTGGCGACTGGGGGCGTGGCGTGTGGGAGCGGCGATCCATGGGTAGGCTCAATTGAGAATGGTAACAGGCTAGGGCGACCGCACCGGGGCTCGATCACCCCGAGCGATCACAAGGATATATTCTTCGAAACTCCCGAAGTACCTAAAGGACTTGGGGCGGCCGCCGATATAAGGGTTGGGAGCCGCCTTGGAACTGGAGTTTCTGCAGGACTACCTGATTGAATCGCGAGAGCTGCTGGAAAAGGCGCAGCGAGACATCCTGAGCCTCGAAGCGGATCCGGGCAACGACGAAACGCTCGCATCGATCTTCCGTGCCTTTCACACCATCAAGGGCGGGGCGGGCTTTGTGGCCGCGACTCACTTAGTGAGTTGGGCGCACGATCTGGAAGACCTTCTGGAGAAGCTTCGCTCGCATAAACTGCCGGTGACTTCCGAGCGCATCGACGGCATTCTTAGTGGCGTTGACGTCTTGAGTGAGATGTTCCAGACGCTTGCGGAGGAACAGGAGCCCGGGCCCGGGCCGGCCGATCTGGGCCGGACGATTAAAATGCTGGCGCGCACGGAGCCTGAGGGCCCCGGCTCGCTGGCGGCGATCACCACTACGATGGCCGATCGAGAGCCCGCGGAGGGTAACGAGGTTCCGGCGACTTTGGTCCAGGCGGCCGCCGGGGCTGCCGACCTGGCTGCCAACCAGCGCTCGATGCCCGATGGAACGAAGATAATAGCGGCGGAAGTTGACTCAGCCCGTCTTGCACCTGCTCCGCGACCCGTCCCCAGGGGCACGGAAGCAGTTGCGGGCTCGCTGCGTGTGGAGGCCGACCGGCTGGATGCGGTGATGAACCAGGTTGGAGAGTTGGTACTGCTGCGGAACCGCCTGACCTCAGCGATAGGCGAGTCAGGCAAGGAAGACGAAAACATGTCCCGGATTGCGCGGGAGATGGACCTGAGGGTGAGTGATCTGCAACGCACGGTGATGCGGTTGCGGATGCAGCCATGCAGGCGCTTGTTCCAGCAGTTGCCGCGGGTGGTGCGCGACCTTTCGCGTCAGCTAAGCAAGGAGGTCAGGCTGGAGATTGCCGGCGAGGAAGTGGAAATCGACAAAACGGTCGTGGATGCTCTGTCGGGACCGATGACCCATCTGGTGCGCAATAGTCTGGATCATGGCATCGAGTTGCCGGAAGTCCGAAAGAGCGCGAACAAATGCCCCGCTGCGCTGCTGCGAATCGTGGCGATGCACCTGGGCGATAAAGTGCGGATCGAGGTTTCCGACGACGGCAAGGGAATCGATCGCCGGCTGATCGTGCAGAAGGCCATCGAGAAGCAAGTGATCACGCAGGAGCAGGCCGCCCGGCTTTCCGAGCAGGAAGCGCTCGAGTTGATTTTTCGCCCGGGCTTTTCCACCAAAGACCAGGCGACGGATCTTTCCGGGCGCGGCGTGGGCATGGACGTAGTCAAGGAAACGACGAACAGGTTGCGGGGGCGTCTCTCGATCGACACGACTCTCGGCCAAGGCACGCTGATCGCGATGGAGTTTCCTCTTACCCTGGCCGTGCTTCCGGTGCTATACCTGCGGGTTCGCAAGGATGTGTATGCGCTGCCGATCTCCGCGATCGATAGCTTGACGGATATTGAAGAGCACCGCGTTCACAGGTTTGCGGGCCGTGTGACCTACCGCGTGGATGGCATGCAAACGGTGCCGGTGGCGGACCTGGGCGCGATCTTGCAGGACCGGCCGCTGCGTCTCGGCCGGGAGAGCGTCGAGGGCGTGTTGACCGAACGCGGTCTGTTTGTTGTGTCGGAAGTCCTGGGCAACGAGGATGCGGTCGTGAAGCCGATTGATTTTTTCGCGGGTCCCAACCTGTACCAGGGCGCGACGATTTCCGGACGGGGCAACGTGGTGCTGATTCTAGATGCGGCCGCCCTGAGCGCCGCCGCCGCCGCGCTGGAGGGCGGGTGTTGATGGATATTCAGTGCATTATGCAAATCATGGACGCGTCCTCCGGGACGCGGCGCATCATTGAACGCTCGCTGCATGAAATTGACCGCCGCGCCCTGAATGCCATGGTTCTGGTCAAGCGGCACGGGAACAAACTGGCAAGTTATGGGGTGGTGGCGCAGGCGTTCCGGGAGCAGGCAGTGCATCTGAAAAATGCGGCGGCTCCTTTACGGCAATCGGTCGCGCCTCTGGTCCGGGTTCAGATGCGCGTTTTGCAGCACGCCCGGTTTACCGACATGTTCCGCCGTACGGCGGAACTGGTGAATTTGAACGGCCGGTCCGGCGCCTTTCTATCGCAATCGGAAGCGAACTGGCAGCGCGATACCGAAGCGGAAGAGGCCGAAGGAATGGCGATTCTGCGCCACCTGGTGGAGACCGTCACGCGGCTGCAGGAGGGCATCACGGAGCAGGAATACGTGGTGACGAACGGCCGGATCGAGGCGGCACTGTCGGAGCAGAGCGGCGCGCCACTGATGCGCGTCTCGCACGAAATGGGCCTGGCGGTAGCCAAGGTCAAAGATGCGATCTGGAAATATCGCGCTGAACTGGAGGAGGTACTGCATGAAAGCAGCGCCGGTATTTGAAGCGGGAAACCACCGCTGGTGGGCGTTGTATGACCAGGAAGAGCGCCGGGTCATCGATTCGAATGTTTATATTGTGGAGTCTAACGGGCAGAGCGCGATTCTGGACCCGGGCGGTTTCGAGATTTTCCCGCAGGTCCTGGCAGCGGTAGCCGAGGTGGTGCCGCCTACGTCGGTGACGAAGGCCTTTGTGTCGCACCAGGATCCGGATGTTGCCTCCAGCCTGCCTCTGTGGAACGCGTGCAACGACAAGGTGCAATGGCACATACCCAGCCTGTGGGAGGGCTTCATCCGGCACTACGGCGCGCTCGATGCGGAATTGATCGGTACGCCGGACGAAGGCGGAGAGATGGTTGTCGGGGGCCACAAGCTGGAATTCATCCCGGCGCACTATTTGCACGCCTCCGCAAATTTTCACGTGTATGACCCGGAGGCGCGGGTCTTCTTCAGCGGCGATGTGGGAACGGCCCTCTTGCCGGGAGGTCACAGCATCTGGGTTGGCGGACACCATGGGGCGGAATCGGCCAGGGAGTTTGACGAGCATATTCAGCATGCCGAGTTTTTTCACCGGCGATGGATGCCTTCTAACGCAGCCAAAAAGGACTGGATCGACCGTGTTCGCCAGTTGGACATCGATTACCTCTGTCCGCAGCACGGGGCGATTTATACGGGGAAGAACGTGGGACGTTTCCTGGACTGGTTCGACGGATTGACAGTCGGAACCGTTATTTCTCGGTAAAGGAGCTTTCAATGGCAAGCATGATCTCGAATCGCCGTCAGGCTGGCAGGGATGCGACTCCGGAAGCAAAGACGAAGCCTTCGAGGACGGCGCGCCCTCGCCGGAGCGGCGTTAGCCCTGCGGCTCGCGCTGCGGGGCGACGGGCGCCCCGCGCGGCGGCATCCGCGGAGCAGCGGGAAGGCAACTCTGAACGAGAACTGCTTCTGGAGTATGCGAAGGTGCTGCTGGAGCCGCTCTCGAGCCTCGAGATGCTGTGCGAGGCCGATGGGGACATGGAAAACCCCATCTTCTACATGAACCGCGCGGCGCTCGAAGCAATGAACCTGAATCACAGACGGCTCAATCCTCTGCTCAGGGGGGCAGACGTAAGAAAGGCTTTCGGCTGTTCGATTCATCAGTTTCACAAAGACCCGGAGCGCATTCGGAGCATCTTCCGCACTCTGGCGGCAGATTCGGCGCGTGAGCACGGCACGGAACTGGTTCTGGGCGGCGTAACGTTCACGTTAAACTTCACGCCGGTCTCGAACCGGGCAGGGAAGGTCATTGCATTCCACGCGTCCTGGCGCAACATCAGTGACGGGAAACTCGCCGAACAGGTGATCGGGAGCATGAGCAAAGCTGCGTCGAAGCATGCGGAATCGTTGATGGGACTGGCTGGAGAGACCGATCGGGCCATGAAGGCGGTCGGCGGCAAGCTGAACGGGCTTGCCCAGTCGGTGGCGGAGAGCCGGAAAGCATCCAAGGGACTGATTACGCAGGTGGGCGCGATCGGACGCATCGCTCAGACGATTCGCGAGATCGCATACCAGACCAATCTGCTTGCACTGAACGCGGCCATCGAGGCGGCCCGGGCAGGAGAACACGGCCGCGGTTTCGCCGTGGTAGCCGACGAGGTACGGAATCTGTCGAAGCGCGTGCAGAAGGCCACCGAGGAGGTACAGAGCAACATCCTGGAGATTGACGGCTCAGCCAGATCCATCGAAAAGACCAGTCACTCAGCCGAACAGACGGCGCACGGCGCGGAATCGGTGACCCTGTCGCTAGGTGAGCGGGTTCAGACGCTCCATAACATGGTGGCGGTGATGAACATCGAGTCGGCAAGGAACGATATCAAGATTTTCGTTCGGAACATCCTGGCCGAGATTGGTAACCGGGCCGTTGCCCAGGTTTCGGGCGAGTTGCCGGACCATCGTCAATCGAGCTTCGGCCTTTGGTACGAGGGTATAGGCAGGGAGGCATTCGGACAGGTTTCCGTTTTTCAGGAGATCGGAAGTCCTTACGCCGCGCTCTATCTTACCGCCCACGGAATCCGTACGGCGGTGCAGACAGGCGACAGGGATGAGGCCCTGCGCCAGGGATCGGAACTATCGCGCCTGGAGCAGGAACTGCTGAGCAAGTTGGACGAGTTGGGCGCCGCGATCAGTCAAAGGCAGAACTGAGGAGATGCGCCATGAGTGACGTAATGCGGGAAGTAGACGAGCGCTCGAGACTAGCCGGCACCAACAAATTCGAGTTGCTGATCTTCCGGCTGGGCGAGGACCGGAACTCCAACACGCGGGAGGTCTTTGGCATGAATGTTTTCAAAGTGCGTGAAGCACTGATCATGCCCTCGATCACGCCGATGCCGGGATCTCCGAAGCATGTTCTGGGCGTGGCCAATATCCGGGGCCAGATCATACCGGTAATCGATCTTCCCTCAGTGGTGGGCTGCACGCCTTCGGCGCGCAACATTCTGTTGGTTACTGAGTACGAACGTTCGATTCAGGGATTCGCCGTGGAGGAAGTCGAGGAGATTGTGCGCCTGGAGTGGGATCGGGTGGTCTCCGCCGAGAAATCCGTTGCGGGCGCGCTGGTGACCAGCCTCGCTCGCCTGGACGAAAAGGAAGAGAACGCCCGGCTGGCTCTGATCCTGGATGTGGAATCGATCCTGCGGGAAACTCTGCCGTCCCGTTTCAACACGGGCGAGGAGATCACGAATATCCCCTCGGTGCAGATTCCTCCGGGCTCGGTGATTGTCTATGCCGACGATTCCAGTGTTGCGCGCCGGCAGATTGAGGCGGTTTTGACGCGTTGTAAACTTCCGTTCGTGGGCGCGAAGACGGGCAAAGAGGCGTGGGAGCAGCTGAAGAGCCTGGCTCAAGAGGCGCGGAACGCCGGAGTGCCGATCAGCCAGAAAGTCGCGATGCTGCTGACAGACCTGGAAATGCCGGAGATGGATGGGTTCACATTGACCCGCCAGTTGAAGGAGGATGATTTACTGAAAGGCGTTCCGGTGGTGATTCATTCGTCGCTGTCCGGTTCGGCCAATGAGTCTCATGCGAAGAGGGTCGGAGCAGACGGCTTTGTGGCGAAGTTCGTTCCCGATGAACTGGCCAGGGAAATTGTGAAAGCACTCGCGCTGCTGGCGGTCCGATAATCTGGCGCCAAACTCTCGCGACCTGCCGGGAGCACTGAAATTGAAGGGATGCCAGCCATCTTCAGAATCAGCGATTCCTAACCGCTGGCCCAGGCCTCGCTGAAGTGGCCCCGCGGCGCCTTTTCAAGATGAGCGGTCAAGGATCGCGGTGCCGGCAGACGTTGAACCAACAAACCGGCCTTGACGCCGGCCAACACTGCTGTCTGGAGGAGCGCCCTAACACGTTAACGCGCCAAGACTCTCGGAGGGAAATTGCTCAGGTCCACTACGGGCGGTACGATTGGGTCGTGAGTAAATGGAGTTCAGTCGCTGAACGAGTCGTAGACCCGGTCTTCGAGGCGGTACCCGGGAAAGCCACGCAAGGTTACTGCAAGTTTCTTGGGGCGCCGATCTCTTATCTCTCGCATCTCTGATCTCTCGCAGCGCCCGGATCGTTGGTGTGTTACGCTCCTTGAGGACAAGGATGTAGTACGCCTGAACGCCGGCATCGTCGAGTCCCTGGTGTTGCATCCCGGAGGACTGCGCGTCCTCGTCGACAAGAAGGGAATGCAACGGAGTTCCGTTGAAAGTGGCGACTCCCGCGTTACGACGCCTTTCTCCGTTTGACAACAGCAGCTTTGGATGGACTCAGCGTTTTCAACTCCTTGATGAGAAACTGTCCCGCAAACCGCTGAGTGCACCGAAATCGGGCCTTTGAGGAAAGTCAGCCTGCTTGCACTTCATCGGATTCTTACGCAGAGCCCTTTTTCTCAAGGAGGGAATGTCTCCTCCATTTCGAACTGAACCAGAGTGCTGCAAGGCGCGGCCGACCAACGCTTTCAGTTCGGTATCGAGAACATTCTGCCGTTGTGCCGCCTCCCTGGTATTAAGGCCCGACTATGGCGCACGGGGCTTTCATTCCCCCTTGGATCGTCTCCACTTACGATTTATGACTCACTGGCAGGTGAGTACGCGGCGCCAGATTGCGCACGCCTTCGGAGATGGTGCTAGCACATAGGCGGATTGAATTCAGTTAGTAATGGGTCCGATGCTACAGTGAGGAGAATCGCCCAGGTTTAGCCGGGGGAAAAGAGCATCACGCCGCCGATTCTGATTCGAAATGCGCGCCAGTTAGTGACGATGCGCGGTCCCAAAGGCGCCAGGCGAGGGGCCGAACTGAACGAACTTGGCGTGATCCCGCACGGGGCAATGCTGATTCGAGACGGCGTCATCGAACAGGTTGGTTCGGCCGAGCGCGTGGAGAACCTGGCCTCGGCGCGCGGGGCTGAGGAGATCAGCGCGGTGGGGCGTGTGGTGATGCCGGGCTTCGTCGACAGCCATACGCATCTGCTGTTTCCGCCGCCTTTGATGGCAGGCGAAGCGCCGCGGCTGCGGGAGAGCGCGGTCAAGCTGTTGGGGACCACAACGGGACAGGCTCTGGTGCGGCGCGGGCGCAGCTACCTGGATGACATGCTGCGGCACGGGACTACCACGGTGGAAGCCAAGACCGGCTGCGGGCCAAACGAGAGCGCGCAGATTAAGGTGCTGCGGGTACTGCAGGCATTGCAGGGCCGGAACATGGACGTGGTGGCGACGTTGCTGTTTGGCTTCGCGGAGGGGGGAAGCTTGACAGCGGATGCGGCGGCTGGAGAGTGGGTCTGCGGCGAACTGATGCCGAAGATTCGAAGACGCCGGCTGGCACGGTTCCTGGATCTGGAATGGGATGCGGAGCCGCGGCGGCAGCAATGGTACGGGCGATTCCTGGTGGAGGCGCGGAGCCTGGGTCTTGGATGCAAAGTGCACGCCGATGCCGAGAAGCCGGCAGCGGCGGTGCAACTGGCGCTGGAACATCAGGTGGCCAGCATCGACCATTTGGAGCACATCGGGCCCGGGGAAGTGGAAGCGCTGGGACGCGGGCGAACGGTGGCAACGCTGGCGCTGGGGAATTGCTGGCGCGGCGGCAGGGCGGCGCCGGCGCGGGCGCTCATTGAGGCAGGTGCGGCGGTGGCGATCGCGACGAATTTCAACCCAAGCCACTCGCCGTCTTTGAGTATGCAGGCCGCGATTTCCCTGGCTTCAGGGGCGTTGGGGATGTCGGCGGCGGAAGCGATTTCGGCCGCGACGGTGAACGGGGCGCAGGCGATTGGCTATACGGACCGGGGGCTGCTGGCGTACGGAAAGCGGGCCGACGTTCTGCTGTTGAATGTTGGCGATTACCGCGAACTGCCGCAGCAACTGGGGACGAACCTGGTGCACATGACCATCAAGAGCGGGAAGGTGGTCTATCGGGAAGGGGCAGTGTTGGAAGCCGAGTAGATGGCAGTTTTTCGTCCAAGTAGATCGCGCGGCGATGCGGGACGACTCCCCGGGTGGCCGGTGGGACACTAGAAGCATGCCCAAGCAACCAACCACCGGTCTGCGCCAACATCTGGCGAACCTGCTCCGCATGAAGGGCGCGCACCTCACCTTCGAGGCTGCCGTCGCCGATTTCCCCGTACCCCTTCGCGGTGTAACACCGCGCGGAGCCCCGCACTCCCCCTGGCAACTGATTGAGCACATGCGACTCGCGCAAGCAGATATTCTGGACTTCAGCCGCAACCCTGAATATCAGCCGAGGAAATTCCCCGACGACTACTGGCCGGCTACCAGCACACCGCCGAGCAACGCCGCCTGGGACGTCAGCATCCAAGGCTTTCAATCCGACATGCAGGAAATGCAGGAATTGATCGCCGACACGAAGAACGATCTATTGGCGAACATCCCGCACGGCGAGGGACAAACCCTCTTGCGCGAGGCCCTCCTGGTGGCCGATCACAATTCATACCATCTGGGCCAGTTGGTATTCTTGCGCAAGATGCTGGAGCAGAAGGCGTAAAAAGGGGGGACTGGGATTCGAACGACACTCGCGTCCAATCTACGGATAGGGCGACTAGGCGGACAAGTGGATTCGCAGAGGGAAACGCGTTTCTCGGGAGTAATCTCCCAGAACCAGACTTTCGGCCCGTGTCACCCTAATCCGAGCTTCGTACGAGTGGCGCGTGACTCTGGAACCTGGGCAACGCAGGTCTAGTGCGTGAGTTGTGACGCACGGGCCCGTAACTTCAATCGCAAAATCAACCACCATCGACCACGCGCTATCATGGCGGGATATGGCGAGGCTCGGAACGGCGGCAATCACGACCACAGACCTGACGGAATTCATCAATACCGATTCCGATTTTGCCTTCGAGATGACGGTCTTAAGGTGGCTTGAGAACAACGGGTTCGATTGCCGCCACTCGGGCACGTATCGCGACCCGGTAACGGGTAAACTCAGGCAATTCGATATTCGCGCGGAGACCACATCCGGGACGCATACATTGGCGCTGGCTGTCGAGTGCAAGAATTTGCGCCCGAATTCTCCGTTGCTGATCAGCACCGTACCACGCACCGATGCCGAAGCGTTCCACAGCGCGATCCTGTTTCATCGAGGTGCTACGAATTCCTTTGAGGTCAAACACGTCGAGGGGATCGGCATGTATCGATCAAACCGCCCGGTTGGAAAAACGACCGATCAGGTCGGCCGCGACACCAACGGCCAGCTTACGAGCAACGACGAGCAGACCTTTGACAAGATCAGCCAAGCGATCTCGGGCTGTAAGGATCTAGTGGAAAAGTTTTCGCATGATGTTTCCGAAGTCCGGAAGCGGATCATCGTACCGGTACTTGTCGTTCCAGAGGGAATGCTTTGGCAAGTGAACTACGATGCTGCTGGAGCAATCACCATACCACCAACCAAGGTACAACACTCCAATGTTTTCCTCGACAGCTCCTGGGAAGCCCGGTCGCCATATGGAGACGAACTCACATACCGCCTATCGCATTTGGAGATCGTCACATTCGACGGGCTGAACGATGCTCTTACTACTTGGCTAAGCCCGAGGGGTTTCTTCTTGTGATGGGAGGTGGGCCAAGTATCGCGCTCCTTCCGCTTCAAGCCCCCGTCTTCGCGATCAGCGTCTTGATGTCGTCCCGCAATTCCTTAACGTCGCCCTTCGTTGCCGTTTCGTCTAATCGGTTGTGGACGCGGGCCGGCCTGGACTGCATACTTTCTTCCTTGGCGAGCCGCTTTTCCGAATCCAGCTTGGAATTCCCGAGGTCGGCGGCAACCGCGGCGGCGGCTTTAGCATTTTCTGCTGTGTCTGCTTCCATCTTCTTAATGCGCCCGTTATGGGAGCGCAGGGAAAGACCAGCGATCCCTGAGATGATGGTGCCAACCGTTCCGAGGGCGGCAACGGGGATGTGATGTCGTCCGTCATGGGGTTGCTTCCTTGATGATTGGTGATGATGGCGGACTTAACACTCTGTCCGTGCTACATTCTGTCCATGAACTCGATGCGCGTGGTGGGCGTCCTCATCGTGGTTGCCGCTCTCGGAACTGGCATGGCCCAATCACCATCGTCGGTCACAAAATCCACCAGCGGCGTCAGCTCAAGAACGGTTGCCATCCAGCAAAATACTGCCGCTCCCACTGAGCCGAAAGCCACTCCCGAGCCCCGAACGCTCCCACCTTCCGTTTCCGTCGCCACTTCGGCGGATAAACCACTTGATGTCCGATCAGATGTCACAAAGGATTGGATGGATAAGCTGAATTGGCTTTTTGCCGCATTACTGGTTTTGATCGGAGGAGCTGGCGTCTATGCCGCGGTTCGTACCCTTCGAGCGATTGAAAGACAGGCCAATCTGATGGAGCAGCAAGCAACCGAGGCACGGGAATCCGCCGCTCACCAAATGCGAGATGTTCAGGCATCAATCGCTGAAGCTACGCGTGCTTCAAAAGCGATGGAGGGGATCGCCGAATGCATGGCTTCGAACGTCGAATCTGTGCGGGAAAGCGTTGGTATCAGTAGAGAGATTGCCGATATGCAAAAACTCGCCACAGAATTGCAAAGCAGGGCCTATCTTTCCGCCTTCTTTAATTCGGCTCTCTTCCAAGACGCCAACCATGTGTTTGAAGTTCAAGTGGTTCTGCGGAACCATGGGAATACCCCGGCCTACGATGTCACCTTCAAAGCCGTTGCGCAGATCGTACCATCGCCACTTCCCGAAGACTTCTCGTTTCCATTGCCGGATGAAAGCGCTGGGGCGAGCGTCAGCCTACTGGCTCCAGGAACCACAAAGCTTATTACGCGCCGCGTGTCCAGCAGGGTGCCTGATGACCAAGTAGATGTTATCAAGCTGGGTGATCCACCAAGCTGCCTTGCGATGTGGGGAATTGTGAAATACCGGGATGCCTTCAAGGCGGCCCGCCAAATTAGATTTGCCTTCGTCGTCTACTGGATTCCATGGCTCGCCGGAATGGATAAGGACAAAGACGGAAATCCATTGCCTCCAAGGATTATGAGTTACGACACAGCACATCACAATGATGCCGATTAGGAACTACCAATTAAGAAGGACGAAGGGACAGTGAAGCTGCCTATTTAGGTACATTCGAATGCCGTCTCCAGACTCCTTGATCGCTTCGTACGCTGAATATCTCCTCGCCAGGCACAAAAAGGCGTGCCGCCAATTCCTGAATCGGCCCCGCGAAGCTCAGCTTGCCGAAGCGGTTGTATTCAGCATCCTGCAAGGGAAGGGTGCCAAACCGGAACTGGCGGACCAGGACGGCGGCCCGGATTTCCTCTGCGCTGACGGCAAATTCGTTGTTGAAGCAACAGCGTTCACCATCGACAAGGTCGTTGCTGACAGCAGAGTACCGAATGATCTGCCCGGTGAAATGGGAGCGCACGCCTACCGGAATCTCACGCGCGAAATCTCAGAACGCGCGGTCAAGAAGCACTCTCAACTCTCGGTCAGCAAACCGGGTGTCTTGGCGATAGTGTGTGACCATGCGATTGCAATTCTGCTCTTCGGAACCGATGTCGCCCAGTTCCTCGTTACTTCGGAGCCATTCTGGCTGGTAGACAAAGATGAACCGGTCGTCGATCTATCCCTTTCGGCGTTTTTGCGTCTCGAACCAGACGGCACGATAACGCCGTACAACAGGAACATCTCGGCGGTTATCCTTGTCGCGGTTACGAATGACGCGAGCTATCTCTGCGGCGCACTTCACCCTCACCCCGAGCATCGATTTGACAGCAGCGTTCTTTACGAAGTTCCTTTTGTGTACACGAAGGACTGGCCAATCGAGAAGCGGATCAGGTGCACCTGGACGATGGGGACCAATCCCCGACCGCTTCGGATAGAACACCGCTCGGTCCGATATAATCGGCGATAGAGATTCGTTCCATCGACATCGGTGACATCAGATGAATCCGCTCGATCCCGTAACAACCGGACTTACAGTAGCAGCGGCGCTAGGAGCAGCCAAGCGGGCTGAGAATTTCATCGCAGCCGTAGCCGGGCACCCAGGCGAATCCGTCGGAACCATACTTGGAAACATCGTAAAAAGACGACTGGACAACGCAGAGACCGTAGCCGCGAAGTCCGACTTCATCTTGCTCGACCTGGGCTTGCAAGCAAAAGAGATTCCATTGCCGGTCCTACAGCCAGCACTTGAAGCTGCTTCCTTGCAAGAAGACCCGTCAATGCAGGATGTCTGGGCCAATTTGTTAGCGAACGCCGCCGACCCGCGAGCGCTGAATGAAGTACCGCCGTCATTCCCCGCCATACTCAAGGAACTCGGCCCTCGGGACGTGAAATTTCTGGATGCGATATTCGCCAAGTGGACCGCGCGGCCCCACCCGCACCCATTGTCAGAACTTGAACTGGCGATGGTTTATAGCGAGGCGAAGCTTTTTGCAGCGGCAACCGTCGCGCAATTGTATAGCGCGACTTCGCCAAATACCGAACCGATCATTGCGGAACGTACCACATTCCGTGTCTCTCTACAAACTTTAGAGAGACACCGACTTGTGCTTCTGACGCGCACGCTGGCGCCGCTTGAGGTGGATCTCTCGCGATTTCCTCGGCAATCGCTTAGCGGCAAAGTCAAGTTTGAAATCAAAGAACAGGAAGCATTCTCTCTCACTGCACTCGGTATTGCTTTTATAAAAGCGTGTCAGCCGCCCCCGGCAACCATGCCCGCCGACTCCGCGCCTCAGGGCGATGAAACGGCGCAGTCACCAAGCTAAACCCGTATGGATCAACAACGGTTTTCGATCCCCGACATTGACGCGAAGATAAATCACTTCCAATCGATCAACGCCGGAATCGTTACCACCATCGTTACCACGCTTCTCAGCCTTCAGCGTGCCGCAATCAATACAGCCTTTCCCCGCGTACCACGCCAGTGTCATTTAACAGCCCTAACGCGCAAACCGTGGAAGTAGCGGCTGCCAAATCCGAGCGGATGGTCGGCCATTCGTGCAAGGCTCAGATTGATCCGACAGCCCACCAACGTCGCACTTGGCCCCAAACGGCGTTGGGGGAAGTATCGCCGGATTACTCCCCGTAAGTCGGCATCGCTACTGTGATGGGAGGATAAAGCGTTCGCAGCCGGATTCAATGTTCCATTCGCGTTTCCCCTTCCTAATCTGTCAGAAACCGAATTCAGTCCCTACCGGTCCGAGCTTCGT
>Ga0182030_10018171_pt1 | contig 13509 bp, 9 predicted proteins | sample 812S3MmetaG_FD_121299 | JGI IMG/M metagenome (GOLD analysis project Ga0182030, IMG submission 121299) | Permafrost microbial communities from Stordalen Mire, Sweden - 812S3M metaG (Illumina Assembly) | ecosystem: Environmental > Terrestrial > Soil > Wetlands > Permafrost | place: Sweden... | reverse complement strand
TCCTTCCTGGCGCGGGCCGCGTTCCGCCGCGTCCCCCTGCTGCTGACCACGGCGTTTCTGCTCTGTGTCTTCGCGCTGCTGATCGCGTGGAAAGGGGGGGTCGCGTGAGCGGCTCGTTGAACCTGCTCATCGGGCTGGCGATGGGGTTGAACCTCGTGGCGCTGGGCACCAGCCGCTTGCAGTCCCTGATCCGCATGGCCGCCCTGCAAGGGATGGTGCTGGGGGTGATGCCGCTGTTGATCGAGACGGAAGCGCGGGGGATGGTGGTGCTGGTGGCGGTCGCGACGGTGGTCATCAAGGGGCTGGTGATCCCGGCCCTGCTGCGGCGCGCGATGCGGGCCGCGAACATCGACCGCGATCTCCACCCGCTGATCGGTTTCCTCCCCTCCCTGCTGCTGGGGGCCGCGGGAATGATCGGCGCGGTGGTGCTGGCCCACCGGCTGCCGCTGCTGCCGGAGCATCGGGAGTCGCTGCTGGTGGCGGGCTCCCTGGCGTCCGTGTTCACCGGGCTGCTCCTGCTCATCGGGCGCTCGAAGGCGATTTCCCAAGTCTGCGGCTACCTGGTGCTGGAGAACGGGATCTACCTGTTCGGCCTGCTGCTGATCCACTCCGTGCCGTTGCTGGTGGAGGGGGGCATCCTGCTCGACCTCACGGTGGGGGTGTTCATCACCGGCATCATCCTGGACCGCATCCAACGGGCGTTCGATTCACTGGACACCCGGAAGCTAACCGTGCTCCGCGAATGAACCCACTGCTTCTGATACTGGGGCCGCTGGCGGCGGCGGGACTGGCGGCCCTGTGGCCGGATGATCGGACGCGTCCCTGGTTCCTGCCGGCCGCTGCCGCGGCGCACACGCTGCTGGCCTTCTACTGTCTGTTCCATCCGCCCCTGGTCCCGGCGGGCGCGTGGATCGGCTTCGATCCGCTGGCCCGCGCCATGCTGCCGGCGATCTCGCTGCTGTTCCTCCTCTGCTCGGCCTACGGGGTGCCCTATCTGCGGCTGCGCTCCGAACGATCCAACCGGGTGTTTGTGCCGGCCTTCCTTGCCGGGCTCGGCCTGATGAGCGCGGCCCACATGGCCCGCCACCTCGGTCTGCTCTGGATTGCCACCGAGGCTCTGACGTTGTCCTCGGTGCCGCTGCTCCACTTCAACAACAGCCCGCGCGCCTTCGAGGCGACGTGGAAATACCTCCTGGTGGGGGGCACCGGAATTGCCTTGTCGCTGCTGGGCTCGTTCTGCCTCGGGTACGCGTCGCTGCATGGCGGCGGCGGCGGGGATCTGACCTTCGCCGGGCTGATGGCGCAAGGGGCCGGGCTCTCGCGTCCGTGGGTGCTGATCGCCTGGGTCTTGTTGCTGGTGGGTTACGGCACCAAGATGGGGCTGGCGCCGATGCACACCTGGAAGCCCGACGCCTACGGCGAGGCGCCGGGGATCGTCGGGGCGATGCTGGCGGGCGGGGTGACCACGGTGGCCTTCACGGCGATCCTGCGGGTCCGGGCGGTGGTGGACGCGGCGGGGGCGGGGGCGCTGGCGAGCCGCACGCTGCTGGTCATGGGGCTCTTCTCCACGGTGGTGGCGGCACTCTTTCTCCTCTCCACGCGCGATTTCAAGCGGATGCTCGCTTACTCGAGTGTCGAGCACATGGGCATCCTCAGCCTGGCCGCCTCGCTGGGCGCGCCCGGGCTCTGGGCGGCATTCTTCCACGTCTGGAACAACAGCATGACGAAAGGGTCGCTCTTTCTGAGCGCCGGGAATATCCGCCGCGCGGCCGGCGGCCGGACCACCGAGGAGGTCAGCGGCATGTCGTTGGTCACGCCGCGCTCCGCCGCGCTGTTCGTGGCCGGGTTGTTCGCGGTGACCGCCTGCCCGCCCTTTGGTCCGTTCTTCAGCGAACTGCTGATTGTGAAGACGACGTTTGCGGCCGGGCATCCGGGGGCGGCGGCGCTGTTCCTGGTCTGCCTCCTGCTGGCGTTTCTGGGGCTGACGCGGGTGGTGTTTGCCATTGTGTACGGCCGGCCGCGGCAGGCGGCGCGCGAGGCCGGTTCGAAGTTCCGCGAGGGCGCGGGCATGATCGCGCCGCCGGCGATCCTGCTGGGGTTCTCGCTCTGGCTCGGCCTGGCGACGCCGGAGGTGCTGCGCGAGGCATGGACCGCCGCCGCCCAACAGCTTTTTCCCGCGCCATGAAGCCCACCCTTCCTTTTGCGCTGGTGACCAATTGCGAGGCGATCTCCTGGGGCGACGTGCCCGAGTGGCCGCTGTTGGAGTTTCTGGATCGCGTGGGCGGGGAGTTGGACGGCGGCGGCCGCCTCAGCAGCCTCTTCGGTGTCGCGGAGGGCGGGGAGATGCGCCTGCTGGCGGTGCTGGCCTTTGATGCCGGCAACACGCTGGCGGTGGGCCGGACCGCGCCGTTTGCCGAAACCTCGTTCCCCTCGCTGACGGTGGCGCACCCGCAGGCGCATCTGTTCGAGCGCGAGATCTGGGAGCAGCACGGCCTGACCCCGGAAGGGCACCCGTGGTTGAAGCCGGTGCGCCGGGATCACGGTGCCGGGCCGGCGGTCGGCCGGTTTTTCCGGGTCGATGGCGGCGAGATCCACGAGGTGGCGGTCGGGCCGGTGCACGCGGGCATCATCGAGCCGGGGCATTTCCGGTTCCAGTGCGCGGGCGAGGAGGTGCTGCATTTGGAGATCGCGCTGGGGTACCAGCATCGGGGGATCGAGGAAGCCCTCCCGGGCGGGCCGCACCGCGCCACGATGTCCCAGATGGAGACCGTGGCGGGTGACACGACCATCGCCCACGCCACCGCGTATGCCAGCGCGCTGGAAGCCCTGGGCGGGGTCGAGGCGCCGTTGCGCGCGCAATGGCTGCGGGCGGTGGCCCTGGAACTGGAACGTCTCGCGAACCACACCGGCGACCTCGGCGCGCTGGCGGGCGACGTGGCCTTCCTGCCCACCGCCTCCACCTGCGGCAAGGTCCGCGGCGATTTTCTGAACCTCACGGCGATGCTGGCGGGCAACCGGTTCGGGCGCGGGTTGGTCCGCCCCGGCGGCTGCCCGCGCGACGCCGACGCGGAACGTCTGGGCCGGATGCGGCCGCGGCTCGAGGCGGCGCTGGCGGAGGTCCAGCAGGCGGCCGCATGGCTCTGGGACGCGGCCTCGGTGCGCACGCGCTTCGAGGAGACCGGCCGTGTGCAGGCGAAGCAGGCGGTCGAGATCGGCCTCGTGGGACCGCCGGCGCGCGCGTGCGGTCTCGTGCGCGACGTCCGGTTCGATCACCCCGCGGGCTGGTACCGCTTCGCCCAGGTGCCGGTGTCGGTCTGGCCGGACGGGGATGTGTTCGCGCGGGCCCGGGTGCGGTGGCTGGAGATCCAGCGTTCGGGTGATTTCCTGCGGGAGCAGTTCGCCGCCGCCCCGGAGGGCGACACTCTCGCGCCGCTTCCCCCGCCGGCGCCGGACATGCTGGCGGTGGCCCTGGTGGAGGGCTGGCGGGGCGAGGTTTGCCATGTGGCGCTGACGGGTTCCGACGGCCGCCTGCGCCGGTACAAGATCACCGATCCCTCGTTCCACAACTGGACCGGGCTCGCGCTGGCCCTGCGCGGCCAGGCCATCTCCGATTTCCCGCTCTGCAACAAGAGCTTCAACCTGAGCTACTGCGGGTTCGACCTTTAGTCCCGCACCCCACCCATGTTTGTCCACGACACAGTGTTGAACCGGCTGAAACGGGGTTGTGCGACGATGGCCTATCCCGACGGCCCGGCCCCGGCGCTGCCCGACCGCCACGGCGGCGCCCTGAAAGTGGAGGCCGCCAAATGTGCGGACGGGTGCGCCGCCTGCCTGCCCGTCTGCCCCACGGAGGCGATCACCCGGCCGGCGGGCCGGCCGGTCGCCCTCGATCTGGGCCGCTGCCTCTTCTGCGGCGATTGCGTCACCGCGTGTCCCACCAAGGCCATCACGCATACCGGGGACCACCGCATGGCGGTGCGGCGGCGCGAGGATCTCGTCCTCGGGACCGCGGGCGGGGAGCAGTTGCGCCTGGCGCGGGCGCTGGACGAAAAACTCCGGCGGCTGTTCGGGCGGTCGCTCAAGCTGCGGCAGGTCAGCGCCGGCGGATGCAACGGCTGCGAGGCGGACACCAACGTGCTCGGCACCATCGGCTGGGACCTCGGGCGCTTCGGCATCCAATTCGTGGCCTCGCCGCGCCATTCCGACGGCCTGCTCATCACGGGTCCCGTGTCCAGGAACATGGAACTGGCCCTCAAGAAAACCTACGACGCGGTGCCGGAGCCGAGGATCGTCATCGCGGTCGGCGCGTGCGCCATCGCAGGCGGGCCGTTCGTCGGGCACCCCCAGGTGCTCAACGGCGCCTCCGCGGTGGTACCGGTGGACCTTTTCATCCCCGGGTGTCCGCCCCATCCGCTGACGATCCTGGACGGGCTGCTGAGATTGTTGGATCGGCTGGGGGACGGGGAGCGGAAGGGGCAGGCGGGGGTTGCGGCTTGATGGAGCGAGGTTTGGGAAGATAGAGGGGGGACGGACTGGCCCGGGGAAGAGGATGGGGAGTTTGAACTTCCAACCGCGCCCAGGTGTCGTATATTCCGGGGACCGTAATGAAGTTGCCAAAGACCATAAGCCCCTGTCCGATCCAGGAAGCAGTCGCAGAGGTTCAGTTTGAATCAAGTCTGCCGGCGGACGCCGTTTTTGGCGTCGCCTACCAGGCGTTGAAAGAGAGCTTTCCGAACTCCGAGCCGCTCCCTATTCTGAGCCTGCCGGCCGACCTCAGGAATTCGGCCAAAGACCTGAAATTCCAGCCCCATTACCGGCTGCTTAACGAGACGACGACGGTCTTGGTGGGGCCTAGAGTGATTTCCGTTGGAACGCGTCGAGAATATCCTGGCTGGGCAGCCCATTCCCGCCGCATCCGTGAAACCTTGGCGCTGCTCCACGGAACCGGGATCGTGGCGCAGCCCCTACGCCTTGGGCTGCGCTACATCAGGTTCTTTGCCTTGGATATCTACCCGAAGCTGAACCTGACTATTTCGGTGGACGGAACGTCCCTCGTTGGAGACGAGACATTCCTAAAGACGGTGTTGGCCGGCGAAGGCTGCCGCTGCCTCCTGCAGGTCGGCAAAGGTGTGGCCCTACTCACAAACCCGGGCCAGACTGGTTCGGTAGTCGATATTGACTCCTTTACCACTGCCACCAACGGTGAGTTCCTCTCCGTGCTGGCTCAGTTTCTCGAGGAGGCGCACCAAGCCCAGAAGGAACTGTTTTTCCGACTGCTCAAGCCTGAGTTTCTAGCAACCCTCAACCCGGTTTACGATGATGCAAACTGAATTCTACCGTTCGCAGACGGGTTCGCGGCCCACATTTTCGTTTCTCGTGGCAGTCTCCTTCGCGGGCTTGAATGCCGTTGCGCAGCCGCCGGCGCCGCCAGGGCACCGGGTCTCGGAGCGAACGCCCCCCCCGCTGGCGCTGCATGCGTATTATGAACCGGCGGAAACGACGCTAGCGTTGCCCGGACAGAGCGACGCGCTGCGGCGTTTTGCTGAGAGCCTCATCGCGGGAATGGAGGATAGCCCCCAAGCCGTAATCGAGACTCTCAACCGCCATTTCTGGGATTTGGTATGAACGATTGGTTCGAGGATGTTAAAGCCTACTTACCAAAGTACCTCTCCACCGAAGCTACGGCCAACCTGTTCGCAGAGCTCAAGCAATTCCCTGACAACATTGACAGCCGACTGTACACCATCCGGCTGCGAGATGAGCCCACCCTCTTTCAGGGAGACGGTTTGGCGGACCTGTGGGTGGCGGACCTGCCGAACACGACGATAGGGAAAACCCGCGTCGTAATCCTCTCCAATTCGTGTGACATCGCCAGGGACAACAAGCGGTTGCTTGGCCACCGGCTGCTCTACTGCCCGATCATCAGTCTCGCGAAGTACGAGAATCTGCTCCAGACACAAGGCCAATTGCCACCTGGATTCGACCCGGTTGGCCACCTCGATGCCATCCGAAAGCAGCGCAACTCGTCGATGTTTTACCTCCCGAAGAATGAGAACTTGTCCGAGGAAGGGGTGGCGTTGCTCGACCGCATAAACAATTGCGACGCCCAGGCTATCGATCTGAGCGAACTCTTGAGGAGTCGCCTTTTCACCCTGAGTGACTACGGTTTTTACCTATTCCTCTTCAAACTCTCGCTGCACCTGACGCGTATCCGCGAAGGCGTCGCGAGAGACGGCGGCGCTGCCGGAAGACAAGCAGACTCATAACCGCCTTGCGCGGGCCGTGTGCACCGTTCCTCAAGAATCAGGTTGCCACCGTCGCCACGCATCGTAGGTTGAGGCGATGCCGTCCAGGAACTTCAATTGGCGCGTACGCGGCCCGTCTCCGCACCGCCGCCTGAGCGTACGAGGGAAAGCACTTTGCCGGGGTGCGCGGGATCTCCCGCCCCGGATCCGGGGCCGTCGTTTCACCCAGCCCCCGGCTACCTCCTCGCAACCCTCCGGGTTCCGGCGCGAGGCCACCGGTACCACCAACCCCATCCCTTGGCTCCGTCCCATCCCATGAACAAACTCCTTCTCCCCTCGCTCGCCACCGCCGCGGCCACGGTGCTGCTCGGCAGCCTCGGCGGCTGCATGCGGCCGGCGGCCCTCCGGGCCTCGGACCCCTTCCACCTCACGGAGCCCAAGGACTTCACCGCCCGCCGCTCCTCCTCCAACAACCCGGACTGGAATTCGAACGACGACAGCAAACGCCCGATTCCGGGGGAGACCATTGTCCTGGCCGACCTCACCGGGCCGGGGGTGGTCAACCACCTCTGGATGACCATCGCCGACAACGAGTATGGCTGGCCCCGTTTGCTGCGGTTGCGGGTCTATTACGATGGCAGCGAGACGCCCAGCGTGGATGCGCCGGTCGGGGATTTCTTCGCGGTGGGCCACGGGTTCGAGGGGGAGGTGAATTCGGCCATGGTCCGGAACAGCTCGGCCGGACGGGCTCGCAATTGCTACTGGCCGATGCCGTTTCGCAAGTCCTGCAAGGTGACGATCACCAACGAGGGCCGTCGCCGGGTCAGCATGCTCTATTACCACGTGGACTGGGCGAAGGTCCCCTCCCTGCCGGCGGGCACGCTCTACTTCCACGCGCGCTACCGGCAGTCGCTGCCCGCGCCTCCGGATGGCTCAAGCTATGAGTTCCTGAACGTCAAAGGTCGCGGCCACTACGTCGGGACTGTCATGTCCGTGGTGCAGGCCGAGGCGGGCTGGTTCGGCGAGGGGGACGACCACTTCTGGGTGGACGGCGAGCGGCCCGCCATCGAGGGGACGGGGACGGAGGATTATTTCAATGACGCCTGGGGGCTGCATGTGAACAACGGGCCGTACTACGGGGTGACCGTTGCCGAGGGGACCGACCTTGGTTCCCGGATGACCGCCTACCGCTGGCATCTGCCCGACCCGATTCCGTTTACCAAATCGCTCAAGGCCGAGATCGAGCACAAGGGGTGGACGTATAACGCGGACGGCGCGGTCAAGTCGGCCTTTGGCGAGCGGACCGATCTGATCTCGAGCGTCGCCTTTTGGTATCAGGAGGGGATTGCCGGGGATCAGCCCCCGGTGCCGTACGGTTCGGCGCGGCTGCCGCAGGGCAACGCCTTGCAGATCGAGGTGGAGAAATCGCTGGCGGAGTGCCGGGCGGCGGACGGCAAGGCGTCGCCCAGTCCCGACCTCTTCTGGTCGAAGGACGTGATCTTGTTTGAGGCGAGGGGGAAGGGCGCGCGGCTGGAGGTGCCCTTCGACGTCCCGGAGGCAGGCACCTATGAGATCTACACCGAGGTGGCCCAGGGCTCCGACTATGGGGTTTACACCGTCCTGCTTGATGGCAAGCCGGCGCAGGGGTCGCAACTTGAGCACGAGCCGGGGGCGGACCTGCGGCCGCAGACGCAATTCGATGGTTACGCCCTCGAGACGTACGTGGGCCTCGGCTATCAGGTTGGCTGGGTGCCGCTGACGAAGGGCCGGCACACCCTGACCTATGTGTGCCTGGGGAAACGGGAGGCTTCCTCGGGATTCAACCTGGGGGTGGATGACATCATTCTGGCGCGCGTGGGGCCGGAGGCCTGGGCCGCCGCGGCCGCCTTCCGGGAGCCGCGCGTGCCGTCCGGGAGCGCCGCGGATCTTGGCCGGACGCTGACCTCCGACTCCGACCCCGTGATCCGCGGGTTGGCCGCGTTGACGCTGCGCGATCAAGGCCGGGCGTCCGGGCCGGCGCTGCCTGCGCTCATCGCAGGGTTGCGGGACGAAGAGGCGGGGGTGCGCATGATGTCGGCCAACGCGATCGCCGCGATCGGCCCGGGGGCGGCTCCGGCTGTGCCGGCCCTGATCACGGCGGGATCGGCCAAGAACGAGCATCCGCACGTGCTGCGCTCGGTGGCGGCGGCGCTGGGCGGCATCGGGAAGCCGGCGGGCGTTCCGGCGCTGCCCCTGCTGCGGCAACTCGCGAAGATCCCGCGCGTGCAGTGGGCGGCGGAGGCGGCGATCAAGGAGTTGGAATAAACCCTCGCGCATCCCCCCCGGCAGATTCACCGGCGGATCGGCCCGCAAGGATGTCCGCTTCCGCTGAAGCTCGACCGCGACGAGCCGGCGCTCCGGGAGCGGGGCATCCTGCGGCTGCCCCCGCCTTCCCCGGGGTCTTGGCGGCTCTTCGTTTAACGCAAAGACGCAAAGACGCAGAGGCGCAGAGGCGCAGAGGCGCAAGGACCGGCGCGTGGCTCCCGCCTTCGCTAAAGCTCCGGCGCGGCAAGCCCGCCTTCGCCGCCCCCTCCGCCAAGGCTTCCACCTCCGCCAAGGCTACGGCGGACAGGACGGCGGACAGGACGGCGAGCCGGAGAGCTTCGGCAGGACAAGCCTTGCTCATCTGGTGCCAGAATCTGCGGCGCAATCACTTGCCTCCCAGGTGAACAGTCACGGCTAAGTTCTTGCGTTTCCGCCCACGGAAGCCGTACGGTAGTGGCGGTCCACACTGGCTCGGTTGAGATGAGCCGTTGTCTCGGCCTCTGAGCCGTTCCCGGGGCGGGCCGTCCCGCCGCGAAAGGGCTTTTGAATTTGAACAGGGCAACGCATGCGGTCTGGCTGTTCGTCTGGCTCGCCCACGCCGTCCTCCGGGGGGCGGAGGGCGCGGGGGTGCCCGTGTTCACGAACGCCCTCCAGATCCACCGGCTCGCCCCCGAACAGGCGGAGCTGGGCTACCCGGTGCGGCTGGCCGGCGTGGTGACCTACAGCGATCCCGTCTGGCAGGTTCTGTTCATTCAGGACGCAATGGAGGGGATCTTCGTCTTGCCGACCCCGCCCCGGTTCCCGACCAACGGCGAGGTGATCGAAATCGTCGGGAAGACGGGCCGCGGCGGGGTCCAGCCGGTGGTCGCGCAGGCTACCTGGCAGCCCCGGGGCTCCGGCACCCCGCGGGCGGCCCGCCTGGTGCATCCGATGGAAGTCTTTGCGCAACGGTTTGACTGCGAATGGTCCGAGGTGGTGGGGATTGTCCACGCGGTGCGCCAAGTGGAGGGGGATGAGCATCTCGAAGTCGATCTGGTGGACCTGGGCGTCCTGATCCGGGGTTACGTGTTCTCGCCGGGCGCCAAATACCCCGGGCGTCCCGATGGACTGATCGATGCCCGCGTCAGCCTCACCGGCGTGGGAGGAATCGACAACGATCCGGTCAAAGGCAGGGCCGACCCCAAGCTGTTCGTGCCCGGGTTCGGCGGGCTGCGGGTTGTGGAGCCGCCGCCGGTCGATCCGTTCCGGCTGCCGGCCAAGTTGCTGCCCGAGTTGCGCTGGATCTGGCGGACCAACCCCCCGCCGCACCGGGTCCACGTGCAGGGGGTGGTCACCTATGTCGATCCCGAGGGAGAAATGACGGTGCAGGAGGGGACGGCCGCGGTCCGCGTGTCCGCCAGGCCGGGGGAGCGCCACACCGTGGGTGAGGGGGTCGAGGTGGTGGGGTTCCTGGGCCGTCGCGCCTTTTCACCGATCCTGGAGCAGGTGCTGATCCGGCCCGCGCCGGCGCGGGTGCCCGCAGTGGCGGTGCCGGTGGAACCCGCCCGGATGTTGTGGGGGGAACATGACGGGCAGTTGGTGAGGGTGACGGGCACGTTCAACCGCTCGCTGATCACCAGCACGAACCAGGCATTCACGCTGCTCCAGAATGGCGTCCTCTTCGGCGTATCCCTCGGGGCGACGAACAGCGGCGTGGCCTGGCCGCGGTTCGAGGAGGGGGACCGGGTGCAGGTGACTGGAGTTTGCGCCATCCAGGGCGACCAGCGGGGCGCCCCGCAGTCTTTCCAACTGCTGCTCCGCGCTCCCGGGGATGCGGTCTATGTCTCGCGGTTGCGGGTCTTTTCCGCGCGGCAGGTGTTGGAAATGGGGCTGGTGGTGGCCGGTGCCTGGGGGGTGGTGCTGTTTTGGGGGATGGCGCTGAGGCGGCGGGTGGGCGGGCAAACCGCGTTGATCCGCGAGCGATTGGAGCGGGAAAGGGCGATGGAGACGCGCTACCATCATCTGCTGGAGAACGCCGCTTTTCCCGTCATCATTTTCGGCCGGGGGACGCTGGCCATCCTCTACATGAACCAGCGGGCGGCGGTGCGGCTGTACGGCTCCCCCGCGGCGGCGGTGCAGGCCGGGATCGCCGGGTGCCTGGAGAGCGCCGGGGCGCTGGAAGCGATGTTGCGGGAGTTGGATGGCACGGGTTGTCTGACGGAGTTTGAGGCGCGCTTCAAGACCGCGGGCGGGCAGCCGTTTTGGACGCTGATCTGCGCCAACCGCATCGAATTCGCCGGGCAGCCGGCGGTATTTCTCTCGTTCAGCGACATTTCCGAGCGGAAGCGGATGGAGGAGGCGCTGGCGGAGAGCGAAAACCGCTTCCGGACCTTCACGGAAGCGGCGTTCGAGGGATCGATCATCAGCGAGCGCGGGCTGATCCTGGACGCCAGCCCGCGGATGACGCAGATGCTCGGCTATGAACTGGGGGAAATGGTCGGGAAGCCCGTCCTGGATTTCGTCGCGCCGGTGGACCGGGATCTGGTCCGCGGGAACATCGAGGCGGGGGTGCAGGCGCCCTATGAAAACCGGCTCCAATGCCGGGATGGCTCGATCATCACGGTGGAGACGAGGGCCGGACAGTTTGTGTTTCACGGCCGGCCGGTGCGGGCCACCGCCATCCACGACATCACAGCGCGCAAACGGGCGGAGGAGGCGCTGCGGGAGAATGAGGAACGATATGTCTCGATTTTCGAGAACAGCCTCGACGCCATCCTGCTCACCGATCCCGAGGGGGCGATCCTGGCGGCGAACCCGGCCGCCTGCCACCTCTTCGGCTACTCGGAGGAGGAACTCGGCCGGCTGCGGGCCGGCCAATTGTGGGCCGGGGACGGGCTGCCGCCCGCTGCCCCGTCCGGCCCCCCGGGCGCCGAAAGACCCGCCCGGGAGTCCACCTTCGTCCGGCGGGATGGCGGCACGTTCCCCGGCGAGATTGCGAGCCGGCTCTTCAAGGATCGGGACGGCGTGCCCCGGACCTGCTCGGTGATCCGCGACCTGCGGGAGCGGAAATCACTGGAGGAGCGGCTGCGCCAGGCCCACAAGATGGAAGGGATCGGGCACCTGGCCGGCGGGGTGGCCCATGAATTCAACAACATCCTCGCCGCAATGGTGTTGAACCTCGACTTCATGGAGTCCAAGCCGCTGGCCCCCCCGGCGCGGGACGCCTTGGTGGAACTGCGCGGGTTGTCCAAGCGCGCGGCCGACCTGGTGGTGCAACTCCTCGCGTTCGGCCGCAAGTCGCTCATGCGGCCGGCCCCGCTTGACCTGACCGCGGTGGTGGGTGGTTTCACCGGCATGCTCCACCGGCTGCTGGGGGAGGATGTCCTGCTCGACTTCGGGGCCGAGGAGTCGTTGCCGCCGGTGCTGGCGGACCCGGGCATGGTCAAGCAGGTGGTGATGAACCTGTGCCTGAACGCGCGCGATGCGATGGGGGGGCGGGGATCCCTGCGCGTTCGGCTGGCCGCGATCCAGGTGGAGCCGCCAGCGGCCGGCGTGCATCCCGACGCCCGGCCCGGCCGCTTCGTGTGCCTCGCCATCTCCGACACCGGGCAGGGGATGACCCAGGCGACGCGGCAGCGGCTGTTCGAGCCGTTTTTCACCACCAAGGAAGTGGGGAAGGGCGTCGGGCTGGGGCTATCTACCGTGTATGGCATCGTCCGGCAGCACCGGGGCTGGATCGGAGTGGAGAGCGAGGTGGGGAGGGGTTCCACCTTCCGCGTGTACCTTCCCGTTTGTGATCCGGGTGCCGGGCCGAAACCGGCCCCGCCCGCGGCCCCTCCCGTCCCATGCGGACACGAGACCATTCTGCTCGTGGAGGATGAACCCGCGGTGCGGATTGTCACCCGGCGTTTTCTGGAGCGGGCGGGTTATCATGTCCTGGAGGCGGAGAACGGCGAGGAAGCGGTGGAGGTCTGGCAGGGCCACCGGGGGGAGATTGCCCTGCTGTTGACCGACATGGCGATGCCGGGCGGGATGACCGGGCTGGCGCTGGCCCAGCGGTTGCGGCAGGACGAACCGCGGTTGCGGGTGGTGGTTTCGAGCGGGTACCACACCCGGCCGGTCGACAAGCTGGGCGGCCCTGATGGACTGGGAATCACCTACCTGCAAAAGCCGGTGGTGCCGGAAGTCTTGACCTCGACGCTGCGGAAGTGTCTGGATGGGGGGTAGGGCCGCTGGGGCGGGGGCCTCGAGTCAGTGCTCCGGTCCGTCGGTGGCAGCCGAATGCGCGGTCCCCGTCGGGTGACCGTTCCGAACTGTCCGGCCACCGAGAGCACGGAGAGCACGGAGGTGCCATCCTCGGTGCGCTCGGTGCTCTCGGTGGCTGGGCCTCCGATCCCGCCTCGTGCTTGCGCCCGGGACCCGAAGAGCTGCGAGAATGCCTTCGTGCCAGTTTCCACCGGTCCGTCCGCCGGTCGCCATCGGCTTGACCGGAGGCCGGTTTGCCGATATAGAGAGGGGGGGGGGTGTTCCCGGGCGGCGGACGCCGGCGGATTGCCGACAGTTTTGGGGTTCGCAACCCCTCCATCGGGTGGGTGCCGGACCACCGTCGTCCACGCTGCAAGCGCGGACCGGGATGCCAGTTTAGCTCAGTGGTAGAGCAACGGTTTTGTAAACCGCGTTTTCGCCAGTCGCATTTCCCCCTTAAAACGCTAGCAAAGCCGCATAAATAAAGGGTGAATCGCACTTCATGCAATTCTCGCAAGTGACACATTGCGGCGCTATTCTGTCGCGTTTCGTGTAGGCAATTGTAGGAAATTGGCCAACGGTGTTTTGCACCGTCGGGGGCCTCCGGTCCGGTCAAAATCAGGCGGTGGACGCCTCGGGGCCTCGGGGCCGGTTGTGGGGTCGCTGGCGGTTGCCCGCGGTGGTTCACCCTGCCCGAGGGTGCCCGGCTCGCCTGGGGGCCAATGGCGAGGCACGG
>Ga0182030_10018170_pt1 | contig 13509 bp, 13 predicted proteins | sample 812S3MmetaG_FD_121299 | JGI IMG/M metagenome (GOLD analysis project Ga0182030, IMG submission 121299) | Permafrost microbial communities from Stordalen Mire, Sweden - 812S3M metaG (Illumina Assembly) | ecosystem: Environmental > Terrestrial > Soil > Wetlands > Permafrost | place: Sweden... | reverse complement strand
GGTACACCCGTGGTGAGAAGAAAGAGGAGCACGCCAAGAGAGTAAATATCTGATGCGGTCGAGATCATGCGTCCCAGTACTTGCTCGGGACTGGCGAACTGTGGAGTAAAGGAGTAGAAGCCCTGGCGCGTGAACTCGCCTTCGGCTGCGGCGTCCACTGCGGTAAGCAGCTTGGCGGTGCCGAAGTCGAGAAGCTTCGGCGCGCCGTCCTCCAGGACAATAATGTTATCTGGCTTCAGGTCTCGATGTACGACCAGATTCTGGTGTGCAAACCGAACGGCAACGCAAACGGACTTAAAGAGCTTAATCCTCTCCCGGAGGGAAAGAGAGTGCTGTGTACAGTACTTTTGAATGGGTACACCATCGACGTACTCCATCGCCAGGTAAAGTTCTCCATCCTCACTGACACCGCCGTCTAACATCCGAGCAATATTGGGATGACTCAGCCTTGCCAGAATCTGCCGCTCCTGACGAAATCGCTTCTGAAAAAGGTCGGTCACAAAGGGCAGGTCAATCAGTTTGATGGCGACCTGCTGATCAAACTGCCCGTCGGCGCGATGCGCAAGATAGACAGCGCCCATCCCGCCCCGCCCCACCAGCCGGTCAAGCTCGTAGGGTCCGATGCGTCTCCGGCGGAGCGATCCTTCTGCGCTCGTATCCGCTTCCGGCCCATAGGACGCGGCCGCCAGTTCCTCCAATTCGCAGGATTTCAGCAGCGAACAGACTTCCTCCAACAGTGTTGGATCGCCATTGCACATCGTCTCCAGCATTGCCGGTCGAAGTGATTCCGATGTCGCCAGGGCTTCCTGGAAAATCTCTTCAACGCGCCGGAAGAATTCGGACGAACCGTTCATCGAGGTCGAGACCTCTGGAGCGGGCTGGAAGCCCGCTTGTAAGAGACTGCGAGAATCGTCTCCAAACTGACTCAACTCTTCGCAGAGTGTTCAACGGCGTCCGGATAGACACGCCGGTACAGCCAACTTCTAATGAATTTTAAGTCGCGATCCACAGTGGCCTTCGATACCTGCATTAGGGCAGCCGTCTCTTCGGCGGTGCAGCCAAGAAAGTATCGTAGCTCGACGAGTTGAACCTTGTATGGATCCATCGCGCCGAGCTCATCCAGGGCGCAGTTAAGATCAATCAGCGACTCGCTCCCAATTTTTATCCAGGGAATTTGTTCGTTCAGAGGAACGTGCTGAGCCCCGCCACCCCTTTTCTGCGCAATATTGCCACGGGCGTGATCCGTCAGAATCATGCGCATGACTTTGGCCGCAAAGGTATAGAAGTGAGTCCGATCCTCCCAGTTCGCTTTTTTCTGGCTGATTAGGCGCAAACACACTTCATCGACCAGAGCGGTCGCTTGGAGCACGCCAGGATTCCTCTCTCTGTTGATATATGCGCCTGCGACTTCGCGCAGGTGAGGATACACCAGCGGCATTAGCCGCTCGAAGGCGGACGGATCACCATCTCTCCACTTTGCCAGCAGCAAAGTGATCTCTCCCAGGGCTGGCTGCATGGCCGACTCCATCCCTCCGGGAAATCCAGTCTGAGTTGCTGGTAATCCTACCATTGAATTGATTCCCAGTTTTCGGTCTTTAACGTTAATCCTTCGCGAAGACGTTGAGGCAATTTCCCCGGACTTTCGGGGACGATGGCGTCAGTTCCGGGATGGTTGTAGCTAGGCTCGGTACGCTTAAGCACTAGGTTCCCCGGCGATAATCCCCCGCGAGTCAGCTTAGGTGGCGTTATCCTAATACTTCGTCGGTGAGAACGAATTCGCTGGCATTGCCCCCGCGCCGAGCCTGTGGAAGCGCAGCTGCTTCTACAGGTCCGGAGACATGTCCTCAATGATGACTTGGAAAACACGTTCTGCGGTTGGTATCCGTCATCCCCTGCTCAAGCCAGCGAGACGGCCCCAAATGCGGCCTGAAGCCACAAAATCGAATGTTCTCAGATCCCATCGTAGCGTGAGTATCCGCGCTCAGCCCAATAATCCTGCGGCTCTTTCGCCACATAGGAGATATTGGTAATGGCCTTCACATTCTTCAGTCCGAGTTTAACCGGCACAAGCAGGCGGAGAGGCGCGCCATGTTCGACGGTGAGAGGCTGACCGTTGAAGTGGGTAGCGAGCAGCGTTTGTGGGTGACGCGCTGTCAGAAGATCAAGCGAAACGAAGTATGGATCAGGATTGCCTGAGGCATCGAGGTTGACCGACGACTCCACACGGGCCCATCTGGCCTGTGACATCGGCGGATAAGCATGCAGCAGATCATCGAATCTCAGGCCAGCCCACCACGCTACCGCGCTCCAACCCTCGACACATACCAGCCGCGTAATCTGTTCGTGGGTCGGGAAGCGCGTCAGGAGATTCCGAATATCGAGAGAGACATTTACGCCGGAAGCAAGTCCGTCGAGAGTCAGATTCCATCCTGCGATATAGCTTGGGTCGGGGGTAGCTCCGTTGTAATTGTTCTTGAGGGGCGTGATCTGGGACTTGGTGTACGTCGGAATGGTACGATTTTTTGAGTAGAGTGCTTCCGCCACATCGTCATCGATACGCAGAGACCTGTTCAAAAACCGCTCTCCTCCTTGTGAGTTTATGTCTCGATGCAGCCCCATGCGTTTGAGAGTTTCTTGCGGCAAGAGAAAGCCAACGCCTGCCAGTGCTGCAATCGCTCCCACGCCGAAGAGCAGGACGTCGCGCCGGGTCCGATAGCGCAAAATCTGAGGCGCCACTTCAATCGCTTTGGGAGGTTGCTCGCTGAAGAATCCGCCAGCTCTTCCGGTAGAGCGAGCTTCCGCAACGGCGGCCGGAACCGGTTCGGCCGTCGCCGGCTCATTCTCGACTGTCAATAGGGGAGCAGCCTCCGACTCCGGCAGTCCAACTGCAGCATCAACATCTTCGAGCGCCTCTGCATCCGCGGAGATGGGAGCGGTCTCTTGCTTGTCGTCGAGATCCGGCGACTTTGTCGGCTCCGGCTCTGTTTCTCGATCTGTGGAATGGAGGTCCTCCGGCTCTGATGCATCGTGCTTTCCGTCAGGGTTCATTCTCAAAGCCCTCCGGTCTTTCCACTCTCACAGACCATCCTACGATCATGCTGCGAACCGTGTCCCAGCCGTCGGCTAAGGCCAGAATTAGATGCGGCACGATGAAGAATATAAAGAGCCACATAAACCAAAAATGAAAGACGCGCGCCTTGTCATAGCCGCCAAAAAACGCAGCTAGCCAATGCAGTTGCATGGGCTTGTGTATTGCCCAGCCTGTAGCCATCGAAAGGAGTCCGGCGACCGGGATGGAAAAGTAGGCCAGGCGTTGAAGGGCGTTATATTTTGTGTGGACGGGGGGATGCAGCCACGCCCGGCGCGCCAGCCTGGCGAAGGGCATGCCGATGTAGTACCGGAGCATTTTGAACGCATCTCCCAGGTCGGTTCGGCGGGGCAGCAGAGCGCGCCAGCCTCCTCCCATGCCAAGCCCTAGCACGTACACCAGAGCGTTCAACATGAATAGATATGCAAACCACCAGTGAAGGCGCAATGCGGCAGCAAGCATACCGGGACCGAGGCTGATGTGGTTATAAACCCAGTCCGGCGGAGTACTGTAGCTATGCAGTCCGGGGACGTGAGCGCACAGCCAAATTCCTATGTCCGCGAGCACGTCGAAGTTTCCAGTACTCGGGTCTGGTTGGTGCTGATAGACCGGCGACGCCCAGTAAATGGACATGCCGCTGAGAATGAGGCCCAGAAGGAGCGGTACATTCATCCAATGACTCCAGCGCACCAGTAAGTGGTGCTTGCGTACCAGGAGCACGCCGGATGGTTTGACGGTCGTGCTCGTATTCGTGGACGCACTATCGTTCTGCATCGGAGTCAGCGGTATCAGCGCCTATTGCGACCTATTTTGAGTTACTTGCTTCCGGCGACAAGATAAACCTTGCTCGTCGTGAGCGTTCCGTCTTTCTGCTTTTCGGTTACCACATTGACAGTATCGCCAGGTTTTATCGTTTCCTTGATGAGCTTGGTTTCTGTCACTTCAACATCCTTTGGCACAGTGACTGTCTGAGCGCCAGTTTGATATTGGACTACCAGGGTTGTGCCCCCGCCCTGCTTCTGTACTGTTCCGTTCGTCATGCGTGAGGCCGGAGCGGCGCTTGTGGAGACCGAACCGTTGGTCATTCTGCTCTGACTTACGCTGCCGGGCGCTGCCGGCAGCAAGTTGCTGCCTTCGCCAATTCCGCGCAGTTCCGCTGGAAAAATGTTGACCTGCTTCGCCAGTTCTGTTCCATCGGCCTGCTTTATAGAGGTAACGCCGACGAACGACGTCGAAGTCACATGGCTTAGATCGGACGGTACCCGTCCGTATATCTTGAGGGGTTGCTTGATCTTTACGTGTACTACGCCGGAGGAACCAACGACGTCGAGCGAGTCGCTGGTAACTGCTTGCAGCTTTCCCTTAACGCTCGAAATCGGAGGAGCGGCCTTGACCTGAGCCCAAGCCGCACTCAGAAGAATGGGCGCAGTCACGAGAAAGACGAACAGGAGACGCAATAGACGATGGTTCATAAGGTTTCCTTTCCTCGTTCAGGAGGTGGAGCAACCCGGAATCTTACCGGGCCCGGTTTCCTATTATCAATGAAGTGGCAGAGAATACTTGGATTATTCCGGGCAGGACAAAATATTTGCGAGTTGATGGCTGGTGGTCCGCATCTCGATATTTCGCTGACGGTGCCTCACATCTGCCGCAGTCAGCAGATGTGGGTTGAAACCCGCCTCACACACCCGCCCCCCCCCGAAATCCCCTCACCTCCCGGCGATTTTTTTCTCCGGACTTCCCGATCTGGTCCTCCTCTCGCCCCCTCCGTACACCACACCATAGGCAAATCAGTAATCGAACCTATCCCGGAATTGCCTCATTAGCCAATCGTTTGAAACTCCGCGCAACCATTTACCATTCAGTAACCTCGCCTCTCCAAACGATTCACCACCTCGCCAATCTTCAAGCCGTATTTGCACCATAACAAGTGCAAAAATAGACTCTTGCGCATGCCATTTGAGCAAAAATGTCGCGCAACATCTTCAACTCTCTTTCACCCGCTGTTTACGCGCCTCAAACCAGGGTGCCGCGCTCCCGCTCGCTGTTTGCATCACCTCTCGACTGCGTACGCGCGTTGTCATCTTCTACACATCTCTATCCTGTACAATCGGGCAACGATGAAATTGCTGACGAAATCTGGCATTACGCTACTGCTTGTTTCGTTGCTGAGTGTTGTCGCGCTTGCCGAACCGGTGGCGCAGTTGCACCCAACCAGTTACGTCAATGATTTCGCACATGTTCTCGATCAGACTACGGTTGCACAACTGGAAAATGTTTGCCTGCAGATTGATCAAAAGGCTCATGCCCAGATCGCCGTAGTTACCGTCAATTCCCTGGACGGCGCGGATGTCGAGAGTTACGCCGTTGATTTGTTCAAGAGCTGGGGCATAGGAAGTAAGTCAACCAATCGTGGTGTTTTGATCCTGTATGCCATCAAGGATCACCGTGCCCGAGTTGAAGTTGGTTACGGCCTGGAACCAATTCTGCCCGACGGGAAGGTAGGGGGCTTTCAGCGGGAAGCGATCCCGCTGATGAGCAGCGGAAATTACAGCGCGGCTCTTTCACTGGTCACCGACCGGGTAGCGGGCGTGATTGCACAAGATGCCGGAATTCAGATCCCCACTGTGTCAGTCCCTGCCCCAATCCGGGCGCCGGCTCATGCAGACGACCAGCACGTTTCGCTCGGTGGCATCATTGTATTTGTGGTGATTCTGTTGATCATCCTTTGTACTCCTCTGCGTGGTGTGTTGTTCTGGATTCTGCTTTCTCAGCTTTCCGGCGGCCGCGCGAGTGGAGGTTGGGGTGGCGGTGGTTTTGGCGGCGGAGGTGGCGGCTTCGGAGGTTTTGGGGGCGGCAGTTCCGGTGGCGGTGGAGCAAGCAGCAGTTGGTAGTCGGCGAGGACACGATGATTCCTGATAGCAAGCTTGAGGAATTTGTGAGACGCATGCGCGAGGCGGCCGGGTCAAACCTGGAGTGCGTCATTTTGTACGGATCGGCCGTGGCAGGAGATTACCATCCCGAATTCTCAAACTTGAATCTGTTCTGTGTGCTGCGCGACACTTCGTTTCCTGCCTTGCAGGCTCTGGTGCCGGTGGCACGGTGGTGGGAGAAACAAAAGCAGCCTCCGCCGCTGATCATGACGCGCCGCGAACTCGAACGATCCAATGACGTTTTTACCATTGAGCTTCTGGATATGAAGCAGCATCATACAGTTCTCCTCGGTGAAGATGTCCTGGTCGGATTGCAAATACCAGCGGGCCTTCATCGCATCCAGGTGGAATACGAGCTTCGGGAGAAGTTGATTCTGCTCCGCCAGCAGCTGCTGCTTTCCTCAGGCAACAGTCGGCGATTGTGGGAATTGCTGGTTCGTTCGGTATCCTCTTTTGTCACTCTTTTTCGTCATGCTCTGCTCGTGCTTGGGCAGGCAGCCCCAGTGGGAAAGCGCGAAACAGTGAGGGCTTTGGCGGAGTACCTAAATTTGGATGCGTCTTCGATTCACCAGGTGTTAGACGTTCGGGAGCACAGGTCAACCCCCAAGAGTATGGATGTCGACGATCTATTCGCCCGCTACTTGTCAGTAGTGGAACGGGTCACTGCCGCGGTTGATGAGGCTCTGGGCGCGGATGCGCCAGCAGGTTTATAGCCGCATACTCAATTGCTCAGGAGAGCTTATGAAGAAACTGTGGATCGCAATTATCGTGGTAGTTTTGATCGCGCTTGTCTCCTTCGGACAGTACGTTTCAGTGCGCAATACCCTGGTGACCAAGAATGAATCGGTCAAGGCCGCCTGGTCGCAGGTGGACATCGTCTTACAGCGTCGGGCAGACCTCATTCCCAACCTGGTTGAAACGGTGAAAGGCATTGCCTTGCAGGAACAGACGGTGTTCGGTGACATCGCCAAGGCCCGTTCTGCACTGCTTTCGGCTGGCACGCCGCAACAGAAGATCGCCGCCAACGGGCAACTTGACGGAGCACTTGGACGCCTGCTGGTCGTTGTGGAGAACTATCCGCAGTTGAAATCCAATGAGAACTTCCTGCGTCTGCAGGACGAGCTCGCGGGCACCGAGAATCGCATCGCTGTCGAGCGCAAGCGCTACAATGACACGCTGCAGGACTACAACACGTATGTTCAAGTATTTCCTAACAATATTTTTGCCGGCTGGGCAGGATTCCAACCGAATCGCGCCTACTTTGCCGCGACCGAAGAGTCTCGCCAGGTTCCCAAAGTAAGCTTCTCACCTTCGGGGACACCGACTCCGCAAGCCACACCTCAGCCCGCAAAATAGCGCTGGCTGAAGCATCGGTCAGTACTGTTTTCAAGCTGTATCCAGGGCACTGGGATAGTTGGATAACTGGCTTGGCGTTTGCCGCTTTGGACTCGGCGTACGATTGCCCTTGAGGTCGGGGCGAGCAGGCAGGCCCCGCCTGGACTTCGGGTTTCCGCCCAAAAAACGACAAACGCAACTGGACGCAACCGGGATGCAACTCGCTGGACTTCTGCGTTCCGTTCCCTCATTGATCCGTCGATTTATGACTGTGCTCCAGCTCGCGAAGCTCGGAGAGCGGGCGGAACTTGATCTTGCGCTTGGCCTCGACCATTTCAAGTTTTCCGGTTAGCGGAATCCTATGCCTGTGGCTCGGCTTATACACAATTGAGAAAATCCCGAACCGGGGAAGCCGAAGGGTGAACCCGTCGGTCGTAATGTTCTCAGCGAGGAGGCAAATGACCATGTTCTTTCTGCAACTGCTCTGCGTTCTCCATTGCACTCCCTGTGATTCAAGTCAAAGTCTACGACTTGAGCAGCAATGCACCGATATTCGGAGGTTGCCGTTGCTGGCAACCTCCGCTTGCCCATAATTACTCTGAGCAGCACGGCTGAACCGGAGAGGTGACGAAGCCCGTGTTATGCCATCACGGCTCTTCTCACTAGCACTTTAACTTCCTCCACCTTGTAAGCGTTCTTGGATAAAGGTTGCGCCGAGACTACCGCTTGGATGGCCGCCTGCTCCGCCAGTTCTGCATTCGGCACCTTGTCCTTCAACATAGCCTCCGCCTGAACAGCCCGCAAAGGCGCATGTGCCACTCCACCCAGCGCCAGCCGCGCCTCCTTGAACTTGCCGCCGTCTTTCACCAACAACGACGCCACACTGACAATGGCAAAGTCGATTGGCTGTCGCAGACGGAACTTCTGGAACAACTGCTTGCATCCGGCAGGCGGCATCGGAATACCAGCAGCGCGTATCCTGGCAGAGGTTTCCGCCGATGGTTGCCATGTTCCGAATGTTTGGTGTCGCCACCGCCTCCACGGCATCGGCCAGCAAGCCATACTTCTCCCGTATCAGCGGCGATTGCGCGATGTCGGCCAGCTTGGCCGTGGCCCCAATCATCAGTACGTTTCGATCCTCCCGGATGTAGTTCATTGAGGGGATGGTTTTAAGGTTAATGATAGTCTCCGGATATTCCACCAGGATCTTGTCTTTCAGCGTCGAAAGCAGATCGGTGCCCCCGGCGTTGAGTCGTGCCTTACCGTGGCCCTCGCGGAGTAGCTTGGAGGCTTGCTCAACCGTCGTTGCATTGATATGTTTGAACGATTTCATGCTTTGCCTCCTGGCAATTTGCCCAACGCCGACAGAATCTTGGTGGGGGTGATTGGGTAGTCGAACATGCGCATTCCAATGGCGTTGGAGATCGCCATCAGGATCGCGCTCGGACCCGGCGCCGTGGTGATCTCACCCACGCCGATTGCCTTGAAGCGATGGCTCGCCTCGAACGGCGTTTCTAGAATGACCGTCTGAAAGTCCGGCAGTTCCTCGAACGTCCGCCACTTGTAATCGATCAGGTTGGAAGAGAGTACTCGGCCAAGCGAACGGTCTTGGACCGTCTCCTCAAATATTGCGCTGTCCAGACCCGCGGCACCCAATCCACCATGCATCTGGTTGGTCAAGCAGTTCGGGTCGATAATCTGGCCTACATCGGTGGTTGAGAGAACGCGCACAAGATCGACCTTGCCGGTCTCAATATCGACATCTACCTCGGTGACCCACATGCTCTTCAACCAGCTGATCCAGGAAATATCAACTCCGGCAATGTCGTGAACCAGGCCCGTAGCTATGAAGTTTGGAATCGATCCGGTCAACGGGGCCCGTCCCATGGTCAGCGTCAGCACTGCTATAAAACATGTAAGTCCGCAGCTCACCCTGCTGTTCGGGCCACGTTCGATTCCCAGCGCGTCCATTATGCCAATAGCCAGCGCCATGGTCAGCGATACGCTGGCAACGTTCGAAGGCAGAAAGAAAGGAAAGATAACGACGATTCCATTGAACGACAGCGCGGTCTTCGACATCAGCCAGGAGGCAATCCGCTTTCCCAGGCCCGACCGCTCCACGCCTTTTGCCATGACTAGCGCAAAAAACAACATCCATATGCTCGGGCTGACAAACCCGCTGAATGCATCAACGGGTTTCGCAACCCTCAGCACAAAATAAAGAGCGCAGGCCAGCACCGCAGGAAATGCGGGCGGCATTACAGCCAGAATCCACCAGATGGCGGTTAATGCTGCCACCGCCAAGGCATGCGAACCTGGTCTGCTCAGCCCGGGCATCGGAACGTACCAGATCACGAAGAAAACAACCAGCCCGAGGAGCAAACCAAATGTTTTGGCCTTGCTGGGCGCAGCAAGTTTGGACGGAATTGCGGTGATGGGTGGTGAAATGACAGAAGTAGCCATTCGACATCCTTCCCAGGGCGTTATTCGCCCTCCGGCATGAATATTGAATTGGGCCCGAAAGCAAGGGTGCACATTCCAGCACGTTTCCGCGTGAGGGAATATGCACCGAGATTCCACTGTGTACTACTTTCCGGCTGCGGCCGCCTTCACCGTCAGATCGTCAAAGAAACGGAGGCTTGGCGGTACCCCGTGCATGCCCAGTTCCTGCCAGCGCGCAACTGCATGGGCGTACTGCTCCTTCGTCAACGCCGTCCGGAGCGCGAACTTGTCAATGTTCTTTTGTTCCTTGCAAGCATAGATCAGTGCTTTCGAACCCCAAGGACGGTCCGAGTTCGGATTCTTGCTGGGATCAAGGTATGTCGACCAGGTATTGCGCAGAATATCGATGTCGTCCGAGCAACGGCACCGGGTGGACGCCGCCCAAATAACTTCTTCAAGATTCGACGGATCGATATCATCGTCCACAATGTAGATGAACTTGGAATAATACGCGCCGCCCGCGCACTGGGCAGCAATCGCCGCTGCTTGCTGCGCATGGCCAGCATACATTTGCTTCATGCTAACCACGGTCATGCCGAAACCGCCCGCCGCCTCCGGAGGACCCCAAACGCCCTTGATTCCCGGGATGCCGCAGGATTCCAAATCGGACCAGATACGAACGCCGCGGAGCATGCCTAGGAACAGGCTCTGCTCATTGCATCCTGGCGTGTCCGCCATCAACGCGGCGGTCATGGTGGGATTGTTGCGGAAATATACGGCCTTCACTTCGATGTACGGCGTCTGTTCGTGTCCTGGGCGTCCATAGTAGCCGGTGAATTCGCCGAACGGACCTTCCGCCTGCCCCTGGTTCGGATACGCAAAGCCTTCGATTACTACTTCAGCGCGAGCTGGAATGGGCAGGCCGGTTACTTTGCCCTTCACAACTTCGATGGGGGCGCCGTTGATACCGCCGGCATAGTCGTATTCCGAGTCCATCTTTGGAAAACCAGTGGCCGCACAGATGAACAGCAGCGGATCCAGCCCATACACGCTTACGACCGGGCACGGTTTGCCCTTCGCCCACCACTTCTCTCGGTCCAGCAAGGTGTCTTTGCCAGGCGAGGAATAGTAGCCCACGCGGGCCTTTCCTTCGACCATCTGGCGATATGTGCCGAGATTGATGCGCCCGCTTTCAGGATCCTTGGTAATAATGGCGTCCGCAGTTCCGATGTAGTCCCCGCCGTCGCGCGGCCAGTGCATTGGCGTGGGCAGTGAAGTCATATCGATCTTGTTGCCGGTCCACTCGTTTTCATAAATTGGGGCATCTTTCGCATCAACAAACTTCGGAGGAATCATCTTTTTGTCGGAAGCGAAGATATCTTTCAGGTATTCAACTAACTCAAGCGGTTTTCGTCCGGGCTTCGCGCGCATCGCCAATGACAGACGGTCTATGCTGTTTCCAATCGGATTGAAGAGAACTTTGAACGGGCCTTTGTGCCCTTTAGGCTTCTCGAACAATAGGGTTGGATGCCCTGGGTTCTTGCCGTTCATGTAAGTCAGTGCGCCCATTTCGAGCTTCGGATCCACTTCCTGGGTAACGCGCTTCAACTGCCCAATCTTCTCGACTTCACTTAGCCAATCTCTCAGATCGCGAATGACTATTTCTGCCATGATTATTGCCTCCGGAAACTTGTCTTGATTCACTGCCCACCTGGGCGCGCAGTCATTGTCCGGCTAAGGGGGGACGACATCAAGTAGCCGGAGCTACATGAATTGGGATTATTTTCACTGCTTCGCTCTCCGTTGACACGGAGCCGGGTGCTGGTTATCGTGTTGGTGTCTTCCCAAGCAGGGCTGCACGTTCCGTTTGCCGGCAGAAGGGCGAACAGCACGGGGTGTATATGTCCGCTATTGTGAAAATCGCTCAACAAGACGAGAGAGCGGGCAAACAGCTCTGTTCGGAAAATCCTTTCTGCCGTGCGCTCAACCCGGAAACCAGGACCATGATGTGCGCGATGAAATCGCTGATCTGTCACGAACGCAGAGAGGTGGTTTCCCTTAATCCCGAGAAGGAAGGCAAGATTATGCTGGTCCGCCGGGGCGAAGTGATAACGTTTCGTGATCGTTTCCAAGGTCGCCAAAAGGGCATCGAATGTCTCACCGCGGGCGACGTCATTGGTATCAGCCGCTTATTTGGCGTTCACTCTCCGCCGCTGTCGGTGAATATGTACGTCAAGGTGAGCGCCCAGTTTTGTGTGTTTCCCATTGAGAGGTTCGAGAACATGGCGATGGAGCGGGCCGATTTCGCCAAGGCTGTGATCACCAATGTGGTCGGACGGTTTTTCTTCGCCATCAATCAACTCGAACACATGACCCTCGATACGAGCGAGGAAAAGATTCTGTATACGCTAGGCATGCTTCATGCGCGTGCAGGGGCCCACGGCGGTTCCGCTTCCTTGGCCGTCACCCATAAGGAACTGGCTATTCTGGCCGGAGTCAACCGTATCACCGCTACTCGGGTGCTTGAGCACCTAAGAAAGGGAGATGTCGTCGCTCCCGCCGGGAAGAACAAACCGACGAACACGCCTGACTGATCCTTTGTCGCGCGCGATTGGCCCGCTGTGACGGCCACAACCGGTTCTTGGCCACTGTAGAGGTCCGCAATTTCCCCATATCCATTAAGTACCTTTGCTGCGACGCTGCCTAAGAATTCTCTGAGTTATGCTGTACGAAATTCAGGAACTCTGGTAGGCTCCCTGCGTGTGTGATGTGGCCATCATGGAAGGCGCTGTAGTCTCATTATGGAGGCTTCTGCTATTGGAATTCAGAGCGGTTCCGGGGCAGATGAACTCGAGTGGTCAGGGAGCAAAGTCAATCGAGTTTGCGTTCCAACCCTGCAGCTCCAGAGTACCGTAATAATAAATCCGCTCTTTAAGGCTCCCTGGCCCGCGTTCTATCGCGCTAGGCCGGAACGATTAGGAGGAGTGTCATGTCTAAACTTCGTCTTGCATTTGCATGCTGGAATTACGACCGTACCCGTGGCTTGATGGAAGGACGGATACGGTCGATGGAATAGACCTGATCTACCACAACCTGCCGGTGGAAGAAACATTCTTCCGCATGCTGCGGCACCACGAATTTGACGTTGCTGAAATGTCTTTGTCTTCATATTGCGTAACCATGCTTGCGGAAAAACCACCTTTTATCGCCATTCCAGTTTTCCCATCGCGCTCGTTCCGTCATTCCTGTATCTATGTCAACACCGATAGTGGAATTCGCGAGCCGAAGGGTGAACCCGTCGGTCGTAATGTTCTCTGCGAGAAGAAACGATGGCATCGGTGACGACGCGCACGATCTGGTCGGCTTCTTTGTGAGACGGCAGATTCAATGCAGCCAGAACCATAAGGATCTTGGCCCCGTTCTGTTCCTCCGTTCTTGACAAACTCTGGAATCTACAATAGCGTTGCGGCATTATCGATCATAAGGTTTTTGAAGTGAAATATCTCGGCCTCCGCGCGTCTAGAATTGCCGACCGCGGGTAACGGCGGAATCGGAGGTCCAAATGGACACGAGAACAAGTACCACAGGTCTGTCTAGGCGCGGTTTTCTGAAATTGACTGGAGTGACCGGCACTCTTGCAGTGCTCGGTGCTGGAATACTCGGCAACCGAGGTTCTCACCTGTTGAGCACGGCTTCGGCTGCCACTGCGCC
>Ga0182030_10018169_pt1 | contig 13510 bp, 17 predicted proteins | sample 812S3MmetaG_FD_121299 | JGI IMG/M metagenome (GOLD analysis project Ga0182030, IMG submission 121299) | Permafrost microbial communities from Stordalen Mire, Sweden - 812S3M metaG (Illumina Assembly) | ecosystem: Environmental > Terrestrial > Soil > Wetlands > Permafrost | place: Sweden... | reverse complement strand
TCTTCCTGTTTGAGCTTGATCCAAAAGCCAACGAACATCAGTGTCAGCCCCAGCCAGCCGCGCAAACGCCCGACATCCAGAGCCGAGCCCAGGCACATTATCAGCAGGCCGGTGTAAATGGGATGCCGCCTCAACGGTAAGGTCCGGCCTTCACCAATTCGTGATCCTGTTTGAAGGTGACGTCACTGCTCCAGTTGCCGGCGAGCGTCTTGCGCGCCCAAATGGTGACGAGCAGCCCGGCCACGCATATTGCGGCCCCGATGGTTTGCGTTAGGTCGGTGCGCGGCGTCAGGTGCGAGTTCAGCGGCGGCGGTAATCCCTGAAACGCGAGCAGCCACCAGCCGAGCCCCACCAGAATTCGATGGCGCAAGGCGGACGCCAGGCTTTGCTTTTCGGCGATCGCTTTGACCTTTTGTGCGCTGATGAGCCAATAAAGCAAAAAGGCCGCCCAGCAGCCGATGATGGTTGAATCGGAAATTTCTGCCATGTTGAGGGCTTCAGGCATAGCGCATTTCGCCGGGAATTCAAGCGCGGTGATTTACCGGTAAAAAAACAGTTGAAGTTTTTTGAATCCAAAACCGCACCCGGGAGCATCTCATTGGATGAACGGTTGAAAGATTATGAAAAATAAACTGACAAAATGCCTGATGAGGTCCGCTGCGGTCATGACGCTGCCCGCTGGAAACTGCGCCGCCGCTGGTGTCCACGGCGGACATGACTTCAATCTGAATGCGGCGTCCGGACTTTCGGACGCTTGGTTCTGGATTCCTATCGCCATTGTGGCGATGCTGGTGGCGTTTCTCAGCGGGGCCATTATCCTGGGAGAATTTCATTGTCGGCCAAACAAAACCCTGAAGAAGACGTTACGCGGCCTGACCGAAGCGCCGCGCCAAAATCCTGAATCCAGCCACCCATAAAACCGCTTAACACTATGAAAAACACGCTTCGAAAAATCGCCGCCGCCATTGTGCTGGTGGCCGTCACCCTCGCGCCGCTGCGGGCGCAGACCAATTCGGAAACTGGCGTGACCAACGCCGTCAGTACGAATGCCGCCGCGCCGGTGGCGGCTGAAAAACCTCAAGCCGCCCAAACTCCGTCCGCCCGGGTTGACGCCCCGGCATTTCATATTAACGGCGACGATATCAAGCAATCGCTGGCCGTCATGATCCCGATAATTGCAATCGTGATGGGTTGCAGCATTCCCATCGTCATCGTCGGTCTGCAACTTTATTTTCGTCATCGCAAAAATATCGTGCTGCATGAAACCTTACGGACGATGGTCGAAAAAGGTGTGCCGATCCCGCCGGAAATGTTCCAGAAAACGGAGCATGAATTCATGGCGGACGGCAAACCCAAGCGTCCGCGCAACGATTTGCGGACGGGTTTGATGTTTGCGGGCATTGGGATTGGCGTGGTCATGCTGACAGGAAAACCCGGCTACATCATCCTGTTCATGGGCGTGGCCTTTATCGTGGCTTCATTCTTTGAAAAGAAAAATGACAACGAAGGTCAACCGCCGAAAATTTGACCCGTGGCCTTCACCGACGCCGACCTCATCGCCCGCGTCCTGGCGCACGAAGATCACCAGGCCTTCGGCGAGTTGGTGCGGCGCAACCAGTCGCCCGTGCGCGCGTTCCTGACGCGGATGACCCGCGGCGATGCGCATCTGGCCGATGATCTGGCGCAGGAAACATTTTTGAAGGCGTGGCAGAAACTGCAGACGTTTCGTGGCACGGCGAAATTTTCCACCTGGCTGTTCGGCATCGCCTTCAATGAATTCCGGAGCGCGGCCCGCAAGCACAAGGAATTATCGCTGGAAGAAATGGACGAATTGCCGCCCGAGGCCGCGTCGCCGGCCACCAGCACCGCCAGCCATCTGCGCCTCGATTTGACGGCGGCATTGCAGCTGCTAAATTCCAATGAACGTGCAGCGGTGGTGTTGTGCTGCCAGAACGGTTTGTCGCACGAGGAAGCCGCGCACGTCTTGGATTGTCCGCTGGGCACGGTGAAAACGAATGTGCTGCGCGGCCGGGAAAAATTGAAACGCCAGTTGTCCTTATGAATGCGCCCGCAGAAAATGATCCGCTGGACGCGCAGTTGCGCGAGCAAAATACCTATGTGGATGACGGCGGCTTCACCGCGCGGGTTGTCCAAGCCCTGCCGCCCCGCCGCCGAGTTTGGTTGCGGCCGGCCATTTTATTGTCGGCGATTGCCATCGGCTCCGTGCTGGCGGTGTGCTGGCTGCCGTGGAAAAATCTGCCGCCGCTGGATGCGTCGGTTTTGACCGCGTCCAATCCGCAGCTTTTGCTGCCGTGGATGGTGGTGGCGGCGGTGGTCGGCTCGCTGGTTTGGAGCTTGGTTGCCTTGATGCCGAAAGAAGATTGATTTCACGCACCTTGCTTGCGCGCGATGCGGCCATACCAGAAGCCCGAAGCAAGGAAGACCACGCTGCAGCCAGCAATGAACCAGACCAGAAACGGCACCGGCAAATAAAAATACGCGCCGACCGTGCCGGCTGCGGAAAGCCCGCCGCAAAGGTAGGAATAAAATGCGCTGGCCCGAGCGCTTTGCACGCTTTTCTGCAAAAGCAATTGCATCGCGGTGTCGGTGCGCGTGAGGGCGGCGGCACACTTTTCGGAACACACCAGACGTTCGGTGTTGCCGGGTTTGGCGCAGTCGGCGCACACGGCGCGGCCGCAATAAATGCAGACGCCAATGGCATCGGTTTGGTGCGGGAAACATTTCATGGTACGGGAAAGTTCCGCCACCTCCGCCGCAAAGGCAAACCAGAAACGGCATTGGCTGCCGGGCAAACCAGGTCCGCGAATATTTTTTGCGACGGACTACCTGACCTGTTCGATTTGAAACCGCGCCGGATTGGCGATGCCGAGTTGGAGCAGCGCGGCGTTGGTGTAGATCTCGAAATTCGATTTCGCAGGTGCGGCGGCAAAATTGTCGCGTTCACGCGCCAATTCCTGCAAGGCCAGCGTGTCGAGTGCCACGGGGTCGTGGCTGAACCAGAGCTGCTGCAGCACGGTGGAATATTGCAGATAGCCGGCCGGTCCGCCCTGAAACTGGCCGAGCAACGCGTCGGTGACGTAGAGCGTCGTGCGGTCGCCGACCGCGGGCAGGGCGATAATCTCCGGCAGCGCGGTGGCCAGCCGGTCACCGTCGCCCTCGAAGCGGCGCGTATTGTCCACGCTGCCGAGCGCGAGGCTAAAAAAATGGCCGCAGGTGCCGGCGTCGTTTTCGTTGATGAGCGGCGCGACGGAAATGATCTTCGTGAACTGCAGGCTGACGAGTTTGGTGACGAAGGATTTTTTGCCGAGGGTCGAATCCTTGTTCGTCCGGCCAAATTCCAGATCGCCCCAGTTGAGCTGGCCGATGACGGGCGAGTCGGGCAGATAAAAAGTTTTTTCGTCGTAGCCGGATTCCACCGCGCCGGCCACGCGCACGCCGAGCGCCTGGCCCAGTTTGAAAAATCCGGCGGCTCGCAAATCGCGGGCGTGCTTGTCCCAGATTACGATGTGGTCGCGCGACAGGCCGGCGGCAAGGAGGCCACGCGTGATGGCGGCGACGACGGCGGGATGCGTGCCGTCAAGCGGGCCGGGCTGTGAAAAAACCTTGATGCCGACGATGTCATTCGTGGTCACCAGGGTGCGCCAGGCGCTGGCGACGTTAGTGGTGAGGGTGAAATGGATGAGGCCGTGATTGAAAAGTTCCTCCACGCCGGCATCATGTGCGAGAAACGCGTCGAACAGATTTTCGCCCTGCGCGAGGACGACGCGGGCGACGGCATTGGTCGTGGGCACCGGAAAATAATCTGCCGCACCGGCGCGCCCGACGAGGGCGAGCAGCGCGAGCAGAACCAGCTTTGCGTTTCTTGACACTTGCAGGCGTGGATGATAACACCATCGGCGATGTTGGCCAAAATAAATTCAGTTGGGCGTGGCGCGGTTTGGTTTTGCGCGCTGGCGGTTCTCCTGGCCGGTTGCACGCCGGCGGGGCCGCGCGCCTTGTTGCAGGGAAAAAAACTGCTCGAGCACGGCGATTTTGCGGCGGCGGCGGGGCAGTTGAAGACGGCCACGACCCTGCTCGCAACCAACGCGCTGGCGTGGGATTATTACGGCGTGGCTTTGCAGCACGCCGGCCAGCCTGATGAAGCCGCGAACGCCTACGCGCGGGCGCTCGAATGCAACCGCGACCTGGTCGAGGCGCATTTCAATCTTGGCAGCCTATGGCTCGAACAGAACAAGCCGGATGCGGCGAAGACGGAATTCACCGCCTACACTTTGCGTCGCAACAACGACCCGGCGGGCTGGCTCAAGCTCGGTTCCGCACAGCTCAAGCTCGGGGAAACCGTGCCGGCGGAAAAATGTTTCAGCACCGTGCTCGCGCTGAAACCGAATGACGCCGAGGCATACAACGGCCTCGGTCTCGCGCGCATCCAACGCGGCAAGCCTCGTGACGCAGCGCAGTTTTTCGCGGCCGCCGTGTCGGCGCGCCCGGAGTTTGCGCCCGCCGTCCTGAATCTCGCCACCACCTCGCAGCAGTATCTGCGCGACAACAAAACGGCGCTGGAAAATTACCGCGCCTATCTCGCGCTGTCGCCGCGCCCGGCGAATTGGGACGATGTGAACGCGCTCGCCGTTAGTTTGGAACAGGCGCAGGCGGCAATTGCGCTTACAGCTGTGCCCGCGCCGAAACCCGTGCCGGTCGCGCCGGTCGTGGAACCGAAACTGAAATCGGTCGTGGTCAACACTTCGCGTCCGCCGGTGACAGCGAAGCCCGTCGTGGCCAGGATGGTTATTTCCAATCCGCCGCCGCGCCCAGTGGCGGCCGTGCCGGTGCAGATGGTCAAAGTTTCACCCGCACCGCCGATTGTCCCCGCGCCACCGCCGGTGGCGACGGTGGCATCCGTCACACCGGAATCCATCGAAGTGCCGATGCCGGAACCGCCAAAAAAAACCGGCTTCTGGCATAAACTTTTTGGCGCATCCAAAAAAGAAACGCCGGCTGCCGAACAACCAACCGAGGCCAGCGTGACACCACTGCCCGTCGGTGGTGAACCGGAAGTCCACGCTTCGACCAAGCCCTTGTATTCGGAACCGGCGCCGGTGACGTCTTCTCGCTACAATTATCTTTCACCGCCGAAGCCCACGGCGGGCGACCGGCGGGCCGCGAGCGGCGCGTTCACCAAGGCGCGGGTTTTGGAGCAGGACGAACAATGGACTGATGCGCTGCGGTGGTATCAGTCGGCAGCGGAGTTGGATCCATCTTGGTTCGAGGCGCAATACAACACCGGCGTGCTCGCGCACAAGCTGCGGAATTATCCGCTGGCGCTGCCCAGCTACGAAAACGCGCTGGCCATCCAGCCGGATTCAGCGGACGCGCGCTACAATTTTGCGCTGGCGCTGAAAGCGGCCGGCCATGCGCCGGACGCGGCGGATGAACTCAAAAAATTGCTCGCGGTGAATCCCAGCGAAGTGCGGGCGCACCTGGCGCTGGCCAATATTTGCGCGCAATCGCTCCATGACATTACTGAGGCACGGACGCATTATCTAAAGGTGCTGGAACTGGAACCGGACAACGCGCAGGCGGCGGACATCCGCTTCTGGCTCTCCGCGAATCCCAAATAGGCTCCGGCCAATTTCATGGCGGAGGTTTGACGCCGGCACCGTTCGCACCGGTTTTTCAAACGGCTTGGCAAGGCTTATGCTTGAAGGATGCCATGACGAACCACAAATATCGTCGCAGTGTCTTTTGTCATTCCATCAGCTCCCTCCACTCTGCTCATCCAGTGCGGACGGCGCGGCGGGACTTTTTTGGATCGCTCATGCTGGTTTGCGGTATCGGAATCACGGTCAAATTGATTCAAACCCTGCTGGCACCTTGAATCACTTCGTTTTGTGAATTTTGCGGTGCCAGCTTTAAAGGGAACGCCGGCGAATTTCCATCGTCGAAGGGCCGGTTTTATTCTGAAGTCATCTGCGGTGTGAGCGTGAGATTGAAATCGCCCAGGGCAACTTCCACGGGCTTGCCGGTGCGCGCCACCACTTGGGCGACCGAGAGATCATGGATTTTGCCAACGCTGCTTTTGGATTCCAAGGCGAAGGTGATCTGCACATTGCGGCTGTCAATCATCTTGGGACTCAGGATGCAGTCTTTGCCGCCGCCGAGTTGCACACAGGTTTCGGAGTGGTTGGTCAGGGAAACATCGCCGAGATCGTGACGAATCGAATTGACCGCCGCTGTTTTGTTGCCGGTGGCTGCGGCGATTGTCTGGTTGGTGACCGCAACTGCCAGCATGGACTTGGCCGTCATGGGCTTGGCGTCGGACTTGTGCCAGACCATCGGTGCGAGTTTGTAGCCGGCGCCCCCCAAGATGGAGGCAATCACCACCACGCGCCGGAGGGTCATCACGGCTGAGAATACGTCTGAAAGATTCATGCCTGGTTTCCAGCAGGAATCAGGCCGAGCTAAAAATGGAGAAAAAAGGCGACTTTTCCGTCCCGCAGTGTCCAAAAAATGTAATGGCGTCCAAAATCAGTCCGCGCCATCGAGAATCAGCAGATTGCTTCCGTCCTTGACCTGCAGCCGCACGCCTTGAAGCGCCGCCGTCATGAATTTATCCTCGCCGTTGAACGTCACGTGGAGGGTGTAATTCGTCCCATCCAGGCTCCAATCGCCCTTCCAGTTTTCCGATGTGAAGGGCGGTTGGCCCGGCTGCGATTGGAACCTCGGCAGATTTTTGATGAACAACTGGTGGTCGCCCGTCAGCAGAAAAACGGTCGGCGCATAAGCCTGCGACCATAACGCGCGGATGGCGCGCATTTCGCTGGCAAGAATCCGCGGGCGGTCCTGCCGCAGCCAGGCGATGGTGACGCCGATATTGATCTGCCACTGGCCGAGAATTTTTTCGCCGTCATAAATCGGCGACTTGCCGGTTTGCAGATACGTCGTCAAGTCGTCCAGATTGGTGCGGATGATTCCCTCAAATAATTTTATCAGCACCGGGTTTTTAATGAAATCCTGAACTGAAGGTGTGTTGATGATGTCGCCGAGCGATGCGCCGGAAGCGAGCGCATTGGTGATGCTGGGATCCTGCACCAAGGCCTGCATGTCGTCGCGTTCCCAGACGGAAGTCAGTCCGGGATAATCTGCCACGCGCGGGGCCACCTGCGGATTTTGCATCAACAAGCCTGATAAGTCGGCAACCTTGAAATAAATTTCCGGCGGCGCGCCCACCGCGCTGGCAGTCCGCGCCATGCCCGTCGCCTGCACATCATTGCCCAGCTGGTTGACGAATCGGATCAACGCTGGCTGGCGCGGCGACACGGTGACCTGCGTGGTCAAATACGTCAGGTTGAAAATCACAAAGCAGGCCAGGACAAAATACGCCGCGCCGTTCAGCAGCCCCAGGCAGAGGCCGAGCCGGCCGTTCGTGCGTTCCCACAACGACAGCCGCAGGTCGCCGGCGTTATATTTGTAAAAATGCTCCACCTTGCGATGCACGCTGAACGCCGCGACCGTGAAGGCGATTTGCACCACGATGAACCCACACAGCGGGGCCAAGGCCCAGGCCATGATTGGATTGCTTGCACCCAGATGCGGCAGCAGCGGGTGAAACAGCCGGCCGAGCGGCACGGCCAGCAGCACGCCAAACAAAATGCCGACAAAGGCGAACGCACTGCGGATCGCACCCTGCCGCCAGCCGGCCAGCGCCAGCGCCGTCATCAGCCCAATCGCCAAAATCCAAATGGTCATGCCATCCATTAAAAATCCCGCGCCGCCAAAGCACAATCAAAAACACGCCGACAGTTGAAATAACGGCAAAGGCCGTTACCTTGGCGGCGTGCAAATTTCCGTCATCGTTCCCGCTTTCAATGAAGAAAAGCTGCTGGCCGCCACGCTGGCGGAAATTCAAACTGCCGCCCAATCATTCACCGCGCGCGGCTGGGCATTTCAACTGGTCGTTTGCGACAACAATTCCACCGACCGCACTGCGGAAATCGCGCGCGTCGCCGGGGCCACGGTGGTGTTTGAACCGGTCAATCAGATCGCCCGCGCCCGCAATGCCGGCGCGGCGGCGGCCTCCGGCGACTGGCTGGTGTTCGTGGATGCCGACTCGCATCCGAGCGCGGCACTGTTCGTCGATGTGGCGGAGAAAATTTCTTCCGGCAAAGTTCTCGCCGGCGGCGCGACGGTCCAGATGGACGAACTCAATGTCACCACCCGCCTCCTCATGTTGTTGTGGACGTGCATCAGCCGATTGGGAAAGCTCATGGCCGGCTCGTTTATTTTTGTGGAAGCGGCGGCGTTCCGGCAAATCGGCGGCTTCAGCCGCGAGCATTTTGCGGCGGAGGAAATTGATTTAAGCCAGCGGCTGAAAAAACTCGCGCGCGCGGCGGGCAAAAAAATCGTCATCCTGCACCGGCATCCCATCGTCACCTCGGCGCGCAAGCTGAAACTTTACACGGCGCGGGAGATGGCGGGTGTTTTCCTGCGGTCCCTCTTCAATTACCGCCGCACCGTGCGCAGCCGCGAGGCCACTTTTTACTGGTATGACGGGCGTCGCTGACGACGTGGCGGCGGCAAGCCGGGAACACCAGCCTTAATGTCTTACATAAGTTGCTTGATTTGGCGTCTGGTTTAAGTGACATTTTCAACAACCCGCCAACCCTAAATGCAAGTCAGGCCGGACGAATGGAATCGTCCGGCCTTTTATTTTGCAGAATTGGCTGCAGTTTTTTAAGCGGCGGTTTTCTTGCCGGCGGCGAAATAATCCAGATATTTGACGAGCTGATCCTTCATTTCCTTGCGTGGCACAATCGCGTCATCAGCCCGTGGTCGAGCAGAAATTCCGAGGTTTGAAAGCCGGGCGGCAGTTCCGCCTGCGTGGTGTCCTTGATGACGCGGGCGCCGGCGAAACCGATCATCGCCTTGGGTTCGGCCAGAATCAAATCGCCGAGCGTGGCGTAGCTAGCCATGACGCCCGCCATGGTCGGGTGCGTGAGAATGCTGATGTAAGCCAGGCGATGTTGCGCGTGGTAGGCGAGCGCGGCCGAAGTCTTGGCCATTTGCATAAGGCTGAACATGCCTTCATACATCCGCGCGCCGCCGCTGGTGGAAATAATGATGACCGGCAAATTGTTGGACGTGCCACGTTCGATGAGGCGCGTCAGCTTTTCGCCGACGACCGAACCCATCGATCCGCCGAGAAAAGTGAAATCCATCACACCCAGCGCGACGCGGTGCGGGCCGATTTTGCCGAGGCCGGTCACGACCGCATCCTTCAACGTGGTGCTTTTGCGGTAAGAATCCAGTTTGGATTTGTAGGTCGAGGCGCCTTTGAAGGCCAGCACATCCACACTTTCCATGTCTGCGTCCAGTTCCTGAAACGTGCAGGTCTCCACCAGCGAATGGATGCGTTCCCGCGCGCCGATCGGAAAATGATGCGAGCATTTGGAGCAAATCTTGAGGTTCTCATCCAGTTCCTTGTCGAAGATCATCGCTTCGCAGGACGGGCATTTGATCCACAGCCCCTCGGGAATGTCGCGTTTTTTGGTGCGGGTCTTGCCGCTGCCCATGTTGGGTTTCTTCGGCAAAATCGGTTTGATGGACGGCGGGGTCAAGGCCGGTTCGACCTGGGGAACGCCCATCGCCTGCTTTGTCAAAAATGAGGTAGCCATGCAGAGCAGATTATTCAAATTCCACGGGCAACTGTCCAGACGCAAACTTCCGCCGCGCCCGCGCCGCGTAACGCCCGCGCACAGGCGCTGGTAGTCGCACCGGTCGTAAAAACATCGTCCACCAGGATGACATTTTTGCCCGTGAGGCTGACGCCGGCGCGGACGGCGAAGGCGTTTTTCATGTTCGTGGCGCGTTCGGCGCGGGTAAGCAAAGTTTGGGTGGCGGTGGGCGCGCTGCGGCGGAGTATTTTATGGTTCAGCGGGATGCCGGTCGCCACCGCCAGCGGCGCGGCCAGCCGCGCAGCCTGGTTGAATTCCCGTTCGCGGAGCTTGAACGGATGCAGCGGCACGGGCACGATGAAATGCTAGGTTTGTTCCCGCAGCACCGGCGCGGCTTCGCGGACGAGCAGGTCGGCAAGAAAATTCTCAAACCACAGTGCGCGCTGGTATTTGAAACGGTGGATGGCCTCCAGCACGACGGTCTTGGCGCCGACCGCCGACCGCGCGGATGAAAAGTGCAGTTCCAGCCCGCGGCAGTTGGTGCGTTCAAAACTGGTGGTGATGTCGCCGGGGAAAGGCAGGCCGCAGCGTTCGCAAAACGGCGGGCGGATAAAACGGACGCGGGTCCAGCACTTCGCGCAGACAAATCCGTCGCGGACTGTGGCGCGCTGGGCGCGGCAGCGCTGGCAGTTTTCGGGATAAACCAGGCCGAGACCCGCGTTGAGCCAGGCGAGGGGTTTGTCGCTAGCCAACATCATGGCTTGAATTTATTTTTTTCGGCGGCCACGGAAAGCAAATTCTGTGGAAAGTTTTGTTGGCCGCGGGCGTCCGGCTGTGCTAATCGTTTTTTAGATGGCGCAAGCATTGACATCCAGCACAGTGTCCGGTCCGGAAAAGTTCGGGCGGTTCCATCTGCGCGAGCTGCTCAACACGGGCGGCATGTCGGAAATCTGGCTGGTCACGGACGAACGCGGCAAGCCTTATGCCCTGCGGAAACTGAAGCCCGAGCTGAAGTTCAATTTCACCGCGCGCCGCCGCTTCAAGCGCGGCTGCGAAGTGCTGTCGCAAATCACGGAGAGCGATCACATCGTCAGCTACGTCGAACACGGCAAGGCACAAGGCACGCCGTATCTGCTGATGGATTACGTCGAGGCGGAAAATTTGAAGGAACTCTACGCGCGACAGGATGCCGTGCTGAAGGAAAATGTGGCGCAGATCCTGATTGATGCGGCCACGGGCTTGAGTCACGTCCACGAGAGCGGCTACATGCATCTGGATTTCAAGCCGGAAAATATTCTGGTCACGCGCAACGGCGCGGTGCGGCTGATTGATTTCGACCTGGCGCAGCCAATTCCCGAGACGCCGGTGAAGTTTCCAAAAAATCCCGGCACGCCCGGCTACATGGCGCCGGAGCAGCTGAAGCGCGAGCCGATTGACGCCCGCGCCGACATTTTTGCCTTCGGTGTTTCCGCTTATGAATTGCTGACAAATCAGAAGCCGTTTCCTGGCGAAACCCCGGCCGAAATCCTCGCGGCGCAAATGCAGCCGTCCGGGCCGATCCCGCTGACCGAGCATAATTGGGACGTGCCGCCCGCGCTGGAGAAGGTGGTTTTGAAATGTCTCGAACGCAATCCGGCGCGGCGCTACGCCTTGAGCGGCGTGATGGTGCGCGAGCTGCAAAACGCGCTTTACGTCTGATTCACGCGGCCAACGCCAGATACAAGCCGCACGCGGCAATGGCGCCGCCGGCGTAACGCACCGTTTTTTCCGTCGCCAATTTTTTCGCCGTCAGACCCAGCCCGATTCCAAGCAGATGCAAGCCCGCAGTGGCGGCCACGAAGCCGACGCCGTAAGCCAAGCCGGAGGCGGTCGCCGGCATTTCCGCGCCGTGCGCGTAGCCGTGAAAAAGTGCGAACAGCCCGACGACCGTGATGCTCGCCGCCAGCGGCAGACGCAGGGCGGCGGCAATCAAGATGCCAAGAATCAGAACCGACGCGGCGATGCCTTGCTCCATGAAAGGCAGCGTGTGTCCGCCCATGCCGGCAATCGCGCCGAGCGTCATCACGGAGACGAACGCGAGCGGTACCGCCCACAAAGCCCGTCCGCCACGTTGCGCCGCCCACAGACCGACGGCGAGCATCGCGCACAGATGATCCAAGCCGGTGAGCGGGTGCGTGAAGCCGCTGGCCAGGCCGGTCGCGGCACCATGGCCGGGATGCGCCTGTGCCAGCGACGGCAGCAACAGGAGCGGCACGAGTAAAAATGACCGACGAAGGGCGGGTGAAATTCCGGAAGAGATTTTCATGATTTAACAATGATGTTTTTGATGGTGCGGGTCTGCGTGAAATTTGCCTTTTCCCTCACGTATTTTGCTATTCAGCCGCCGACGCCCAGATATTCCTCGTCCGTTTTCAAATCCAGCCCGAGCAAAACGTAGTCGTGCGTGACGGCTTTCATGTCGAGCACGTAATCTTCAAGGTGCATCAGCTTGCTGAAACCGAATTGCGAAAGCACTTGCAGCGCGATTTTGCGTTCGCCGTTAACCTCGGCTTCGAGTCGGCGCAGGCCACAATGCTTGGCGATGTCAATCAGTTCGCTGATGAGAATTTTGGAGACATCGCGGCCGCGATATTCGGGATGCGTCAGCAGCGTGAGCAACCCGACGTGCCGTTTCCAGCCGCCGAAACGCTGGTGCAGCGTGGCTTCACCGATGACTTTCTGGCCGTGCAAAACGAGCAGCGGCAGGTTGCGGTCGAAGTCCGCGTGCTTGCACCATTGTTGAACGACGGTGCGGTCGAAAATGGGCTGCTTGATGAACAGCCGCTCTTCTTCGGGCACACCGAGCAGAAACTTGTGCAGCTTGGCATCGTCGCGTTTGCCGAGCGGGCGGATGGTGACGGCGGTGCCGTCGCGCAGTTTGGCCGTGAGCGGGAATTTTTCCAGGACGTAATCAGGCATCATAGGTTTCCTTTTAGTTAGCGTTTGTGGGCCACTTCTTTGTCGGTTACAAAACTGGTATTGCCGGTTTTGGTATTGCCGGGGTTAGCTGTTTTTTTTTGAGGTTCCGGTTGGGCTTCATCTTGAGCTAAATCTTCTTCCGGAATCCGCATCGCGTAAAACGACCGGTAAATAAACACCAGGGCGACGATGAAGAAAAAGCCGCCGATGAGCGTCTTGATGCTCTGGCTTTGGATTGTCACCGCGATTTCCACGGCGAGCAAACCGAAGAGCGTGGTGAACTTGATCACCGGATTCAATGCGACGGACGAGGTGTCCTTAAACGGATCGCCAACCGTGTCGCCGACGATCGTGGCGTCATGCAGCGGCGTGCCTTTTTTACGCAGCTCGACCTCGACAATTTTTTTGGCGTTGTCCCACGCGCCGCCGGCGTTCGCCATGAAAATCGCCTGGAACAAACCAAAGAACGCGATGGCGATGAGGTAGCTGATGAAGAAATACGGATTGAAAAACGCGAGCGATAGCGCCATGCAGAAAATGACGATGAAAATATTCCACATGCCTTTCTGCGCATAAACGGTGCAGATGCGGACGACTTCCTTGCTGTCTTTTTCCGACGCAGTCGTAGCGTCGAGCTGCATGTGTTCCTGGATGTAAACGACCGCGCGATACGCGCCGGTGACCACGGCCTGTGTGCTGGCACCCGTGAACCAATAAATCACCGCGCCGCCCATCAGCAGGCCGAAAATGATTTCCGGCTGCACGAGGCTCAGATGGCTGACGACATTGCCGAACATGTTTTCAAGCAGAATGATGATGCCGAAAACCATCGTGGTGCCGCCGACCACGGCGGTGCCGAT
>Ga0182030_10018167_pt1 | contig 13511 bp, 5 predicted proteins | sample 812S3MmetaG_FD_121299 | JGI IMG/M metagenome (GOLD analysis project Ga0182030, IMG submission 121299) | Permafrost microbial communities from Stordalen Mire, Sweden - 812S3M metaG (Illumina Assembly) | ecosystem: Environmental > Terrestrial > Soil > Wetlands > Permafrost | place: Sweden... | reverse complement strand
GATGAATAAATTTTGGAGTCATAAGCAACACGAAGTTTAGGATTCTTAGTCAATTTAAGTTCGGGGGTACCCCCGAACTTAAATTGACTAAGCGTGTTGCATTTGGTACTTGAACTTAGGGTGGGGTTTGAAAAGCTAAAAATATATGAATTAAATGGCATAGGTTTCCAGAATATGCTCGAAAGGACAAGGATGCTCCATGGTAGCCTAGATATCGAATCGCAGCCTATGCAGGGATGCAATATAACCCTAAGAGTTAATAGCTCGCTGCTGAAAACAGAGGAAGTTGCCGGAGGAGCGGAATCTGTAGCTGCTAATATTTTATAAATCTTGCGTTTTTTCCTGTATTTTATTTGGAAAAAACGTTTTAAGTTTACACTATATTTAAGAGTTATTCTATTAGTGAATGAAATGTGAATTATTTTAGTGTTCGAAATGTGTTATTAGCGATTATTGGCTCTGTACTTTTTGTAAAAATATTGCGGTGGAATTATGGAAAAATTACAATTGTTACTACTGGAGGATATGATCACGGATGCTGAACTTGTGATTAGAACGCTTGAGCGGTCGGGTATGGATTTCAATGCTATTTTAGCCCATAATAGGGCAGGATTCATAAATGCTATAAATGAGAATACTTTCGATGCCATCTTAGCTGATAATACTTTACCGCAGTTCAGCGCAATAGACGCACTCAAAATAAATAACGAGCGAAAAATAGACATTCCGTTTATATTGGTTACAGGATCCGTTTCAGAGGAGTATGCGGTGGAAATCATGAAGGAAGGTGCATGTGATTATGTGCTGAAAGACCGCCTGCAACGGTTACCTAATGCAGTGCTGGGGGCAGTGCATAAATTCAGACTGGAAAAGGAACGTAAAAAATATCTGGATGAAGTCATTGCCAATGAAGCGTTACTAAAAGAGGCCGCAAAGCTGGCCCATTTTGGCAGTTGGGAAGTAGATATTGTCAATGATGTAGAGCGGTGGTCTGACGAGCAATTCCGTATTCTTGGATATGAGCCGGGCGAGATAACAGCATCATTGGAGAACCTGTTAAGTATGGTGCATGCGGAAGACGAGGATGAAGTGAAGAGGGTAATCACTGATACACTTCAAAATCTTGACCATCAGAAATTTGATTGCAGAGTAATCTGCAAAGATGGTTCGGTCAGGCATATAGCTGCTGAAATGGCTGTAAAGCGTGATGAAAATAGAAAACCATTGCGCATAAACGGATTCATCCGTGATGTTTCAGAGACGAGGCATTCTGAATTAAAAGAGAAAAAAATAACCGCAGATCTGATACAGCGCAATAAAGATCTGGAGCAGTTTGCCTACATCATATCTCACAACTTACGTGGGCCTGTTGCTAACATTGTAGGTGTCTCGAATGCGCTGCTGGAAGGCAACCTGGATGAGGATGAAAATACAGAGTTTATGGGTGCATTATCCGTTTCTGTAAAGAAACTGGATAATATTATTACTGACCTGAATCACATTTTACAGGTTAAACACCACGTGAATGAAAATAAAGAGCTCGTTGTTTTTTCACAAATAGTAGAAGACATAAAATCAAGTATTGGCAGCTTCCTTGAAGACAAGTGTATCATGATTATCATTGATTTTGCTGAAGTAGACGAGATGTCAACACTCAAGAGCTACATGAGGAGCATCTTTTACAACCTCATCTCCAATAGTATTAAGTTTAGAAAACCTGAACTTTCGCCGGTGATCGAAATAAAAAGTCGCAGGCAGAAGGATATGATAGAGCTGACGTTCAGGGACAATGGTATCGGCATTGACCTTGAGAAGAAGAACAACCAGATATTCGGCTTATACAAAAGGTTTCACCCGGAATATGCTGAAGGTAAAGGCATGGGACTCTTTATGGTAAAAACCCAAGTGGAAACGCTTGGGGGCAGGATAAGTATTCAAAGTAAAGTGGGAGAAGGCACTGAATTCAAAATGGAATTTGAATTACAGCCATCAGAACATGTAAGTAAGGTAATAGCTTAAGTTTTAAATATTTTTCGTTAATTCACACATAAAAAAGGACTTCAACATGACTCATTTTAAAGATTTCATTATTATTGATGATGACAGTATAAATAATAAGCTGTGCCGTAAGATCATAGAAAAAACATACACAGATGCTAACATCGTTGATTTTACAGATCCGGTGGAAGGATTTGAGCATATAGTAAAACAGTATTCAAAAAAAGATAGTGACTCCAAAGGGATACTGCTGCTGGATATTAGCATGCCGGTAATGGATGCCTGGGAATTTCTTGAACAGTTCGAGAAATTGGATGCGCATACTAAAAACCGCGTTAAGATCCACATTTTGTCATCTTCGGTTAACAAGCAGGATATGGCAAGAGCACAATCAAACAAAAACGTGGAGTATTATCTTATTAAGCCGCTTACGAAAGAATCAATAAGGCTCATAGTACATGTGCTTAATAAACGATTAGGTATTGATAGCAATGATTAGGCAATAGGAATTGGGAGACATTTAAAGACTATAACGGCGAAAAAGGAAAAAAACTGCCCAGGTGGTAGTGAATTCAGTATACGTTCCTAATCACTACGTAATTGAAAGTTGATAAGATGGGTATTGACTTTCAAAATTTATTTGAATCTGCCCCTGATTTATACCTGTTGTTAACCCCTGATCTCACAATCGCAGAGGCAAGTAATGCATATCTAAAAGCGACTTTAACAGACCGGGAAAAAATCATTTCACGTAACGTGTTTGATGTTTTCCCGGATGATCCCCAGGATTCTTCAGCCGACGGCGTTTCCAATCTCCTTGCATCTTTAAGCTTTGTAAAACAAAATGGAATTCAGCATTCAATGGCTATACAGCGATATGCCATTCCGCGGCCAGACGGTACTTTTGAAGAGCGGTTTTGGCAGGTATTTAATGTTCCTGTTTTTAGTAGCGCCAATGAAATAGAGTATATTATTCATAAAGTAGAAGATATTACCAGTTTTGAACAGCTAAAAAGAAAAGCGGAAACCCAACACGAGAGAGAGCGGGAGCTTGAAGCAGCAGAACTGCTACACTTGCGGCAAATAAAACAACAGGAAGACCTGTTTTTTAAAATTTTTGACCTTAGCCCGGTATCTATTTATATAACCAATGCGGAAGATGGCCGGTTTTTGTATGTCAACAAGGCCTTTGAAAATTTATTTCATTTCAAAAGCGAAGATATCATTGGCAAAACTACCGTCGAGTTAAAAATAACCGATGAAGGCAAGAGAGCTGAGGTTGTGAAAAAGATACAAGAGCGCGGAGGCAGAATGGTGAACCTGGAAATGGAGCTTAATACAGCGGAAGGAGATGCAAAGAGCCTGTTGGTAACTTCGGAGATCATTGAAATTAATGGGCAGAGGTCATTCCTCGTAGCGATGGTGGATATTACTGAGAGGAAAACAATAGAAGTTGAGCTGAGACAAGCCAACCATTTCCTGGATACTATTCTTGAGAATATTCCTAACATGGTGTTTGTAAAGGATGCTACTGACCTTAAATTTTTGAGGATAAATGAAGCTGGTGAGAAGATATTAGGCCTGTTTCGCGAAGACCTGATAGGAAAAAATGACTATGATTTCTTCCCCGCTGATCAGGCAGATTTTTTTACGGGCAAGGACAAAGAAGTTTTGCTTGACAATAAGCTGATTGAAATTGATGAAGAGCCAATAAAAACAAAATTTGGTGAACGATGGCTGCACACAAAAAAAATACCGGTTTTTGAAAATGGAAAGGCCTTGTATTTAATTGGTATTTCAGATGATGTAACTGAAAAAAAGAAACAGCAGGACGCTATTCTCGAGCTCAACAAAGAGCTGGAAGCATTTAAGTATTCTGTTTCCCACGACCTCCGTGCGCCGCTGCGTGCTATCAACGGTTATTCACAAATACTTGAAGAAGATTACATCAGTGTTCTTGATGAAGAGGGACGAAAGTTGCTAGCGAGGATAGGGCAAAACGCAGTAAAAATGGCGCAATTGATAGATAACCTCCTTGCATTCTCCCGGATAGGAAGAAAAGGTGTAACAGCGTCTGATACCGACATGAACCAGTTGGTCAAGGACACGATTGCCGAGCTAAACAGGACTACAGCTTACAACGCTGAAATAAAAATAGCAGACCTTCATCATATTAAATCCGATCATGGGCTTATGCACCATGTGATCATAAATCTGATCAGTAATGCACTAAAGTATTCTTCAAAAAAAGCAAACCCACTGGTAGAGATCAGGTCTGAATTATCTGGTAATGAAGTTATCTTTTCCGTAAAGGATAATGGTGCCGGTTTTGATATGAGATACGTAAATAAATTATTTGGCGTTTTTCAGAGACTTCATGGCAGTGATGAATTTGATGGTACAGGTGTTGGCCTTGCAATCGTGCAGCGAATAATAAACAAGCACGGAGGTAGGGTATGGGCTGATGGTAAAGTAAACGAAGGCGCAACATTTTATTTCTCATTACCTCTAAACTGATACGATCATGGAAAACTCGGAAATAGAAATACTCCTTGTAGAAGACAATGTTAATGATGCGGAACTGACGATCCGGGCAATGAAAAAAAATAATCTTGCAAACAAGATCGTTCACCTGAAGGACGGGGCTGAGGCGCTCGATTATCTTTTTTGTACCGGTGATTATTCAGGCAGGAATATAAATAACAAACCCAAAGTGATATTACTTGACCTAAAGATGCCAAAGGTAAATGGAATAGAAGTGCTCAAAGCTGTCAAATCAGATGAGCGTACAAAAACGATTCCGGTAGTGGTACTCACTTCATCCGTCGAAGACCCTGATATAAAAACCTGTTATAACTTAGGTGTAAATAGCTATATAGTAAAGCCCGTTGGCTTTGAAAATTTCACACGCGTTGTGGCAGAGCTTGGGCTATATTGGGTGTTGCTCAATCAGCCACCTGTGCGGTAGGAACTTTTACGTTATTTCGGCAATTTCTTTTTTTTCAAATCATTGCCACCCGATGGCCTTTTGCCTCCGCGGTGTCTGGATGGTAAGCGTTATCATCCAGACACCGCGGTGCTGATGCACATTTCCCCGCAAAGAATCGAACATAAAAAAGCGGGAGGCATTTGCCTCCCGCTAATAAAAGGTAGTCTACAATATTATTGTTCGATCACTACATGGAATACATTGTTAATGGTTCCTGAGTGAAGGCTCAAAAGATACATGCCATTTGCGGTAGCGCTGCTCAATTGTATCTTTTCATTGATATTGCCGCCATGAGCTACAAAGTTGTCTTTATAGATCACCTGGCCCAGCATGTCAGAGATTTCTAATGAAACCTGTTCATCGTTCGTTGTGCCTAACGTGCCCTTTACTGTAAAGAAGCCGTTGTTAGGATTAGGTACCAGCTTAACGTCGCTGCCGGTAGTAGTTACCTGTGTTACACCCTCACTGCTGTAGTATAGAACCAGGGAACCTGAGCCGCTGAGGCCTGCACAAACACCACCACTAGCCACAACGCAACTTATGGAATCCATATCCATAAAGTTATTGTTAGTGTAGGTGTTGTCTGTAGCCCCCGGAATAGGAGTTCCATTGATATACCACTGATAGGTTGGAGATGCGGCGTTGTTGGCATCTATGGCTGTTAGCAGTACGTATTCGCCGGGAGCAATACCGGGGCCGGGATGAGCTGAGACGCTCACCGAAGGCGTAATAGCCGGATCAACTACCATCGTAATATGGTTGCTCGATACGGTGGTCGCGAGACGGCAGAAATAATCGCTGGTTAAATTGCAAATAACAACGTCATGATTTCCGGGTATGTAAGAATAAACAGAGTCGATACCTTCGCTAACTCCGTTAACTGTCCACGACAGGATAGGTGCAGTACCACCGAAAGTGGTAGAGGCAACAAAGTTGACTGTTGTGGCTTCGCACACTACATTACCAGGGGCAGATGTTATCGAAATTGTAGGTAAGGCGTGAGGTAAAACTGCAAGACGACGAAGTGAACCACTTACGGAAGCAGGTGTGGCACATGCCTCGCTGCTGGTCATTACCACACTGATACTATCACCATTAGAAGGCACGGAAACATAAGAACTGCCAACGGCAGATACTGGCATCCCATTCACATACCACTGATAGGTTGGGGTTAGACCGCCGTTAGCCGCAAGTGTAGTCACAGATACAACTGTGCCGGCACATAAAGTATCGCCGAGGCCTGAAGACAGTGTTACAGATGGAGCTACAAGCGGGCTTACGCCAACAGTAGCACTACCTAGCATTACGTCCGAACAAGCAGTAACGAGGTTTGATGCTACTACAGTATAAGAGCCAATACCCGTTTCTAATCCAAAATTAATTGCTGACCCTGTTCCTACAACCGGAGTACCGGCTGGTATACTACCGTACATTAACTGGTAGGAAACACTAGTCGTTGAGTTGGCCAACCCAACACTGGCACCAGTTCCGCCAGTACAATAATTACCACCTCCAATCACTCCATAGGCGACGGGAACAGGATTGATACCGACCGTAACCCTTCCAGTCATATTATTAGTACAGGTTGTTGAAGTATTTGTCGCTGTTACTGTATATGAACCGGGCAACGTCTGCAAGCCAAAGTCGATGGCCGATCCTGTACCTGCGGTTGGTGAGCCGACAGCCGTAGAACCAACAAATAGTTGGTATACAATACCGGTATTAGAGCTCAGTAAGCCAATATGCACACCTGTGCCGCCAGCACAGAAATTACCACCACCTGTAACCATGTATGGAGTTGGTAAAGAATTTATTGTAATGGTAGCAGTGCCTGCCATATTGTTCGTACAGCCTGTCGTCGTATTTTCGGCTACTACTGTGTAATCACCTCCCCCGGTGCGCAGGCCAAAGTCGAGTGGGGCTCCGGTCCCTGTCATGGTGGTTAATACAGCCCCACCATAATAAAGTTTATAGAGGATTCCGCCATCAGAACCGCTAAGACCTACATGTAGCCCGGCACCACCCATGCAGGCATTTCCGCCGCCGGTTAATGTATATTCATTTGGTAATGGACTGATCGTTACGGTAGCAGTACCTGTCATCGTAGTTACACATGTGGTAGCCCCATTTGTAGCAATGACGGTATAACTGCCGGTAGCTGTCTGCAAACCAAAATCAACCGGGCCACCTGTCCCAGTCATGGGGCCACCTACCTGTGCTACGCCATTGTATAATTGATAGCTGATGCCAATGGTGGATGAGTTTAATCCTATATGAACCCCATCACTGCCTGCACAATAACTGCCACCACCAATCAAAGTGTAAGCTATAGGCGGCAGGTTAATGGTTATGCTAACACCTCCGATCATGGTATTTACACATCCCGCTGCATTGGTAGCAATGACAGTGTATGCCCCGGCTCCGGTTTGTAAACCGAGGTCAAGCGTTGAGCCTGTTCCTGGTATGGGTAAGCCTGCGGGTGTGGATCCGTGATATAACTGGTAGTTAGTGCCTATATCTGATCCGCTTAGGGCAAGATCAACACCAGAGCCTCCAAAGCAATAAAAGCTTGTAGCACTGGTTAGCGCATATACAGCAGGCAATGTGCTGTAGGATACCGATGCGCCACCTGACATTGTGTTATTACAACCTGTAGTCACGTTAGTTGCAACTATGGTATAAGAACCGGTAACAGTCTGCAATCCAAAATCAAGCGACGAGCCTGTCCCAGCCATAGGAGTTCCTATAGACCCTCCATCATTTCGTAATTGATAGCTGACGCGTGAGTCTGACCTGGCTAAACCAATATGGACTCCCGAGCCACCAGTACAATAATTGCCACCTCCTGTTACTGTATATGCGAATGGCAGAGCGTTTATTGCAATAACTGCGCTGCTGATCATATTTTTAGTACAGTAGGTAGTGTCATTGGTTGCTACTATGGTATACGTCCCGGCGCCGGTTTGCAAACCAAAACTGATTGCTGAGCCGGTACCCGCAACCGGGCTTCCAGCAATAGCAACACCATTATATAATTGATAGCTTACACCATTGTCCGAAGAGCTTAGCCCGATGACAATACCACTGCCGCCATAGCAATAATTCCCACCGCCAGTTACGCTATAGGTAGACGGTAAAGGATTGATGCTGATGATAGCGCTCCCGGCCATATTATCATTACACCCTGTTGAAGTTGCGGTCGCCTTAATAGTGTAAGTACCTGCCGCTAAATGCAGGCCGAAGTCAAGTGCGGAGCCAGTGCCTGCCATTGATAAGCCTACAGGGGAAGATCCTCCGTAGTACAGTTCATAAGTGTTGCCGGTATCTGACCCGCTAAGGCCAATAGCTAAGCCTGTACTGCCCACGCAATAATTGCCGCCACCTGTTACTGTGTCAACAATCGGCAACGGGTTGATTGTGATAGTTGCAGCGCCAGACATATTGCCGGTACACAAAGTGGTTGTATTTGTTGCAACAACCGTGTAAATGCCGACCGCTGTTTGTAGCCCGAAATCGAGTGGCAGGCCTGTGCCGGCTAAAATGCCCAAAGGAGTCATTCCGGCAAATAACTGGTAAGTAACGCCTGTATTAGAGCTGCTTAAGCCCACATGAAGGCCTGTACCGCCGGCGCAGTAATTTCCGCCCCCTGACACATCATATGCAACAGGCAGAGGATACAATGAAACGTTGACTGTACCTGCCATGTTATTAGTGCATGATGTAGAAGTGTTGGTGGCAGTTACCGTAAAATTGCCTGTGAGTGTCTGCAAACCAAAATCGAGTGCAACGCCTGTTCCGGTTACCGGAGTACCTTCAGCTGTTAATCCATTATATAACTGGTACTTGATACCTGTGTCAGAGCCATTAAGGATAATATCAGCGCCAGTGCCACCGGTACAGTAAGGGCCGCCACCAGTAACCGTATGGATAGACGGAAGCGGGTTAACAGTGACAATCGCACTGCCCAGCATATTGTTAGTGCAACCGGTAGCTGTAGTTGTGGCTACCACTGTATATGAGCCACCAGCAGTCTGCAGGCCAAAGCTGATAGGCAAACCCAGGCCTGTCTGAGCCGGACCAACGGGTAAGCCGCTTGAATATAACTGGTAGTTAACGCCAATTACAGAATTGCTGAGGCCGACCGAAACACCGGTACCACCAAGACAATAGCCGCCGCCGCCGGTAAGGGCGAATGCAGCAGGTAAAGGACTTATACCCACTGTGACACTGCCGGTCATGGTTTTGCTGCAGCCTGTAATGGCGTTTGTAGCAATCACCGTATAAGTACCTGAGGCGGTTTCGGTTCCAAAATCTAGCGGCGAGCCTGTGCCTGCAACTGGCAGGCCGAATGCCGTACCGCCGACATATAATTGATAATTTACGCCTGCCGTAGAAGAACTAAGGCCAACGTGAACACCTGCGGCACCTGTACAATAGTTGCCGCCGCCGGTAACATTGAAAGCAGTGGGAAGAGGGTTGATGCTTACGGTTGCGCTGCCTGCCATATTAGAGGTGCAGAGTGTGGCACTATTCGTTGCAGCAACAGTATATACTCCGGCCGCGGTTTGCAGGCCAAAGCCAAGAGCGACTCCTGTACCTGCTACTAGGCTGCCGGTTGGCACACCCCCAATGAATAACTGGTAATTTGTACCAATAACAGAGTTAGCTAACCCCACCGTAACGCCTGTACCGCCTGCACAATAGCTGCCGCCAAATGTTACCGGATAAATCGCCGGAAGCGGATTAGTAGTTACTACAACGCTACCCACAAGATTTACAGTACACGTAGTAACAGGATTTTGAGCAATGACCGTGTAAGTACCTGTAGCAGTTTCTAAACCATAGTCGAGGGCAGAACCTGTGCCTGCGCGCGCTGCGCCAACAGGTGTAGTATTATATAGTTGGTAGTTAATGCCGAGGTCAGAAATATTTACACCAACATGAACACCCGTGCCCCCTATGCAATAGCTGCCGCCTCCGGTAACTGTCCTTACAAGGGGAAGCGGGTTGACTGATACCGTAACGCTGCCGGGCATTGTTTGCAGGCAGGTGGAGCCAAAATTTGTAGCAAGTACTGTGTAAGTACCAACGGCAGTTTGTAATCCGAAGGCGATGGCGCCGCCAACACTTAATACAGGCGCTCCGGTGGCTATGCCGCCAAGTAATAACTGGTAGCTGATACCGGGTGTTGAATTACTAAGGCCAACCGGAACACCGCTGCCGCCAATGCAATAACTTCCTCCCCCTGTAAGCGGGAATAATGTCGGTAATGGATTGACCGTTACAGTAGCGCTGCCAAACATATTACTGGTGCATGTGGTAGCAATAGTAGTCGCTGTTACTGTATAGACTCCCGCAGCGGTCTCCAGGCCGAAATCAATGGGGAAACCTGTTCCACTGGCAGCGTCGATTAGAGTAGATCCTTTATATACGTAGTAGGTGGTGCCTGTGGTAGAAGTATTAAGCCCAACGTGTACACCTGTACCGCCGCCGCAATAAGCACCTCCTCCGGTCACCGTATCAATAGCCGGTAACGGATTAATTGTTACCGTAACAATTCCGGCCATCGTATCAGAGCATCCCGTGCCCGGGTTTGTAGCCACCGCAAAACGAATGTCTGCGGTTGTCTGTAACCCAAAGTCAATCGAAGTGCCTGTACCGGGGACTGCCGTGCCTGCTGTTCCTGTGCTGGTATAGAGTTGATAACTGATACCGCTTGCTGATCCGCTGAGGCCTACATATACGCCCGTACCTCCCGTACAGTAACCACCGCCGCCCGTAAGTGGATAAACGGTTGGCAATGGGTTAACGGATACGATGGCGCTGCCAGCCATAGTGCTGGTGCAGCCGGTAGTTGTATTTGTAGCGATCACTGTATAAGTGCCTGTAGTTTCAAGACCGAAGTTAAATGCACCACCTGCGCTTACTACAGGCACGCCAAATGATATGCCATTCTTATACAGCTGGTAAGACGCGCCTGCTACTGAACCATTTAGGCCTATAACAACACCCGTACCTCCGGCACAATAGCCGCCTGTACCAATAACATTATTTACGGCCGGTCCCGGATTAATGGTTATGGTAACGCTTCCCGTCATATTAGAGGTACATGCGGTGGTTGCATTAATGGCAACTATCGTGTAAATGCCAGCAGCTGTTTTTAACCCCATATCAAGCACCGTGCCGGTACCAGCTACCAGGCCGCCGGTAGAAACGCTGTTTAGATAAAGTTGATAGTTAATACCTAAACCTGAACCACTTAAAAGCACGTGGAAGCCGGTTCCACCGGCACAATAAGTGCCCCCACCGCTCAACGTATATACTACAGGCGCTGGGTTGATACTTACTGTGACACTGCCGGTCTGCGTATTATAGCATCCGGTGATTGCATTGGTTCCTAATACGGTATAAGAGCCCGGCGAAGTTTGGTTGCCAAAACTAAGTACCGCATAGGTGCCGGGTACCGGGCTGCCAATAGGCGATGGCCCGTTATATAACTGGTAATTGACCCCGCCGGCAGACTCATTAAGGCCAATATTTACCCCCGCAGTGCCGGCACAATAAGTCCCCCCACCAATCACAACATAAGCGCCGGATGGCAATGAACTCACTGTTATCACGTTTGTAATAAAACAGCCTGTTGGCAGCGTATAGGTAATTGTTGGCGTTGTGCCTAAGATTAGCCCGGTAATGATACCGGAAGTAGATCCAATTGTTGCTTGTGCAGTATTATTGCTGCTCCATGTCCCTCCTGTAGATGCATCAGTCAATGTTAGGGTTTCTCCCAAGCACGCGTAATTACCACCAATTGCCGCAGGCAAAGGATTCTCAGTTACTACCTGGGTAGCCGTACAGCCTGAGCCGGGTGTAGTGTACGTAATCGTACTTGTACCAGGTGCTACACCCGTTATAATACCCGAACTTGTCCCAACAGTAACAAATGTAGTGCTGCTGGTCCATGTACCTCCAGTGATACCTGCGCTTAATACTAAGGTTGTTGTCGATGTACCACATACAGCAAACACACCCGAGATAACAGGGGTTGGATTATCCGTAACTCCCTGCGTGGCTGTACAGCCTGCGCCCGTGGTAAGATAAGTTATAGTGCTTGTACCAGGTGCTACACCTGTTATAGTACCTGAACTTGATCCAACCGTAACAAATGTGCTGCTGCTGCTCCATGTACCGCCGGTTATGCCGGGACTAATACCCAATGTAGTTGAGTTCGTAGCGCATACAATAAACGATGTAGTGCCAGTGATAACTGGTACTGGATTATCCGTTACCACCTGGGTTGCTGTACAGCCTGCACCTGGAGTAGTATAAGTTATTGCGCTGGTACCAGATGCCACGCCAGTTATGGTGCCAGAACTTGCTCCAACCGTAACAAATGTACTGCTGCTGCTCCATGTACCGCCGGTAATACCGGGACTGATGCCCAATGTGGTTGAGTTTGTACCGCATACAATGAACGATGTGGTTCCCGTGATTACAGGTGTTGAATTATCTGTTACTACCTGGGCAGCAGTACAACCTGCGCCAGGTGTAATGTATGTTATAGTACTGGTACCAGGTGCTACACCTGTTATGGTACCCGAACTTGCACCAACAGTAACAAATGTACTGCTGCTGCTCCATGTACCGCCGGTAATACCGGGACTGATACCCAATGTAGTTGAGTTTGTGCCGCATACAATGAATGATGTAGTACTGGTGATTACAGGTACGGAATTATCAGTAACTACCTGGGTAGCTGAACAGCCTGCACCCGGAGTAGTATAAGTTATCGTGCTGGTACCAGGCGCTACTCCTGTTACGGTACCCGAACTTGCGCCAACAGTAACAAATGTACTGCTGCTGCTCCACGTACCGCCGGTAATACCGGGACTGATGCCCAAAGTAGTTGAGTTTGTACCGCATACAATGAACGATGTGGTTCCTGTGATCACTGGTGTTGTATTGTCCGTTACTATCTGGGTATTTGAACAGCCTGCGCCGGGCGTAACGTAGGTGATCGTACTAGTACCAGGTGCTACACCTGTTATTGTACCCGAACCAGCACCAACAGTTACAAATGTACTGCTGCTGCTCCATGTACCGCCGGTAATACCGGGGCTGATACCCAATGTTGTTGAGTTTGTACCACATACGATGAACGATGTGGTGCCAGTGATAACAGGTACTGGATTATCCGTTACTACCTGGGTGGCTATACAGCCTGCACCCGGAGTAGTATAAGTTATTGTGCTGGTACCAGGTGCCACGCCTGTTATCGTACCAGAGCCTGCCCCAACAGTAACAAACGTACTGCTGCTGCTCCACGTACCGCCGGTAATACCCGGACTGATACCCAAGGTAGTTGAGTTGGTACCACATACAATGAACGATGTGGTTCCTGTGATCACTGGTGTTGTATTGTCTGTTACAACCTGGGTAGTCGTGCAGCCTGCGCCGGGTGTAACGTAGGTTATAGTACTGGTACCCGGTGCTACACCTGTGATGGTACCAGAACCCGCACCAACAG
>Ga0182030_10018166_pt1 | contig 13511 bp, 10 predicted proteins | sample 812S3MmetaG_FD_121299 | JGI IMG/M metagenome (GOLD analysis project Ga0182030, IMG submission 121299) | Permafrost microbial communities from Stordalen Mire, Sweden - 812S3M metaG (Illumina Assembly) | ecosystem: Environmental > Terrestrial > Soil > Wetlands > Permafrost | place: Sweden... | reverse complement strand
GCTCGAACCGGTCTGTCGTCTCGGTGCCCACGCGCCGGATTCCGGCCCTGGGGTGGTCTTCTTTCAAAGGAACGGGTGAGTGCGATGAAATGCAGAATTGCAAGCTGGATTGCGTGCGGGTTGGTGCTGGGATTTGCCTCGTTGCCCCTGGCGGCGCCGGCTGAGGCAGCCGCGGAGCCGGTCGGGCCGGTTGCCTTGCAGGTGGATAACCTGAAGACCCCGCTGGGCATCGACGATCCCGCGCCGCACTTCAGCTGGCAGCTTCACGACCCCGCGCGGGGTGCTTTGCAGACGGCCTACCAGGTGGTGGTAGCCTCGACCCCGGAGTTGGCGGCACAGGGCAAGGGCGACGTGTGGGACAGCGGCCGCGTCGAGAGCGGCGCCAGCCTGAATGTGGCCTACGCCGGCCCGGCCATCAAGCCCAGCACCCGCTACTACTGGCGCGTGAAGGTCTGGGGCGCGGCCGGCAAGGCCTACGCCGCCAGCGAACGTAGCTGGTGGGAGACCGGCCTGGTCACGGCCGACGGCTGGCAGGCGAGCTGGATCGGCTATGAGACGGCCCGCGAGGCCGCGGTGCGCCATGCACCGGCCGAGTGGATCACCAGCCCCGATGCCAAGTCGCTGCAGGGCGAGAAAGGCGCCGAGCAGCACTTCGCCTATCGCGACACGGTCACGCTCGACAAGCCCATCAAGCACGCCACGCTCTACTCCACCGGTCAGGACACGGTCGCAGCCTGGGTAAACGGCGCAAAGCTGCTCACCGCCAGTCCGTTTCCGCCTTACAAGCAGATGCCGTGGAAGAAGTTTGTGGAAGCCGATGCGACGGCCAGCCTCACCTCGGGCGCCAACACCATCGCGATTGAGACCGTGCATTACCTGGCCAATCCCAACGGCATGGCGGTTGAAAACGCGGCACCCATGATCGCCACGCTGGTGGTCGAGTACGCAGACGGCGCCACGGCCGCCTACGTGAGCGATTCCTCGTGGAAGTCTGCCGTGCATGCCGCGCCCGGCTGGAAGGAGAAGAGCTTTGACGATGCGGGCTGGAAGCCGGCGGTGGTCTGGAGCCAGCTGCCGGGCATGATGGATGCGCCGCTCGGTCATCCCTGGATTCCGGACTCGGTCAAGGCCCTTCGGCACACCTTCGACGTATCCTCGCCGGTGAAGTCGGCGCGCATCTACGCAACGGCGCTCGGCGATTACGAGCTGTTCCTCAACGGCAAGCGCGTGGGCGACCAGATCCTGTCGCCGGGCTGGACCGACTATCGCGAGCATGTGAAGTACCAGACCTACGATGTGACCGCGCTTGTTACCAGCGGCAAGAATGCCATCGGCGCGCTGCTCGCTCCGGGCTGGTACGAGACGCCGATCGAGTGGTTCCAGCAGCCCAACAACTACGGCGTCACGCCGCCGGCGCTCAAGGCCCAGCTGCGCATCGAGCACGCCGACGGCTCAGTGCAGTGGGTGAAGACCGAAGCGAGCTGGGCCGCGAATACTTCCTACATTCTGAGCTCGGAGCTCTACGACGGCGAGACTCAGGACGCGCGCCGCGCGCAGGCGGGCTGGGACACGGCCGCGTTTGATGCGAGCCAGTGGAAGCCCGCGCTGGCCATCGAGCCCAAGGAAGTGCCCATCGAGCCGCAGGACTTCCAACCCATTCGCGTGGAGCGCGCGCTTGTGCCGAAGACCGTTACCGAGCCCAAGCCCGGTGTGTACGTCTACGACTTCGGCCAGAATTTTTCCGGCGTCGAGCAGGTCCATCTGCAAGGCCCTGCGGGCACCGATGTGCGCCTGCGATTTGCGGAAATCATCAACGACGACGGCACCCTCTATATCGACAACCTGCGCACCGCCAAGGTGACCGATCACTTCATCCTCAGCGGCAAGGGCGTAGAGGAGTTCACTCCGCAATTCACCTTCCACGGTTTCCGCTACATGGAGATCACCGGCCTGCCCAAAGCTCCGCCCCTTGATTCCATCGCAGGCCTGGTCATCCACACCGATGCGCCGTTCACGGCCACGCTCTCGACCGGCAGCGCGATGATCAACCAGCTGTGGAAGAACATCCTGTGGGGGCAGCGCTCCAACTTTGTCGGTATTCCCACGGATTGCCCGCAGCGCGACGAGCGGCTGGGCTGGATGGCCGACGCGCAGGTCTTCTGGCGCACGGCCACCTACAACATGGACCTCGCCGCCTTCACCCGCAAGTTCGGCGGCGACATGCGCGGTACGCAATCCGGCACGCCCTACTTCGGCATCTACTCGCCGGGTACGGGCACTGAGTCCTCCGAGTCGGGCGCGGGTTGGAGCGATGCGGGCGTCATCATTCCCTGGACCTCGTGGCTGCAAACGGGCGACACCAGCGTGATCGAGCAGAACTGGGCCGCGATGCAAAAGTACCTCAACGCCATTGAGTCCAACAACCCTGATGGCCTTTGGACGAAAGAGGCGGGCATTCACTTCGGCGACTGGCTCTCACCCGAAGGCAAGACCGACTACGGCCTGATCGCGACCGCGTACTGGGCTTACGACGTGACACTGATGCGCCAGATGGCCCACGCCACCGGTCGCATCCAGGACGAAGCGAAGTACGCCCAGCTGTTTGACAAGATTCGCGCCGCCTTCGACAAGAAGTATGTGCACGACGACGGATTTGTGAACGGCGCGGACAATACGCCGTCTTCTTTCGGCGAGATCAACAACCCAGACGCGAAGAGCCGCGGCGGCGATACACAGGCCGGCTACGTCCTGGCCCTGCACATGAATCTGTTGCCGGAAGACCTGCGCGCCAAAGCCGCGCAGAAACTGGCCGACAAGATTGAAGCCAACCATGGATTGCTAGGCACGGGCTTTCTCGGTACGCCCTATCTGCTGGCCGAACTGACCAGGACCGGTCACGTCAAGCTGGCATACAAGCTGCTGCTCAACACGGAATATCCGTCGTGGGGTTACTTAGTCGGCCACGGCGCTACAACCATGTGGGAGCGCTGGAACGGCGACCAGATGAAAGCGGACCCCAGCATGAACTCCTATAACCACTATGCCTATGGCGCGGTGGCCGACTGGATTTATGGCTACGCGGCAGGCGTGGATGCCACCCCGCTCGATGCCGGCTTCCATACCGTGTACCTGCACCCGGTCTTCGATGCGCGGCTGGGCCACATCAGCCTGGACTATGATTCGGCCTACGGGCCGATTCACTCAAGCTGGACCCTGACCGGCGCGACCGCAGACTGGCATGTAACCATTCCGGCTAACACCACCGGCTGGCTCGCAGTGAGCGCGGAGCAGGCAGGGAAGTATAAGTTGGATGGCGCCGCGCTGAGTGACAGCAAGTTAGCCAAGCAAGTAACTCATGATGGCCAGAGCGGCTATGAGTTACCAGCCGGGAGCTATAACTTCCAGGTAAGTGTCGAGTAACTGCGTGTTCAAAACGTAAACGAAGAGCCGATCGGAAGCGGCACGAAGTGTCAGGGCACGACTTAAAGAGCCTGCCCTGAGCGACGTCGAAGGGTGCCGCAATCGGCACAAAACAGGGACCGGGCTTTAGCCCCTGAAGGCATCAGGCTCGTACCTCACAATTGATTTGCAAGGGAGAACGAATTTGTCGATTGCTGCGGGAATCGGATGGCACTTCCTGGGGGCGGCCTGCGCCGCGTCGTTCTACGCGCCCATTCAAAAGGTGAAGCGCTGGTCGTGGGAGACAACCTGGGCCATCGCCGGTTTCTTCTCCTGGATATTGTTGCCGATCAGTGTGAGCCTCTACCTGCTGCCGGATTTTCACGGATTTTATGCGGCCATGGGCCCGCATCTGCTTTTGAAAGTCGCCCTTTTCGGGGCCATGTGGGGCGTCGGCAACGTCAGTTACGGGCTCACCATGCGCCACCTGGGCATGTCGCTCGGCATCGGCATCGCTATCGGCGTCACCCTGGTGGTGGGCACGCTCATTCCGCCGCTGCTGCACGGGCAGGCGGCCATGCTGTTCGAGACCAAAGGTGGCCTGTTTACCATCGCCGGCGTGCTGGTGGCGCTGATTGGCGTGGCCACGGTCTCCTATGCCGGGCACCAGAAAGAAGTCCAGCTCAGCGGCGAGGTGCGCGAGTTCAACGTCAAGCTGGGACTGCTGCTGGCGGTCATGTGCGGCATCTTTTCTTCGGGCATGTCGTTCGCCATTGACGCAGCGCGCCCCATGGAGCAGGCTGCACTGCACCTCGGCGTGAGCCCGCTCTACGCAGCCCTGCCCAGCTACGTCATCATCATGGGCGGCGGCGCGCTGGTCAACCTGAGTTACTGCTTCGTCCGCCTGGCGGCGCTCAAGCGGCTCTCACTGCGGGCAGACTTGGCCGAGCCGGGCAGCACGCTGGTCAAGAACGCCGTGCTGGCCGCGACCGGCGGCATCATGTGGTATCTGCAGTTCTTCTTCTACGCCTGGGGCGCGGCCAACGTTCCGGCGCGGCTGTTCTACGTCAACTGGATGCTGCACATGAGCATGTATGTGCTCTGCGGCGGGCTGGTGGGCCTGGCGCTGGGCGAGTGGAAGGGCGTGGGAAGCCGGCCGCTGCGGTTGCTGTGGGCGGGGATCCTGGTGATCATCGCCGCGGCCAACCTGGTCGGCCTGGGGATGGCGTCCTGAGCACCTCATAAGGGTGCAAGCATTGAAAGGGCGCGGCTTTAGCCGCGCCGTAGAGGCAGGGAATGAAAGGCGGCTTTAGCCGCCGAGGGAACGCGAGCGGCTGAAGTTATTTTCCCTCGGGGCCTGAAGCCCAGAGTTCAATCTACCGTCGAGTGGCGCGGCTGAAGCCGCGCCCTTTCAAGACCCGGGATCACCAGACAAACGCTGCTTGAAGCGCCCTTTTGAGAAATTCGTTCGACCACGCAAACGACGATGCCGATGGTTCATCTCCGGCATCGTCATTCGTGAACGCCGGGCTTAGTGGATGGCTTGCTCCACGCGCAGATCGCGAGATGATGCGCCCACACTCACCATGCGCTTGCCCGTCGCCGTCTCCCACTTCGCGTCCTTTGTAGACCAGTATTGAAGCTGCCGCTGCTCCACGTGCAGGCTCACCGTCTTCGCTTCGCCGGCGGCCAGATGCACGCGGTCGAGGGCGGCAAGCGCGCGGACAGGGAACTCGACGCCCGCCGGAATCACAGATGGCGCGCCGAGATACACCTGCGGTACCTCATCCGAATCCACGCTGCCGGTGTTCTTGATCCGCACCTTCACATCGAGCCCACCGTCCGCGGTCTTCTCCACCTTCAAGCCGGAATAATCAAACTTGGTATAGCTCAGCCCGTGCCCAAACGCGAACAGCGGTGCAATCTTCTCCTTGTCGAACCAGCGATAGCCGACGTTCACGCCTTCTGAATACGTGGTCTTGCCGTCGACGCCTTTGCTTGAGCGCTCAGGATGTTTCGGATCGGTGGCCGCGTAGTCGGCCAGGCTCTTGCCCCAGGTGACTGGCAGGCGGCCGGCGGGGCTCACCTTGCCGGCCAGCAGGTTGGCTGTCGCCCATCCGCCCTCGTCACCCGGCCACCACATCTCCAGCACCGCCTTCACCTTGTCCACCCAGGGCAGCGCCACAGGCTGGCTGGTGTTGAGCACCACAATCGTGTTGGGATTCACCGCGGCTACTTCTTCAACCAGCTTGTCCTGTTCGCCGGGCAAGCCGAACACCGGAGTCCCGCGCGTCCATACAAACACCACGGCAGTCTTGGCGCCGCGCGCCGCGGCAATGGCCGCGTCGTGGTCGGCCTGGCGCTGCTCCGGGGTATACCAGTTGAGGCGTACCTGCACCGGCGCGTCAGAGGTGTCCACGGTGGTTGAGACCTCGATCGCATGCGGCCCCGCGGTCAGCTCCACCGCACGGCGCACATTGTCCAGGCCGTCCGGAGTGGGAACCACGTTGTCCTGGTTGGCCTGCAGAATATCGCCGTGGACCCCGCCTTGGAAGACGCCAGTCGCGGCCAGGCGCTTGCCATCAAGCTTGATGACTGCGTTGGTGCCCAGGGCCTGCAGATAGATCCAGTAGACGCCCGCGTGCGGCGGGGTGAGCGTGCCTTTCCAGGTGACCACCGAATCAGGCGCCAGCGCGTGGGCGCCGGTGAAGTCGATCTGTGCATCGGTCTCTGCGCCGGCTTGCGCACCGATCTCCGATGAACTGATGGTTGCGCGTTCCAGGCCGGGCTGGCCGTTGTGGCTTAGCGCGCTGGCGGGGATGGGCGTGCCGGTCATGTCGTCGGCCACGGCAAATTGGATGCTGTCATTGCCGGTGATCGTGCGCAGAGCCGCAAGCGGGCCCACCTGGCGCGCCGGCAGTCCAACCGACCGCTCGCCGTTGATGCCGATCGAGTCCACCTGCCCGGCGGTGGGGCCGATGAGGACCACCGACCCAAGATCGGCGGCCTTCAGCGGCAGCGCAGCGCCCTCGTTCTTGAGCAGCACGGCAGCTTCTTCGCCCGTTTTCTCAATGATCTTGGCGTTGGCCTCGACGGCCTGCGTCGTCACGTCGTGCTTGGACAGCCCATCCAGGTAGCCGAAGTGGACGATCTCATAGAGCACGCGGCCAGCGGCGCGAGTCACAGCTGCTTCGGTCACCGTGCCGTCCTTGAGCGCGTCGGCCATCTTCTCCGGGCTGAGCTTGACGCCAAAGTCGCCCATGCCCCCGCGGGTGCGTGCCGGCTCCTCGGGAATGTGGCCGCCGAACATGGCCTCCATCATGTCATTGCCTGCGCGCGCCGGCGGTGGAGGCGGAACGGGCAGCAGGTCAAAGAACGAGGGGATGGAGAAGCGTGCGCCAGGGGCTGGCTCGCCGGGCATCTCCATGTCCAGGCCGGCGTTGATAAAGCTGACGGCGTGCACGGCGCCCCAGTCCGAGGTGACAAAGCCCTTGAAGCCGATCTGGTCGCGCAGAATTGTTGTCAGCGAGTCCTTGTTGCCGCAGGCAAATGCGCCGTTGAGCCGGTTGTAGGAGCACATGATGGACGAAACATCGGCCTTGCGAATGGCCGCGTCGAACGGGGCCACATACACCTCGTGCAGGGTCTGGTCGTCGATGAAGGTGCTGCTGCCGCCCGAGTCATAGCCGACGTAGTGCTTGATCTGGGCCATCACATGCTGTGACTGGATGCCCTTGATCTCGGCCACGGCCATCTCCCCGGTCAGAAACGGGTCCTCGCCAAAGGTGTTGTAGCCGCGCCCGAACTCGAGGTCGCGGTCGATGTTGACGAAGGGCTGCAGCGAAACGTCAATGCCCAGGGCGCGCGCCTCGCGGCCAATCACCAGGCCGTTGTCCTCAGCGGTTTTGGTGCTGAAGGTGGCGGCCACGCCCATGGTCGCCGTCTCACCCTGCGAGGGGTGGCGGGTCAGCACGCCCGGAGGCCCATCGGCGAAGCGCAGGCCGGGAATGCCCAGCCGCGGAATGCCTGCGAGGTAGCCCGCCTGCCCCTGGTACACGCCGGGGTCTTCGTGGGTGCCGTGAATGAGGGTCAGTTTCTCCTCAAGAGTCATCTGGCTGAGCAGTTTGTCGACGCGGGCATCGCCGGTCACTACGGGTACGGCCTGCGCCAGCGTCAGCGTGGCGCCCAGCAGCAGGGCAGCGCCTGCAAGCACGGTGCGATGGACCAAGGCATCTTCAATTCTGATTTGAAATGATTTCACAGTTGGGTCTCCCACTCTGCTGGACGGCTGGTGTTCGGCGTAAGACTCATGAATCCGGAGGCTTTGCATTCCTTGTCCCCGGGCTGGCTTTCGCAGCAGGTTGCACCGGCCGGCGTCCTGCGGCAAGAAGTGTAGAACACCTGGGTCTCCATGCGCACGCGGCATCGACTGCTTGGGCGCTCGGCGCGGGCCGAAGGGTGTGGAGGCAGTGTGGGTGCAGCCGCTCCGGCAGGCTTTATGGGGAGGGGAGGGCCCGTGCTATAGTTTGCATACCGGATCGCGCTAACTCCATCTTCCTGTGGCCCTTCCGGACGATTTCAAAGTGCAGGTGACCATGTGCTGTGCAAGCAGATTTGGCGGAATGATCTCTCCCCCGGCCGACCGGATGGCTTGACCGAAGGAGTGCTGCGAGCCAGTTGCGTTGTGATGTTTTGGGCGGCGTCTCTGGCGCTGCCACACTTGGCCTGCGCCCAGCAGGGCGTGCGCGCGGGCGCTTTCCAGGTGCAGCGCGGAGACGCAGACCCTGCTCTCCAATCTGTGGCAATCCCCTCTGACGGCAATGCAAACAGCGGAGCCACGCTGCCGGCTGGACCTGGAACAACGGTCCGATCCGATGCGCCGTCAGGTCCGGTGACGCTCGCCGCTCTCAACGCCGCGGCTGAGTCGGCAAGCGCGCCCGAGCCTGCCCCAGCGGCCGGCAACGGCGGCCAGGTGAAGGAAATCTACCTGGACCGCGAAGATCCCATGAAGCAGGAGATCGTCATCGAAGGGCTGGTCTCCTACGGCAACTACAAGATCTTCGCCTCGGGCTACGATGAAAAGCTCTTTACGGCTGGAGTGGAATACGACCGCCACTGCTGGGGCCACTTTCTCGGCTCGGAGATGGACTACGTCGCCGAGGTGCTCCCCTTTGTTCTGCTGGACAAGCCTCTGAACACCAACGTCTACGGCAGCCCCTCCGACCCTAAGAATGCCAGCAAAGCCGTCCGCCAGTACGTGCCCGGATTTGGAATCTCGCCCATCGGTTTCCGCTGGCAATGGCGGAGTGCGAAGAAGATCAGGCCGTATCTCGAAGCCAAGGGCGGGGTGCTGGTCTTCACCAAGAAGGTGCCGTCGACCGAGGCGAGCTATGAGAACTTCAGCCTGCAATCGGGAACCGGCGTGCAGGTCATGATGAGCCAGAAATGGGGTCTGCGGCTGGGTCTGTTCGGCGACTTCCACTTCTCCAATGCCTTCGTCGTTCCCATCAACCCCGGCCTCGACGTGATGAACGCCAACCTCGGCCTGAGCTACCACTTCTAGAGCCTAAAGTTCGCGTACCCAATGAGCTGTCATTCTGAGTGAACGGGGCCCCAAACGTTGTTCAGTTTGGGGGTGGTGATCGAAGAATCTGCTTCTTCGCTTTCCTGACTTCAGCCCCGTGCCCCTTCCTTTCGCGCACTTTGCGAAAGGGTGGGTGGGCACGAATTTATATGGCCTTCTCAGGCTCAGTCGCTATGCGGACTCCTATGCCTCTCGGCAGATGCATCTGCCCCGCTCAAGGCAGCGGCAACTCCGCATTCAGCCCGGCGGTCACCAGGTCCACGCGGAGCCGGTCCACGGTCGAGAACTCGATCGCTTTCATCCCCAGCGCCTGCGCAGCCTCCACGTTCACCGCCCGGTCGTCGAGGAAAAGCGTCTCTGCGGGCTCGGTCCCCAGTTTGCTGAGTACATGGCGGTAGATGGCCGGATCGGGCTTGGCCATGCGCAGCTGATAGCTCCACACCAGCACATCGAAACGCGGCAGCCAGTCGAACGTGCGCTCCATGTTGGCGAGCACGCTGTCTCCCATGTTGGAGAGAATCGCCGTCAGCAGGCCGCGCTCTTTGAGCGCGAGCTGCCAGGCCAGCATGACCGGATTCTCCGTGGTCCACATGTGCGCATCCCAAAGGTTCAGCTCGGCAGCGGCCGTGGGCGGCAGGCGAAGGCTACCGTCGCGAATGATCTTCTCCCAGAAGGCCATGCCCGTCAGCGTACCCTCGTCATAAGCGTGGCGATCAGCCCAGTAGAGCGGCTCAAAGCGCTCCAGCGGCAGGCCGGTGATGCGCAGCAACTCGGCGTGCGCTGCGGGCTCCTGCGGCCCCGTCAAAACCATTCCATAATCAAAGACAACCGCGCGCAGACTCAATCTTCCTCCCTCAATTTTCCCTGGCGCCGTCCGTGTATCGTGGAAAAGGGCCGCCTGCTCCTATTGTGCCCTACCGCGTTTGGCGGGGCAGACGCTTTCGGTGCGGCGATACCCTTGAGCCCGCCATCCGCCAGCGTGTTGGGACGGCAAGACAAAAAATGCGATTCTCACAGCGAACCAACTGGAACACCGAGGAGAGCGCGCTGGCGCGGGCCCACCGCGACCGCGCCGAAGCCGGTCTGCCCATCGCGGACCTGACCGCCTCCAACCCCACCCGCTGCGGCTTCACCTACCCGGCCGGCCTGCTCCAGCCGCTCACCGATCCCGGCGCCTTCGACTACGATCCGCAGCCGCGCGGCCTGTTGTCCGCTCGCCAGGCCGTTTGCCGCTACTACGCCGACTCGGGCGTCGCCGTGCGGCCCGACCAGGTGGTGCTCACCACCAGCACCAGCGAGGCCTACAGCTACCTGTTTCGCCTGCTCTGCGACCCGGCGAGCGAAATCCTCGCGCCCCAACCCGGCTACCCGCTCTTTGACTTTTTGGCTGGACTCGATGATGTGAGTTTAAAGGCAGCCACGCTGCTCTACGACCACGGCTGGCAGATCGATCCCGAGGGCATACGGCGCGCCATTACGCCCAAAACCCGGGCCATCGTGCTGGTGCATCCCAACAACCCCACTGGCCACTTCACCAAGCCGTGGGAGGCCGAAGAACTGGCGCAGCTGTGCCGGGTGTTTGATCTTTCGCTCATCGTCGACGAGGTGTTTCTCGACTACAGCCTGGAGGGAACCGGGCAGAGCTTCGCCGCCGGGCTCGAGGGCGTGCCGGTATTCGTGGTCAGCGGCCTGAGCAAGATTGCCGGCCTGCCGCAGATGAAGGCAGCCTGGATCGTCGCCACCGGCCCACAGGCCGCGGCAGCTCTCGACCGCCTGGAGGTCATCGCCGACACCTTCCTCTCCATGAACGCGCCCGTGCAGGCAGCTCTGCCCATGTGGCTCGACGGCCGGGCCGCAATCCAGAGCCAGATCCTTGAGCGCGTGGCCGCCAACCTGGCCGAGCTTGACCGCCAGCTCGTCCGCGCGCCCCAGGTCACCCGGCTCGCCGTCGAGGCCGGCTGGTATGCTGTCCTCCGGATTCCGGCCCTCGAACCCGACGAGCAGACCGTTCTGGCCCTGCTCGAACGCGGCGTCTGGGTCCATCCCGGCTACTTTTTCGGCATGGCCGAGTCCGGTTGGCTGGTGGTCAGCCTGCTCGCCCCTGTCGAAGAGTTCAAAATGGGGATTGGCTGCCTGGTGGGGCTCTTAGCTTGATTCGAGCCCTGATCCGCCTCTCGCTACACATCTGAATGTGTGGTAATCTACACACGGAGGAGCTGAACCATGGCGACCAACCTTGCTCTCGACGACAGCCTCATCGACGAAGCTCGGCGAATCGGACGCCACAGCACCAAGAAGGCCGCCGTAACGGCCGCTCTGGAGGAGTACATCCTCCGCCGCAAGCAATTGGAAATACTCAATTTGTTGGGAACTATCGACTACGACCCCGCCTATGACTACCGCGCCGTGCGCCGGCTTGATCGCATCGAAGGCGAGCGGTGAAGGTGCTGGCGGACACCTGCGCCTGGTCCTTGCTGTTGCGGCGCGGGAACCCGGCGGCGCTCAATTCCGAAGAGCAGATCATGCTCGGCGTTCTGAAGGAGGCGATCCAGGACGGGCGCGTCGCGATGGTCGGCCCCATCCGCCAGGAGGTTCTCTCCGGCATCCGCGAAACAGCCCAGTTTGAGCGCTTGCGCCAAGCTCTCTCCGCATTTCCCGACCAGCCAATCACCACCGCGGACTATGAAGAGGCAGCACGGCTGTACAATTTCTGCCGCAGTCGGGGAGTGGAGGGCGGCGGCATTGACATTCTCCTCTGCACCGTAGCATCCCGAGCCCGTTGGACACTGCTGACAGACGACGGCGGCATCCAGCGGTGTCTGGAGGTCCTCAAAACCGCGGGGAGTCCTTGAGCGCGGAGTGGAATCGCTGGGCAAATTCAGTACCGGAGTAACCCGCTCATTAACTATTTGCGAACGCATCAGAGTGGTAACAGTACAGCTATTTTATCTTAAGTATTAGTCGAAGTTAAAATAGGTAAATATAAGAAAATAATCATGAACCATTTGCAGGATTATGAAATTTACAATGTGCGCAGGAAGGGATTGCTGCGCCGTTCCGCCGCGATGGTGGTCCCCGGTCCGTGGCCGGGCAACACGCGGGTCTCGCCGGGCAGGTCCAGAAGCCGCGACCCGATCGAATCGAGGATCTGCTCCGTGTCCCCGCCGGGCAAATCGGTGCGGCCAATGCTGCCGGCAAACAGCGTATCGCCGGCCACCAGCAGCTTCATGGGCGCAAAATGCAGGCAGACCGAGCCTTGCGTGTGGCCTGGCGTGTGGATCACCTGGGCCGGAAAGGCCGTGAGGCCCACCGTCATGCCGTCGGCCAGCGAGCCGTCGGGCGGCGCCGTCTCCGGCGTCTCCATGCCCAGCCACGCCGCCTGCTTGCCCATCATGGCTAGCTGCGGCAGGTCGTTCTCATTCAGCAGGATGGGCGCACCGGTCAGCCGCTTCAGCTCGAGCGCGCCGCCCACGTGGTCAATGTGCCCGTGGGTAATCAGAATCTGCTTAAGCTTCAGGCCGTGCTCGGTGAGCCAGCGATGGATGCGGGAAATCTCTGCGCCGGGATCGATGACGATGGCTTCGCCGGTTGCCTCGTCGCCCAGCAGGGTGCAGTTGCATTGCAGCGGGCCCACGGGAAAGCTCTCAAAGATCATGGGATCATTCTAGTCGTCCACCGGCGTTGCCGACCCACGGAGGGATGAAACTCTGGGTGCCTCACCCTTGCGATCCGCCGCGGCGGATTTTTGTCGCAAGGGTGGGATGGGACAGCCCTCCCAATCATGATTTGTTTTGTTGAGCTTACATGGTTGTTTCTTCCTAGGTACTACAGTTGTGGATCGGAAATTCCGGAGGGAGCAGGGGGTTTTAACCCCCTGAAAAATGAGCCAAATATCGTGGCCTTTAGGCCCGGGCCTTCGCGGGCTTTCCAGAAATTCAACGAAATACAACTGTAGTACTAGGCCATGCGATCGTCAGGCGGGAGGCTGCGCGCAGCAAAAACGGCAGGCCGCCTGGCCTGCCGCTGGTGCAAAAGAAGGGATTCGCGAGCTACTTGCCCGGCGTGGCCGGAGCGGAGACGGGCGCGGGCTTGACGCCCTGCAGCACCGAGTGCGAGCCCGAGGAGCGCTGGTAGAGCACGGTGAGCGAGATCGAGGTGACCATGAACACGATCGCCGACCAAGTGGTGAGCCGGGTGAGCACGTTGGCCGCGGCGCGGGGGCCAAAAGCGGTCTGTGAGCCCTGTCCGCCGAAGGCGCCGGCCAAGTCGGCCGAGCGGCCCTGCTGCAGCAGGACGACGCCAACCAGGAACAGGCACACCAGCACGTGCACAACAATAACCACATAAAGAAGAATCTGCATGTTCTTAAGCTGCTTTCCGAGTCTCGCCCGGTTGACCCGGGAGCTGAATCTTTGGTGCGGAGGAGGGGACTTGAACCCCTATGCCTTGTGGGCGCCAGCACCTCAAGCTGGTGCGTCTGCCAATTTCGCCACCTCCGCTTGAGGTGAACTCATCGAGTATACCAAAG
>Ga0182030_10018165_pt1 | contig 13511 bp, 9 predicted proteins | sample 812S3MmetaG_FD_121299 | JGI IMG/M metagenome (GOLD analysis project Ga0182030, IMG submission 121299) | Permafrost microbial communities from Stordalen Mire, Sweden - 812S3M metaG (Illumina Assembly) | ecosystem: Environmental > Terrestrial > Soil > Wetlands > Permafrost | place: Sweden... | reverse complement strand
TTGGAGACCGTGAAAAGTCAATGGTTAGTGCAATAGCATCAGAGGTTCTGGGAAGAATTGATGAGTCGGGGTTTGTGGAAGGGAATACGATACTTAATTTAAAGTCCCCGCGCAGTTTCTACAGACCATATCTTGAAAATCCAACCTACTCTATAGATAATGCTGAACGGGTCTTCTGGGAAGACTGTCGTTACGGTGGACAATTACTATTTCACAATTCTCCAAACATGGCTCAAATACGATCGGCCGGGGCATTAATGCCTAGGAGAATGCAGGAAAATACAACGGGTACAGTGTTCGCCAATACCGGAGATACGGCGGATCCTTACATTCATTCGCCCATGGTGCATTGGAGTGAAGATTTTGATTCATCAACTTATAAACACGGAATCGAATCTGGGACTATTGCTATGCCTCTGTGGAAAATTATCGAGACTGCTCCTTTTGCTCGAGACTCTGAATACGCTACTCTTCGCGTTAAACCCGACAGACTGAAAACAGTAACAGAAAAAATACGAATTATAGACGGAGTAAGTTCGTTTGGCGTTGGTAATTCTGATTATCAAGGTGGTGAGTCCAGAGATCGTACTTTCTATTCATCGCCTCACGACGTTTTGTCAACGGCACCTATTAAAACAGCACCAGACGGGCACCAATTTAACCTGGACTCTTCTTCCTATATGATAGCTCTTGGGTCAAAAGAGACCGAAATGGTTAAACAATATGGTGTTGGCGAAGGTTTACCGAGGCTTTATGAGATTGAGGCACCTGATACTAATACTTCATCACAGTATTTATCGGCCGAGGAGAGAAAAGCTTTCTATCTAGAGCAAGATCAGATCAGGCGTGAGCGCCAAGAACAGGCGGTACTAGCAATTGCGGAATTACAACGCGAAAGTATAGATGAAAACCCAGACATTATAGTTGCTTCAATTCGTTCTCACGTTTTTGATTTCTACGTCCCTGATGATGGTGACAATCCTGGCAGAATGCGAGCGCAATTTGCGAAGACTAGATAGTCATTATATGAACGCGAATCGATAGTTCCAGACCCGACTGTTCCGCCAGATAGATTGTGGAACTTTTTTATAAAGTCAAAGAACTCAAAACCTGTATACACATCTGTCGTATAAATAAGAATAGGGGGAAGTATTACTGCTCGCTTATATCTGCGATGCAGAAACATCTATGATGATCCTATATTATGCTTAAGACATCTAGGGAAGAGCGATTTTAATTTGATATAGTTAACAGGTGAATAAAAACAAATCATCAAAAAGTTTTATTGGAGTATTAAGCTTATTAACCGTAGGCCTGCTCTTTGGTCTATCGGGGGTAATTGCTAAATACTTGTCCAGAACGATTAACCCATATCAGGTTGTTGAGTACAGATTTGGCATAGCTTTTATCGGATCATTATTACTCCTAGTATTATTAAGACGAAAGCCTAACTTTAAGCAATTCAACAGGAAAGCATTAATCTTATTTGCTATAACGTTTCCTATTTCGGTTATTCTATTTACCCTCTCTATATTTCACGCTTCGGTTGCACTCGCAGTCTTTTCCTTCTATTCAGCAACATTAATCTCACAGTTTGTTTTGGGTAGACTGTTTTTTGGCGAAAAACTAAATGCACTCAAAGGGTTAGCTTTTATATCCATGCTAATCGCCATTCTTGCCTTTACTAACCCGCTCAGTCACTTTTCTATAAGCTTAGGCTTAGTTTTCGGTTTACTGTCTGGTGTAGTCCAGGGAGTGGCATCTAGTTTCCAGAAAAAACTAAGTGGTTCAAGCGATAAAAATAGTCTTTTAGTAATTCAAACATTTGCGGGTGCGATTATTGCAGCAGTCATACTGCTTGTTACAGATAAACCTCTGTTTGTTAACTTAACTGGATTTGAATGGCTAACAGCAGTTGTATTTGGGTTAAGTATGCTAGCAATAACTTATCTTTTCCTGGTAGGGTACAAGTACGTCAATCTTAATACAGGAAGCATATTAGTGTCGAGTGAGCTATTCTTTGGACCTTTCTTCGCTTATATCCTACTTTCCGAAAATATCTCGACTAATATATTTATAGGTGGACTATTCACAGTAATTGCTGCCGTATTAGCGAACTTACCTAAAAGAGAATCACTAAGTTAGAGTAAAATTTTAATCTAATAGATTTAAACACATTTTCCGGAATGGATTAGCTTACTATATACGTAAGAGATTACAGATCTAATTTTAAGTAGGGCTATATCAACTTGTAATTAAAGCAATAATATGCTAATGTATATATGTAAACTAAAAACAAAAATATGTCAGTTGAAACTCTTGAAAGACCATTAGATACACCAAATTTAGAAAGCTCTGTTGATACTAAGCAGGTTTTAGATGGTTTTTTTCACGCTGAAGATATCATAGACGGTGGAATTCCTGAGATTAGTAGCTTGGATATTGGTGATATCGGTAGAAACCCTGACATAGAGAACTTCTCTGAAACTAAAGCAGAAACGAATTACAATATTCTTAAAAAAACTGCACAACTAAGTAGAGACCCCGTAGAGTCTGGCATTGATCACGACTTAGATGTTCTCCACGATGTAGTGGGACCCATAACAGATGAACGTATAGGCAGTGCTCTAATAAGGTTATCTGATGCTTTTCAATCATCAAACAAAAAAGGGTATTTTACGGCATATGAAGCAAAACAACCCGGAGGTGAACGTAGTAAGTATAATGTATACGAGACAGGACTACCAAGAGCTGGAGAAGGACTTTTAACTATAGTTGGAGAAACAGTACATGAAACTCAAGAGGCTCCTTGGGATGCCCGAAGACGACCAATACAATTAGAGAATGCTGATGTCGAGGCCCTAACTGCAAGTACTGAAGACGACAAAATCGCATTTCTATCTGAAGTACTAAATCCATATCGTTATCGAAAAGACGCTGATGCCCCTAGAGCAGATCTTGACGCTCAGACTCGAGAGGAAACAATCGCCAGTGATCTTTTAAATACTCTCCCGGATTCTTGGCGCAGAGATTTAATAGCTACTGAGGCTGTGAAATACTACTTAGATAAACATATTAATAAACCAGAGTTAGCTCAAAAAGCTCTACAACTTATAAGTACGCTTGAACTTCGTGATGGCATACTTGCTTCACTGAAGCTTGCATCCGAATCTACTCCTAAGCATATAGTTCAGGAGACACAGTTAACATCACCAAAGGCTCTAGAAAAATTACTTAAATATACAAGTGAAGAAGAGAATAACTCAATGAAAAAAGAAGCTATAGAAAAGGCTGATCAGTTCGCCGTAACAATAAATATGCCATTAGATACTTTAGAGAAAGTTCTATTTGATACATTTCATCTGCTATCCTATGATAAAACAAAAAAATCTGGGGCTTCTGGTTGGTCTGATACGGCAAATAGACGATGGCAGGAAGATAGACGAGGTTTCCACCCTGAAAATGAATCAATTCTAGACAGACCGATTTATGCAGCACTAGTGGTTTCAGATAAAGAAAAGATTACCGGTGCAGCACCTAGGTATGGCGGTTGTGTTATGACCCTAAAGGATGAAGTTGCACTAAATCGTACCATATACACATATGGCGATAGCTCACATTCTAGTGAACTATCAAAAGATAACCAAAATGATGATAGGTTAGCGATGCCAGAAGCTACAGTCGCTAAAATTCTCTATGATAAGCAAAAACAAGAAAGAGTAAATGGCGTCGTAAACAAGTACGATTATATCGAAGCTCAAGTACTTGGAGGAGTCGACGTAAACGATATTGAATCAATAACAATCCCCTGGAGAGGAGTACTGAGGAATTATGGGATCCTTAAAACTATCCAAGATGAATACCCGGGCTTAAATCTGTCTGTTAGTGTTGATTCTTCTGAGACTATAGCTAGTTATAAAATAAGTGAAGAAGATACCAAAAAACTAACTGATCGTGGAATTAAAGTATTAGTTGCTTAAGAATCTTAAATCTTACTTACCGCCACAAAGGTCTTACGGTATAATCATTTTGATATCTGTTAATCATAAGCTAACATAGAGCAAGTCCGAAGACCGGATGTTAGTATACTTATGGCGGTTCGAATCCCAGTCTTCTCGGTAGATAGATTATGGAACTTTTGCAATATTTTAGTTTGTTATTCAAAAAATTAATATGCTATCTGTTTTTCGACTTGATACTCTTAGATGAATGTACAAAGTAAGTAAAAATTGAGAATCCCAGACCCTATTATCAAAGCTTTCATGCCGAAAGTGATACGTTTGTGGCTCTTCCTGTACATAATCATGAATAGTAGAAATAGTTCGGGCATGAAGTCTAGCATATAACGATAACCGAATTGCTCTATGCCTATGCCGTAATAGCAAAGGACAAGCACCCCGCTTATTAAAATGGATATTATAAGATTCCTTGCTCGTTTATCAAAGGACGACCATTTGTTTGTAAAAATATATAGAAGATATGGTGATGTGAAAAATATACTCATACCATAGCCATTATTCTCCATGTAGGGGAATTTTAGCGACCAAGAGGTAGTATCTTTTAAAACCGGAACCGGGCCTCTAAATAACATGCTATAAAGGTTGGTCGGCAAATGCTTAAAGCTAAATATACCCACGGCACGAGCTTCAGCAGAGTCACGACTGATTAGCTGATACTCAAATCCGCCGTTAAAGGGATTGTGGAATCTTATAAAATTATAGATTCCTTGTATGATAACGGCTATCAATACGGGTAAAAATAATACTGTTATTTTTTTAAGTTTAGCTATTCTTTGCTTATAGTCGTTCAGTAGTTCCAGTGCAAAAAATATGATAATCGGATCTGCAGTTGCTCTGGTTAGAAATATCATGCCACAAATAGTTCCAATTAACCACCAGCGTTTTTGCGTATAGAATTCATATACACTCCAAAATAAGAGAAACGTTGTTATTATCTGGGCAAAATACCAACTAGCGGCTATTACAGCTACTCCAATAAACACACTCCCAGTCGCAAATCCAAGAGCGAGAAGTAAACTATCGTCAGCAGAATACGAGAGAATTTTTGATAACTTATAAATAAAGAATAATATGCCGACTACCAATGCCCACTGGAGATAGTCTTGGTTGAAAAAAATATGAAAAAGGTTGAAAAAAGCGACAAAGGGCATAAGTATTACGGCGGGGAACGGGCCATCGTCCCAGTAAATCCGACCATGATACATGACTGGGTCTTGGCCTTTACCGCCAATCGAGGACAGGAAGTTTAGATGCCCATGTACAAAGGCCTGAGCCAAGTAAGAAAATTGTTGGCTAGAACTGACTATTAGACTGAAGATAATAACGAAAAGTAGTATGCTCACGGGTATCGCGAACATTGCAAAACGTTTAATATGCTTAGCCTCGAGAGAAGGTAGTGTTATTTTCCTCACTATCTCTAAACTATAGCTGATAATTAATAATAAGTAAGTATTTGATTTTTGTTATAACCTTAAGACCGATGTTACAATATCTGCATGACGAATGCTTCCAAGAAGTTAAAAGATTCAAAGAAACAAAATATAACTCCGGTAGAAAATAAAAACCAATCAAATCAGGGCGATAGTTGGAAATATTCATCTGAGGTAGCAGTAGGCGCTGACACGCCTAAAACAGATGACTCTTTTGAGGATATTAGTTGGTCGGCATCAGAGTTTATTGCTCATGATAAAAATGTCGCTTGGTATGGAGTGCTGTCTATAGTAACTGTCATTGCTGCTACGATAGTCTATTTCCTAACTCATGACAAAATATCTACAATTATTATTGTCCTTGCTGGGGTAATATTTGGTGTCTATGGAGCTCGTAAACCTAGAACGCTCAATTACAAATTAGATAATGTAGGCTTAACTATTCAAACGAATTTATTTAATTATGACTCATTAAAATCATTCATGGTTATAGAGAATAGCCCTATACCAAATATTATCCTTTTGCCTCTGAAGCGTTTTATGCCAAGTATGTCGATATATCTAGATCCTAGTAGCGAAGAAAAAGTTATCAAAATTCTATCAGATCGTCTCCCGCAAGATTTTCACGAACAAGACTTCGTTGAACGATTTATGATCCGCATTAGATTTTAATCAAAAAAGTGCGTAGATAGCCGCAAGGCCAGAAACACCCATTATTACGGTCAGGAGCCAGCCTAGAGTTGTTGATACTCTTCCATTCTTCCATTCGCCCATGACATGCTTATTACTTGCGAGTAGCAAGATGAGTACTAATATGATCGGTGCAACAATACCGTTGAGTACTGCGGAGTAAATGAGTGCTTTAATAGGGTTCAGGCCGATGAAGTTTAACCCCAGCCCAACAAACATAGAGATAATAATAATGCCGTAGAACGAGTAGCCTTGTTTGAGTTTATTGCTCAACCCCTGTCGTTTTCCACCCATACTTTCGCTGATAGCGTAAGCGCTTGATCCAGCCATAACTGGTATAGCTAATAACCCCATACCTAATATCCCAATCGCAAACAACCAATAAGTTGCATTACCGGCAAAAGGTCTTAAAGCCTGAGCAGCCTGAGCAGCACTATTAATGTTTCTTATTCCATGTGTAAAAAGTACGCTGGCACAAGCGGCAATAATGAAAAACATCACTATGTTACTAAAAAACATTCCAGACCATACATCAATTCGCATTTTTTTAATCTGTTTCGAATCGCTTCCCATTCTTTGCTTAATAGTTGTTTGGCCCTCCGCAATTTCATCCTCAATCTCCTGAGATGTTTGCCAGAAGAATAAATACGGAGTAATTGTTGTACCTAAAATAGCACAGACTAATAGTATCTGATCCTTGCTGAACGTTATATGTGGAATAAAGGCGTGGCTCATCACCGTATGCCAATCAGGGTGAGCTAGTATTGCGGATAAAATATAGGCAAAAAGAACCAGAGCTAACCATTTAAGATAACGTGCATACTTTACGTAAGGAGTAAATATCTGTAGTAGCAAGATGAATATGGTAAAACCAATAACGAGTAGGCTAAAATCAAATCGTGGCCAAAGTAGCTGAATCGCACTTGCCATAGCTCCAATATCCGCCCCAATATTAAACGTATTAGCTGCGAACAAGAATATCGCTGCTGTATAGAGAATTTTTTTACTAAAGTGTGCTCGTATATTACCCGCCAAACCACGTCCAGTAACTAAACCGATTCGAGCGCACATTTCTTGTACAACGGCCATCAGCGGGAAGGTAAATGCAGACAACCAAAGTAAGCCAAAGCCGTATTGTGCGCCAGTCTGTGAGTAGGTAGCTATCCCTGAGGGGTCATCATCAGAAGCTCCGGTAGTAAGTCCAGGGCCAAGTAAATACCAATAATCCTTAGCTCTTTTGAGTGGATTAGTACCGCTACCGGGAACTTTAGAAACAATCTTTATACTCTGTTCAACGCTACGATCAAGTGCTTGCGCAGGTGCTTCTATGGTCTTTTTTAGTAAGGATTTTTTCATTTTTTGACAGTTCTCTAGCTATTAGCATAATGCTTAAGGCTAAGGTCTGCAAATTAAGACTCTGAAAAACTTTTGAAGAAATGATGTCTTAGAAACTAAGAACCAAATCTACGGTGTCGTCTAGAATAATCCTGAAGTGCATCCTCCAGATCAGCGACCGTAAAAGCTGGCCAATATTTTAAAACAAACTTTAGTTCAGCGTAAGCCGCTGACCATAACATGAACCCACTTAGACGTTGCTCTCCGGACGTTCGTATGATCAGATCAAGAGGGGGGAGTGAAGGGTCATAAAGATTCTTATTGATAAGTTCTGGCGTAACTTGATCGGCTGCTATACCTTGGCGAATAATACTGGCAAAAGCATCACTGAGTTCCTGCTGGCCGCCATAATTAAGGCACAGTACAAGGGTACCACCTGTATTATGTGCTGTTTTCTCTTCGCCAATCTTTATTGCGTCAAGGATTTTTTGGCTTAGCCCTTTTTGAGTGCCAACAAAGACTATTTTAATATTTCGCTTGTCCAGTTTGTTCAATTCAACAGTTGTCACCCAGTAGAGTAAGTCCATAAGATATGCAACTTCCTCTTTGCTACGGTTCCAGTTCTCAGTTGAAAAAACAAAAGCCGATACATACTTTACGTTACGATCAAAAGCAGCTTCAGCGATTTTTTTTAAACGTAGGTAGCCCCTCCTGTGACCTTCGAAAGGGCGGAGTCCTTTTTCTTTTGCCCAACGGCGATTGCCATCCATGATTAATCCGAGATGATTTGGCACGTTAGGGATACTCTCAATATTTATATCTTTAGAGTTAACTATTCTGGTCGAAGGTTCTTTACTCATACTTATATAATCTTAACATTAAATTGCAAACTATGGGGTTTAAAAGCTAAAGTGGCATAAAGAGTTAGGCTCTAGACTGCGAACTTTAACGAATTAACTGCTTGTTTCTTGTCTGGATTGTCTAAAAGCCATGTAGACCCGAGGGACTTCTTGACCGTGGCGTAAACCCATCGTTTCTCCGGCTCTTTCGAATCCGGCTTTTTCGTAGGTCGCCAGTGCTCGTATATTATCCCCCCATGCCGCAAGCCATACACCTTCATTTCCATATAGCTCTCGGTGTACATTAAGTATTGTTCTGGTATAAGGCAGGGAATTACGATCTCCGATAAAACCATTATAGATACGTGTTGCAAAAGTGGTCTTTGCCCCAGGTATATTCGGTTCTTTTTCTTTCAATTTTTCAGGCCCCATCCATCCAAAACCAGCAAGTTCCATTTCACTATCACCGATTTGTTTGATAAGGGGCAGCGGCAAACGCCCCCTTGATTGCCAGTTGATAATACTATCAATACTGGCAAATCGATCGGTTGAATCACCTTCACAGTTCGTTACAACATCCTCCTGAAACGAAAGTCTAATCAATTGTTCTGCTATTTGCAGATCTAATCCTTGCATCACGAACAAGCCTTTTTTATTAAGCTCACTTTGGTCTATTGTTCCAGCGACTGGGAAGACGCTAGTAACAAGTTCGGTTGGATAGGGTAGTACTTCATTCATAGTAAATTAATAGTATTATACAATTTATTATAACTTCAGTCAATACCCTAAGCGAAGTTATTTTGTTGATCTAGTGAAGATTGGATTACTGTGTTGCTGAAATATTTTCAACTGGTGATGGTTTTGTTATGTTTACCGTAGCATAGGTTACTGTCATGTCTGTAGTATTGCCGCTGCCATCGGTATCTTGCCATTGTCTTAATTTGTAATTGCTGTTGTCAAACCAGACATATTGAGTTGCGCAAGGGGTAGTTGCATCTGTAACTTGATACTTATAGCAAGTCAGGCTACCTCATGATTCAGTATCTAGATATTTGAAAGTGTCAACGTAAATAGAACGAACCGAGTATCACATATCAAATGTTTATATCGTAAGTATCGTTAATTAAATACTTATGACTTAAGATTTTATCTTTGACTCGTGTGGTTTTTTGATGGTTTTAAGAGCAAAAAATAACATGTCATAGTCCCAGAAATCTTTTCTTAGCTGTGAATATTCTTCAACGCTCATGCCCATTATCCGCTCCAATCGTGAATCGATTGATTCTGTATCATCATCCCATAGTGCACTAGGGATGTAAGGAAGGTTGTGATTTCGAAGATCTTCAGCTAACAACCTTGCATCTTCTCTTAGCTGTAAACCCTTTTCATCAGGTTTTTCGGGTGCATTGCTCCCACTACGACTGCGGTCTCCGCGACCTCGGCTAAGCCATAGCCCTGCTGCCCGTTGCTTATAACTGTATGAATCAGCTGATATAGCAGCATCCCGGTTAGCGATTAATCTTCCTTCTGCAATTTTTTTCTGATACCACAAAGGTACCTCTGAGTTAAGTATCACCCCTGATCCTGGATCAACCCTCAACTTCCCATCCATCCAGTGGCGTCCAATTATCTCTTTAGCGTCAGGGTATGCTCTGTTTATCATTCTCTCTGCCATTTCTAGGGTATTGCCAGAAGATCTAACTTCGTCTACAACCATGACTTTCTTATCCTTCAATACTGATGTATCGTCGTCACTGGGTTCGACTGGTACAAATTCATTCTTTTGAGCATCAAATTGATATTTAGGCGGTTTAAACACATTTTTAAGTTCATCAAATGCTGGTTTTGGCAGTTTATCGGCATTAATCCCACTTTTTTCTCGCCAGCCAATTATGTCTCCCCATTGTTCCTTGTCAATATTTAGGAATTTTATTTCTGGGCGGGGCATTCGCTCACCATCTGGAAGGTGTGGTTGTAGCTGATCCCATAGTTCCATTACCAACCAAGCTACCGGTCTGGCTGATTTGTCGAGGAAAATAGCTACCTCTGTTCGCTGTTCCACCATCTCGCGAATAAGACAATCTGTTAAATTAAGGTATTCAACTCTATCTTTAGGTGACAATAGAATCTGATATTTTGAATCATTATCTGTTTCAGTAAGTTGGGCTAATTCTGAAGTGGTATCAAGATCTGTCTCCTGATCTAGCACAGATAGAGTATCTGGTATAGCAATCCCACCCATGTTCATTAATTGCTCAGGTGTTAAGATTAACTCTGGTAATTTATTTGACCTTATAGGAGCTTCTATACTCATAGTACTTTATTCTACAACAAAATGGTAAAAATAGCAAGTATAGTCTTCCTATCCAGCCTTTGTTTCTATTAAAAATTATTAATATCCTAAATAATGTTTCATGCGTGTTTGTATTTGATATAGCACTTCGAAACTATTTAGATATGCAAATTATACTCTAAACTAAAATTAATACAAAAATTCGTGATTTTTTCAATTTGTTTGGGTTATAAATGCGTCGCCATAGGTGAAGTTAAGCCTATTGTATTAGACCTTTGTGCCCAAGAACATCGTGAACACGAATGTATGCAGCACCGCTAGCAACTGCAATCTTCCCGGCCTCTATATTTGGACCTAAATCCAGCCGGTTATCGCCTAGGAATCGTTTTCTAGAATAGCCTATCATTACTTTATATTGAGGAATTAGCTTGGCAAAACTTAACAACTCCTTATTTACCTCCATGATTTTTCCGAAACCAATACCTGGATCTAGAATGATCTGATTCTTTTTGAGACCGTTACTTTCAAGTAACTTGGCTTTGGCTAACAATTCTCGCTTTACCTGTGCGACGCTAGCAACAGGTGTCGTTAGATGCGCATTCTGAATACTTCCAGCCGGTAGGTGACTTATGATAACTGTTGGTTTTAATTTAGAAACGATTCTTATCATCGCTGGATTATTCATACCTGTTACATCATTTACGACTACTGGTCCAATATCAGAGGTGCGTTTAACATTCTCTGGGTGGTAAGTATCAACTGAGATTTTATTCGGATATAGCGGTATTAATATCCGCAGCACTGGTTCTAGCCGTTCCCACTCTTCGTCAGCGGATAGCGGAACAGCATTAGGTCTAGTGGATTCAGCACCTACATCGACCACGCTAGCACCATCAATAAATAATTTTTTTGCTTGCATAATTGCTCGTTCAGGATTGAAAAAATTGCCTCCATCGCTGAAGCTATCAGGAGTTACATTCAAAATACCTACAAGTTGAAGCATGAGAAAAGTATAACAAAAGGGAAAGGCTTCGTTATAAAGCCTTTTAACATAACACTATGGTGCGATAGTAATCAAAATTAGTTATATGAGAGTCTGATGACATTTAGCTCTACGCTGCTTAAGGTTTTTCCAATAATGGTTATACCCATGCTTAGTGTTTACAATATTATATCTATGTACGTATAGTTACTCATGAGATTTAAGACACATATGTATATCAGATTTCTTCGTTTATACGCAATCTATTTATTCTTATTCTTCCTTTTCTTAGCAGTTTGTATCTTTACGGGTTTTTGGCTACATATTTTCATTAATCGTTGGACTTTTATAATTTCTTTCGCTTTATATAATTTTTTATATATTCTATATTTTGTTTTCAAACACGCCCATAGAGACAAAATATTTTTCTTAATAACTTCGGTATTAATTACTTTATTGTCTTTTTGGTTCCTTTTTAGTTTTTTTGGTAAGACTTATGACATAAGTTTCGATGGTCAAAGCTACCATGAGGCAGCTATCATTGAGTTATCTAATGATTGGAACCCAATATATCAAAAATCAATGCCTATTAATATACATGAGCCATTCATAGAATCTCTGGATGAAGGTAGTCCGAAGATTATATGGTCGGTGGAATCAAGCATCTACAGTTTAACCAACAATATCGATTCGGCTGCTGCGATTAATCTCATAATAGCTTTATTAACCATAATGTTCCTTTGCCTCGCCCTAATAGATCTGGGCATCACATCTTTGCTATCTGTTATTATTTCTTTTTTGGCAGTCTCTACGATTATATTTGTTGAGCAGATTTATGGTTTCCGCGAAGACAGTATTAGCTATGACCTTTTGGTTATAGGCATATCATCTTTGATCATGCTTATCAGACAAAAGATTAAGCTACGTTACTTTTTATGCCTGATTACGGTTTTTATTTTTATGGCGGGTACGAAGTTCAGTAATTTTTTTATTTTTATAATTCTGATGGGTATCATTTCTTATGTAATACAAAAAAACAAGCTATACAAACTTCGGTCTTTTAAGATAAGCATTCTAGCAGGTCTAATCTGTGGCTTTATAACCTTGTTTAACCCCTACATTACGAACATTATTCGTTATAACGCTATAGATTATCCATATAATATACCGAGTAACGCGAACACACTTACTGGCACAAATGTACCGGCAAGTATTCGAAACTATAGTCCATTTAAGCTTTTCTACTATGGCGTATTCTCTTCCGTAGATATTTATAGCGCTAGGTTCCCAAGTATTCAGCCTCACCTTAAGATCCCATTTACGTTTTCTAACAAAGAATTGAATGATGAAGTTCGTGCAAGTGATATTTTTGCTGGTGGATACGGCTTTTTATTCAGTGGGATATTTATAATTTCCATTTCACTATTTATTTATATCGCTGTGAGACAAAAGAATAAAGCTCAACAACGATTATTTAGATGGTTAAGTGTAATTTCTGGTCTTATTTTCCTATCATGCCTATTAAACCCAACTCCTAATTACTCAAGATACGCAGTACAACTCTTCCTCTTCCCAATAGCCGTAACTGTGTCCCTGTTACTTTTTAAAAGCAATAAAAGACGTTACGAAAAACTATTAGCTATCGTTCTAATTTTCTTAATGATGGTAAACACAATAGTGGACATAATTCCTGCCCAATTTAAATATTATTCAGAGTTTAGTGATATTAACCAACAATTATTTAGCTTAAAAAATAGTGGTAAACAATATATTGTTCATCCTGGTAGTTTTTATTCAAATTACATACGCGTGGAAGCTATAGGCATTAAAACTAAAATTTCGGAAAGTCCTATATACTGCAAAAAACCCATAATCTTAGACTACTCCAGCAACCCAGTTTTCAAAAACGACCCAGATCTTGCA
>Ga0182030_10018164_pt1 | contig 13512 bp, 12 predicted proteins | sample 812S3MmetaG_FD_121299 | JGI IMG/M metagenome (GOLD analysis project Ga0182030, IMG submission 121299) | Permafrost microbial communities from Stordalen Mire, Sweden - 812S3M metaG (Illumina Assembly) | ecosystem: Environmental > Terrestrial > Soil > Wetlands > Permafrost | place: Sweden... | reverse complement strand
ATGCATCGCCTTTATTTCGTGAGCGTGGTGGCATTTTTTCTGGACGTTTCAGGCATTCGTTATTTCTGGTGCAATTATGCTTGCATGTACCGCTTCGGACAGCGATTTTTCAAGTCCAAAGATGGGCTGCACGTAGCTTATGATGCAAACCGTTCAGCCGATTGCGCCAAGTGCAATTATTGCGCGGCTTCGTGCATTGTCGATATCAACCCGTCGAATTTCAAATCCACGGATACCTGCATCAACTGCGGAGAATGCATAGATGCCTGCGACCGGCTACATGACAAGGTAGGCACCTCCGGTTTGTTGCGATTCAGGCTTGCCGAAACAAAATCGTGCTCTAAACCGGATGGCAAGAGCGGCGGACTGATCAACCGAGTGAACTTGTGGGTCGGCGTGGTATTTCTGATTGGCTGCGGCCTGTTTGCTTGGAGCATCGTCAATTACTCGCCCTATAACATCGTTGCCTATCGGTCGGAAAAATCTTCCGGGTTATCGGTCAGCGATTACAAGATACTGGTGTCGAACAAAATGTATGCGCCCTCGCAACTTACGCTATCCGTCAAGGGGATTCCAGAGGGAAGCTATAAGCTTGATACGGAAAATCTGGAGTTGGCTCCCGCCTCTCGCATGAACGTCGATTTGCATATCTCCCCCGATCTTCCCAAGGGCTTGCATCAAATAATAATTGAGGCACGCGCCAAGGACGGGTGGGTTGGACGTTTTGGAGTGGAGCATTATTCGGCGAGAAATTGAATGAACAGCCAGTTGAATAAATGGATCGGCGTCAAATTTATTTGGCTGTATCAACATCGTCGTTCTTAATGCAGATTATCGGTCTGTAATGTTAAGACTGCTCAGTATTTTAGAGTAGCTGATGGTTCAGTAAAAATGGGGCAGCGCCGTTCCGCTGCATATAAATAAGGAGCAAAATCATGTCGTTGCCGGCTAGTTTAATGACTGGGATAATTTGTGGTATAGCGCTATTTTTCATTCTTTACAGCACTGGCGTGATAGATAAATGGTTTGATAAGTGGGATCAGTAAACGAGGATTCGTTTTATCGCGGGAATCGTCCGTAAGTGCATCCGCTTATAGTCTTATACAGTCGGGAATCTGGGATTGCGGTCTACAAATACAGATAGAAAGCACTGACGCCTGCCTTGCGCATGAATGTCAAATCGCATTCTTCCTCCGTCTACGAAAATGGCTACATCAGCAATTTGAATGGACATGATTAAGGGCGGATGGGTTGGGAATGAGAAGAGTGAGCATTATTAAGTGAAAAATTTAACGTATGGAGAATACTATGACTAAAGAACTAACGCAGGCAGAAACTTATGATTTGGTTGGGGGTTCAAAGAACCAGGCTGGAAGTCTGAAGAAAAAGAAAGCCAGTTGGCTGCACACGGTATTATGGATGCTTTCGATGATTCTGCTTGCTAATGGTGTTATGGCAATCATCGCATACTTTTTATTTTTCCATAATAAATAAAAATGGTCTGATAAAGCACCCCGCCGCAAGCAGTTGGGTCTTGGCTGCACTTCTCAATCTGCTCGCTTTCAGCCAGCCTTCGCTCCAAGGGACGGGGAATTGAACCCGCAGAGATTAACGTACAGGTTGATTTCGAGTTGATCCATGGTGGCATAGATGCTTGCGCAGGGTAGACTGACAACCCGCATGTCGACAAAATACATTGCCTATGCGCAGAACTTGGGTTCAGCATGAATGTGAGCGAAATGCGTATTGCAAATCCAGATGTTTGCCTCGTCGCAAACGAGGCGGATATTCTTGATGAGCTTCTTCCACTGAATAGAGCAAAGGTACTGGAACTCGGCTGTGGGACTGCGGAAAAGACCCGCATCGTTGCCCAAAAGGCAGCATCGATTCTCGCACTGGAAGTAGACGAAATTCAGCTCGCGAAGAACAGAACGATCACTGGACTGCCGAATGTCAGTTTCAGGCATGGCGGAGCTGAAAATATTCCTGCGGCTGATTCGAATTTTGACATCGTCCTGATGTTCAAGTCCCTGCATCACGTGCCGACCGAACTGATGGACAACGCGTTCTCGGAGATCCATCGGGTATTGAAGCCTGGTGGAATTGCTTATGTCTCGGAGCCGATCTATGCGGGAGACTTCAATGATATTCTGAGGCTCTTCAACGATGAAAGGGCGGTACGCGAAGCCGCCTTCGCTGAGGTGAAACGAACGGTTTTATCGAACCGACTGGCACTTGTGACACAGAAATTTTTCCTGCAACCGATGCACTTTGAAAGCTTCGATCAATTCGAACAACAGGTGATCAAGGTGACCCATACTGACAACAAACTTTCGCCAGAGCTTGGCGAAGAAGTGCGCTTGAAATTCAACAAACACATGAATCACAATGGAGCGGATTTTTACATGCCGATTCGCGTTGATCTGCTTAGAAAGAACATCTCATGAATAGTGATGCGGATTACTCATGGATGCAAAAACAGGTCGCCGCTTTTAATATCTCCCATTGAGAGCGTCGAGAATGCCATCCCAGAAATGAATGCGTGCTTCCAAAGCGGCGCAGGCAGCCTCTCCGGCTTCTTGCAACTTTGTTGCGTCGCCGCCACACATCTCATCCAGCAACAGCAGCGAGATAGGTCCGTGGAAATCGGCATCGAGATAAATGTGCCGCTTTAGATAGAAATGAAACGTGGGAGCATCCTGTTCGTTGATGCCCATGCGCTGGAGAAAAGCACGGAACATGCCGGGGATGATGTGTTCCCGCCCAAGCGCAAAGGCGGCGGCAACGACATGGGGTTTGCCGCTGGCAAGAAATTTGAAGGTGGTTTCCATGAACTGACGCGATGCCTTGGGCGCGATATCCAGCGCGAATGCAGGTTCGATGCCATCTTTTGCTGCCTTGGCGACGAACGCCAAAGCCGTTGACGGATCGGCGCCGATCTCCTTCATCGCAGCGCAGTACAGTTCGAAATGGCTGGCATAGGTGGCGTTGCCCTGAGCATCATGCGGTGCCTGATCGGATTCTTCCTCCAGAACCAACTGGTTAATAAAATAGCGCACCGAGGGATGTCCACGCGGTATCCAGGGGTAGGAGCTTGGAGCGATCTCTTGCTGCAGGTATTTTACCACCGACATGAAATCCCAAACCGAAAACACATGGTGGCTCATGAACAGGCGCAGATTGTCCATCGTATGCACAGCACTGTATACAGGGTGGTTATCCAGCTTGTGTCGCAATGGATTGAGGATGGAAACGTCGAATCTTGTTTTCATGGCAAGGTTATTGAGATGAGAATTAGATGCTAGTATATTAGCATATGCTAACTGTCTATCATAAAAAGGTTTAGAGGTGCCCTTTAAGCGATCATCCCCGCCGCAACTGTATTGTTCGTCGCTTCGTCTATCACGATAAAGCTTCCGGTAAAGCGGTTCATTTTATAGTGATCCAGTGCCAGCGGCTGCTGCACTTTCATTGCCACGCGGGCGATGTCGTTCATATTCAGCAGGCTGGTTTCGTGATGCGCCAGGTTGTTCACGTCCACGCGATATTCCAGGCGCGAGAATAGGCATTTCACCATGCGCGTGGTGTGCTTGATGATGTATTTACGATTGAGGTCGAGCGGTGATTCTGCCAGCCAGCACAGCATTGCTTCAAATTCTTTGGCGACTTGCGGTATTGAACTCGCTTTTACAAACATGTCGCCGCGCGAAATATCAATCTCATCCGCCAGCGTGAGCGTGACGGATTGCGGCGCGTAGGCGCGTTGGAGTTTGCCGTCGTAGGTGACAATCTCTTTTACCTTACTGGTGCGGCCCGATGGCAACACGGTGATCTCGTCGCCGACCGCGATCTCGCCCGACTCAATGCGCCCCATGTAGCCACGGAAGTCGTGATATTCCTGAGTCTGTGGGCGGCATACCCATTGCACCGGGTAGCGGAAGTCGGTGGTGTTCACGTCGTAATCAATCACCACATTTTCCAGAAACTCCAGCAAGGGTGCGCCTTTATACCAGCTCAGGTTGTCGCCGTGCTCCACCACCATATCGCCATTCAGGGCAGACATGGGGATGCAAGTCACCTCATGGATGCCGAGCTGCGCGGCAAAAGCGCGATACTCGGCCACGATGGCGTTAAACGTGTCTTCCGAGTAATCCACCATGTCCATTTTGTTCACGGCCAGCACGATGTGCGGCACGCCGACCAGACTGGCTAGGAAGGTATGGCGGCGCGTCTGCGTCAGCACGCCTTTGCGCGCATCAATCAGAATGACCACCAGATTGGCTGTACTCGCGGCTGTCACCATGTTGCGCGTGTATTGCTCGTGCCCCGGCGTATCGCCGATGATGAACTTGCGTTTGGGCGTGGCGAAGTAGCGGTAAGCTACATCAATGGTGATGCCCTGTTCGCGTTCGGCTTGCAGTCCGTCGGTGAGAAGCGAAAGATCAACGGCTGCCATGCCGCGCTTTTCGCTGGTTTTGGAAATAGCGGAGAGCTGATCCTCAAATATGGATTTCGAGTCGTGCAGCAGGCGACCGATCAGTGTGCTCTTGCCGTCGTCCACGCTACCGGCGGTGATGAAACGGAGTAGTTGTGTAGTGTTGCTCATAGTTGGTGCCTTAATCGAATTTTGCTCAAATATCATGCTGCGCTCCCTCATCCCAACCCTTCTCCCGGCGGGAGAGGGAGCGAGGGTGAGTGAAAACTCTGTTAGAAATACCCTTCCTTCTTGCGCAGTTCCATCGAAGCTTCAGAAGTCTGGTCATCCATGCGCGTGGCTCCGCGTTCGGTGATACGCGTGGTCGCGGTTTCTTCGATGATCTCCTGCACGTTGCGCGCGGTCGACTCAACCGGCGCAGTGCAGGTCATATCGCCCTCGGTGCGGAAGCGTACCGATACTATCTCAACTTTTTCACCGGGCTTGGGTTGCACCAGATGCGAAACCGGAATCACCGAATTGCCGCGCCGTATCACTTCGCGTTCGTGCGCGTAGTAAATTTCCGGGATATGCAGGTTTTCACGGCCTATGTATTCCCATATATCCATCTCAGTCCAGTTGCTGATCGGGAACACACGGATATTTTCGCCGTTGTGTACGCGTGTGTTGTAGGTATCCCACAACTCCGGGCGCTGGTTTTTCGGATCCCACTGACCGAATTCGTCGCGGAACGAGAAGATGCGTTCTTTGGCACGCGCCTTTTCTTCGTCGCGGCGCGCACCGCCCATGCAGGCATCGAAACCGAACTCGGCAATGGTCTCCAGCAGCGTTACCGATTGGTATGGATTACGCGGTTTATCCAAGTCTTTAATGATAATCGTGCCGCGCTTGATGGAATCTTCCAGCGAGCGCACGATCAGGCGCTCGCCGAGATCGGCGGCCAGTTTGTCGCGGCAGGCGATCACCTCGGGGAAGTTGTGCTCGGTATCAATATGCACCAGCGGAAATGGGAATTTCGCCGGACGAAAAGCCTTCTCCGCCAAGCGCAACATTACAATGGAGTCCTTGCCGCCTGAGAACAGCAGGGCCGGATTTTTACATTCCGCAGCGACCTCGCGCATAATGTGAATGGATTCGCTTTCAAGCGCGTCCAAGTGGGTAAAGGTGTGGGAACTCATTGTTATCTCTTTCTCGCTAAGTTTCATATCATGCCTCCTGCAATTGCTTAATTTCAATGCGTTGCCCAACATGCAAGCCACATTCCTTATCTTCCGGGTTTTCCCACCACCACCTTCCGGCGCGGATATCTTCACCTAAAGTGATTGAGCGAGTGCAAGGCGCACATCCGAGGCTGGGGTAGAATTGATCATGCAGCTTGTTGTATGGCACATTAAATTTCCTGATGTATGCCCATACATCCTTATTTGACCAGTCAAGCAGCGGATTTAATTTTTGTAAACCTTGATCTGCATCATATGCGGATACTTCCAGCGTGCCGCGTGTGACGGCCTGATCCCTGCGCATTCCGGTGATCCATGCCCCCTTGCCCTTCAGGGCGCGACGCAATGGTTCAACCTTGCGCACAAAACAACAGGCTTTACGCGACGCGACGCTATTGTAAAAACCGTTCACACCGTTTTGTGCCACGTATTTTTCTACCGCAGCACTGTCCGGAAAATACACTTTTAACGGTACGCTATAGCGTTCACCCAACTCCTGCATCAAGTCGTAGGTCGCTTGCGGCAAGCGACCGGTATCCAAACTGAACATCGAAATATCCAAATCGTGTTTGGCGATCAAATCAGTCAGTACCATATCTTCAGCGCCCAAACTGTTGGCGAAACACACCGGCGAATAGCCGCGTACTGCTTCGGCTAGCACCTTAACCACCTGATCAATTTTGTTTTGCAATTCACTCATACCAACTCCATTTTGACTTATGCGGCCACGGCAACCAGCTTTGCTGCAATTGGCAACGCCTTCGCGGCAGGTGCCGCCAGCTTGGGCAATGCTTCAGATAAATCGAGCTGTTCATCCTGCGTACTACAGAATGCGCCAACTTGCACCGTCCATACATCAACCGCACGGTTGATTACTTGCAAGGTAGCATCAGTCATTTCAGGTGTGCTGTGCATCAGCCCAACAATTCTCGCAAACTCAGTGGCAAGTTCGCCCGGAATGATTTGCCCGAGTTGGGCGACAAGTTTCGCCAAATCATCCTGACGTACCCCTCCCGTCATTTGCGCCAGACCACTGCCCAAGAGACGCAAGATAGCTTCGACACAATGGGATGCCTCATCGTACTTGCGCTGGAACACCAGTGCATTACGATATTCACGCTCGTGCGCTGCCTCAAAGAAATTCGCTCCGATCAACACTTGAGATGCCCCAGCGCATTCGCCGCCGCCCAGATTTACCACGCGGAAATCGCTGGTATCGCCGTGGTCGCGCATGACTTCCTCAACATCTTCGCGTCTTACTTCGGTAATGTCGGACAGCAACTGATTGAAATAATCCGGTTGTTGCTGGCGCGCCCACGCGAAGAAGTTCTCATTGCCGCTATCCAGATGCGCCTGTTCCACCCGCTCAATCGCCTGCGCTGCGCGCGCTGCAGGTACCGCCGGCCCTTTCAGCGCAAGGGCGCCTCCACCCATACCGTTACCGCCAAAGTACATCTGGTAATGCGGCACCAGCTTGCCATGCAGCCGCTTGCCTTCACCGTAAATACCGATGTCGCCGGTCTCGGGTTGCGCACAACCGTTATGGCAACCCGACACGCGGATGCGCAAATCCTTCAAACCGCCAGAAAGTTTGGGAGCCAGTATCGTGCTGGAAGTAATGCCCAACCGACAAGTCGCGGTTCCGGGGCAAGCCACCACATTGTCGCCCACGCCGGGTTCGCGCAAACCGAGCGCGGACAAGGCGGTGCGTATAGCGGGAAGATTTTCTTGAGCCACATTCAGGATAGCCAGGTTCTGATCCTGTGTAGTGTGGATTTCTCCTAAATTATACGAACGCAACAAGGTTGCGATGTCGTGCATCTGCACCGGAGTGATGTCGCCTATGGGCAAGGCAACCGGCAACACGAACAATCCCGGCTGGTGTTGTGCGAACAACTTGCGCGGCGCACCGGAACCGGGAATTTCACTGCCGCTCTGTTCGCGCCACTCGCCCTTGGGATAGTCGCGTCCTGCCAGAGCTTCCCTGGTGCGAACAAATTCTTCGCGGTACTTCTCCAGAAAACCCTGCACGCCGAAACGTTCGACCAGAAATTTGATACGCGATTTGGCGCGCTTGGTGCGGTCGGAATACTTGTTATGCAGGGCCACCAGCGCTTCCAGCGAAAATAGCAGTTCGCTTTCGGGAATGAATTCTTCCACCACAATGGCCTCGTGCGGCTTGTGCCCCAGACCGCCGCCTGCCTTCACCATGAAACCGTGCTTACCATCCTTCTTCACCGCCACCACCCCGGCGTCATGCAGCAACGATTGCGCGCAATCGGCTTCGCAGCCGGAAAAGCTCATCTTGAATTTGCGCGGCAACTGCTGGTTGAGCGGGTTGCGCAGAAAATGCTTCGTCGCGCCATCCACATGTACACCCACATCCACATGCTCACGCGGGCATACACCGGACATCCCGCACGCCGTCATGTTGCGTACGGCGTTGCCACATGCCTCGCGCGTGGTCAGCCCGGCTTGCGCCAGTCGGCGCAAAGCATCGGGCGATTGAGCTAATGGCACGAAATGAATCTGGATCGACTGACGTGTGGTGACGTGCGCAATGCCACGTTGCGAATAGGTTTCAGTTACGTCCGCCAAGGCGTCCAGTTGTAGCGGAGTCAACCGCCCACCCGGCGCCTTTACCCGCACCATGTTCACGCCTTCCTGGCGCTGGCCGTATACGCCTTGTTGCAGCCGGATGGCGGTGAAGCGGTCGGCGTCAATATGGCCGTTAAAGAAGGTCTGCACCGCTTGCTCGAAGCGGTCGATTTCCTCCAGGTCAGACAGGTTGTTTGCATTTACGCTCATAGCGTTTTCTCCTTACAAAAATTTTATGACACCATCAGTTTGCAGCCGATAATCATCAACATGGTGGCCAAAATCGGCCGCAATATCCGATCGGGTATCTTCACTCCTATGTGGCTGCCCAGATATATTCCCGGCAGCGAACCCAGCAGCAAACTTCCGAGCAGCCCAAAATTCACCGTTCCCATCGCAGCATGACCCAGACCGGCTATCAACGTCAGCGGCACCGCATGGGCGATATCGGTGCCGACGATCTTGGCCATAGGAATACGCGGGTATAAAAACAGTAGCACCACCACGCCCAGCGCACCTGCACCGACCGATGAGATGGTCACCAATGTCCCCAGCACCGCCCCAGTCAGCACGGTCGCGCCAGGCAAATGATGGGCATGTAATTCATATGCCGAACCGTCTTGACTGCGTCCCAGTTTTTGAAAATATGGCTTGAATAACAAAGCCAGTGCGGTCAGCACCAGAGCCACGCTCAATACGCTGGTAATCAACGATTTCAAATGTTTCTCATCCAGGGATAGATAGTGAAGCAACGCCATACTGAGCAAGGCGGCTGGCAAGCTGCCAAATGCAAGTAGCTTGACTATTTTCCAGTCCACTGTGCCGCGCCTACTATGTGCCCAACTACCTCCCATCTTGGTCAGAGAGGCATAAAGCAGATCGGTGCCCACCGCTGTGGCCGGGGCGATGCCGAACACCAGCACCAGTAGCGGGGTCATCAGCGAGCCTCCGCCGACGCCGGTTACACCGACGACGAACCCGACAAAGAAGCCTGATATTGTGTAGAGCCAGTCCATATAATTCCTTGAGAATGGCGTGTATGGTACTGTATTGACATATCGATCCAAAATACTATTATGTTAATATCTTATATCAATTAGTTATTAGGAGATTGCGATGAACTTGCAACAACTGCGTTACCTATATGAGATTTCTCGTAACGGCTTGAAGATCACCGATGCGGCGAATGCGCTGTATACCTCCCAGCCGGGGTTGAGCAGGCAAATTAAAGTATTGGAAGATGAGCTTGGGATCGAAATTTTTGTGCGGAATGGCAAACGTATCACCGCGATTACCGAGCCGGGCAAAGTCATTCTCGAAATCGCCAAACGCATACTGCTCGACGCAGACAGCCTCAAGCAGGTCGGGGCGGAGTTTCGTAGCCAGAACAGTGGAACGCTCTCCGTCGCCACGACTCACACGCAGGCGCGCTATGCCTTGCCACCAGTGGTCAAACAATTTATCAAGCAATACCCCATGGTCAAACTTAACCTGCATCAAGGTAGCCCGACGCAACTTGCTCAACAAGTGATAAGCGGTGAAGTGGACATCGCCATTGCAACGGAAAGTTTATCCTTGTATGACGAGTTGGTGACTCTGCCGTGCTACGAATGGAACCACTGCGTAATCGTGCCGCCGAAGCATCCTTTGCTGATGGAAAAGAAACTAACGCTGGAAAAAATTGCACTCTACCCCATCATCACCTACGACTTTGCATTCAGCGGACGCGGCAAAATAAATGCCGCCTTTGAAGCGCGCAAAATCACTCCAAACATCGTACTCACTGCCATTGATGCGGACGTTATCAAGACTTATGTAGAATTGGGTTTGGGCATCGGCATTGTTGCCCACATGGCGTACATCCCAGAACGTGACAAGCGCATCCACATGATCGAGGCCGACCACCTGTTCCAGCCAAGCACCACGCGCGTCGCCCTACGCAAGAATGAATACTTGCGCGGCTATACCTACCACTTCATCGAATTGTTTGCACCCCATCTGACGCGCGAGGTGGTGGCCAAGGCGCTACACATCAAGAATCGCTGATTGCTTCCAGATGGAGTCACTTTTGTTCGATAGATCGGGATTATAAATTGGTTACAGTTATAGGCGCCCTAAAGGCAAAGTGATACCGCAGCCTGCTTGAGCGCATTTTCAGATAAGTTAGCCAGCGGTATATGCAGTGCCTGAACGAGATGAGGATAATGCGTTGATGTCGCACGTAAGTAGCTTGGGTCGTAATGCATGGTGAGCAGTTCTCTGACCAGTCCTGAAAAGTCACCGCCGTGAATTAACGCAGTCCAGTGTTCCAGTAGTTTGGCTCCGTGGTAGCGGTATAGCGCTTGCAGATGTGAGATCAGCATCTCTGAATCATTGAGATAATGCGGGTAGTCTTCCAGCAACCCGGCAACACGCACGTCGATAGCGGTTTCTAACAGAAGGCATTTGCCGTTATGCATCGCAGTGACCAAAGCGCCGGGCAGGGTAATGCGGCCAATTTTGTTGCTTTCGGCTTCCACATAGATTGGCCGCGTCAGGTCGAAGTTTTGCAGCACTTGCAATAACTGGCTTTCGAACCATTTTTGAGAAGGCTGCGAATGGTCGGGCCATTTCCCCAGAACTGAGCCGCGATGTTGTGCCAGCACTTCCAGATCGAGAACTTGTTGACCGCTTTCTGCCAGCGTTCGGAGCAATCGGCTTTTGCCCGATCCTGTAGGGCCACAGATTACCAGCAATTTCAGATTCGTCGGCAACACGCTGAGTTTATCCAGCACGTCATGGCGATAAGTCTTGTAGCCGCCTTCCAGCTTATGTGCTGCCCAGCCCACTTGATTTAGAATGATACACATTGCTCCGCTGCGCTGACCGCCACGCCAGCAGTAGATTAGCGGTTTCCACGATTTTGGGTGGTTGCAGAAGCGCGTTTGCAAGTGTTTGGCAATGTTCCTGGCGACCAAAGCCGCGCCAACTTTACGCGCTTCAAAAGGCGATACCTGCTCGTACAACGTGCCAACGGCAATACGTTCTTCATTTGAAAGAACAGGGCAATTGATCGCTCCGGGAATATGATCTTCATTAAACTCCGCCGGGGTACGCACGTCGATAATTTCGTCAAACTCACCGAGCTGTGTTAGGTTTGCAGTTCTATTCAACATTATTGAACGGGGAAAAATTCGTGTCTGAAGTGAAATTGACCCAATTGTCGCACGGTGGCGGCTGCGGCTGCAAAATCGCGCCAGCCTTATTGCAAGAAATTCTCGGTGAGGCAAAAGAAAAACTGCCGTTTGCCAACCTGCTGGTCGGCACGGAAACAAGCGATGATGCGGCGGTTTATCGCCTCAATGATCAGCAAGCCATCATCGCAACTACGGATTTTTTCATGCCTATCGTGGATGATCCGTTCGACTTTGGGCGCATCGCTGCGACCAACGCATTATCCGATGTTTACGCGATGGGTGGCACGCCGATCATGGCGCTGGCCATCGTTGGAATGCCTATAAACAAACTCTCAATTGAGACTATTCGTGCCATTCTGCAAGGTGGCGAATCCGTTTGCAAAACTGCCGGTATTCCTCTGGCTGGAGGACACTCCATCGACTCGCCCGAGCCAATCTACGGCTTGGTGGCAATAGGTGTCGTGCATCCGGATCAACTCAAGAAAAATAGCGGAGCGCAAGCTGGTGACGTTTTGATACTCGGTAAGGGATTAGGGATTGGCGTTCTGGCGGCTGCTTTAAAAAAGGGCGCGTTGTCCGATGCAGGTTATGCTCAAATGATCGCGAATACGACCCAGCTCAACGCTGTCGGTAGCAAACTGGCGGCGATAGAAGGCGTACACGCCATGACCGATGTGACCGGCTTCGGATTGGCAGGGCATTTGTTGGGAATCTGCCGTGGCTCGGGTATGAGCGCGGAGATTCACTTTGATCAAGTACCGGTCTTGTCTGAGGCCTTGTCGTTAGCCCGGCAAGGCTATGGGCCAGGAGCGATTGATCGCAATCTGGCCAGCTACGGCCACGAGATCGATTTCGCCGAGCATCTGGAAATATGGCAGCGACGGCTCTTGGCTGATGCACAGACCAGCGGTGGGTTGTTGGTGAGTGTTGATCCAGATGCGGTAAAACAAGTGCTGTCACATTTTCATCAAGCCGGGTTTGCACAGGCAGCCGTGGTTGGCAATGTAAAATTAGGGGGGGCGCGCCTGTCCGTAATTTGATTAGTTAAATGGTCGCCTGATAATTGGTAATTATCGTTTGCCGTTTCTGCTACGAGGGTTGCGCGTGTTTCAATGCGATGCTACGAATATTGACCTGACCCCGCGAATCCGCGATTCCGCGCTTTTGAAGGATGTGGTGTGCTTGCGAACCGCATCAATCTCGAATGATGCGGTTCCTTCGTCACCACACCCTACGCGGGCTTTGCCGCCATCCTTCCGCACAGCGAAGCGCATTGCGCCGGATGTTTTGATTCGGAGAATTAGCGATTGCGTCTTATGCGGGTTGCCTCAATTTTGTTTTTAAGCCAGCCGTATTTGGAAATAACCTTTGGATCAGAAGAATTCTTGTTGCTGTCGATAACGTTACATAAAGCTTGATGATATGGAGAGTTATTTTCCATAAGTTCAAAAAAGAAATAATCTACATATCGCCACCCGTCAGTATCAATGGGCGTACAGATTGTGTTGGTTTCATGAATCTCATTCTCTGTCATCGAATTGGGCCAAGTCGCTTCTTCAATAATTCCTTTGTCTAAAATGATCCTTGGGTAAACAGCATTTACTTCCAACTGGTGAGCACGAACAAGTGCTGGACCAAATACTAGGTTGTCTCTGTGATACAACTGGCCTTTCGTGATACCGCCTCGAACCAGCAAGTTATGATTCGTTAACAACTCGGTAGTTAGATAAAGTGACCAGCTCAATATTAAAGTCAGTGCCCACGGTTCATTTTCTGGTACTGACAACGCAATTGAGTCAGAAAAATATGAAACATTAATTTTTAGTTCCTCCTCGGAAATGCTTTTTGTGGTGGGCGCTGGACGAGGGGCGTGCATTGGGTGTTCGCAGCCTGCGAGACTTTTCACTTTGTTGAGTACGTCAAAAATCGGCTTGGGAGTAGGGTTATTGTTGATAAACTCCGAAAATCCCAGCACGTCGATAAATGCGCAATAAGAATCCTCGTAGACTAAGTTTTCAGGTTCTATTGTGGTCATGTTGTGTCTCCGTTTGGGTGTTGTCATAACCATAAACTCAGCTACGAT
>Ga0182030_10018163_pt1 | contig 13512 bp, 8 predicted proteins | sample 812S3MmetaG_FD_121299 | JGI IMG/M metagenome (GOLD analysis project Ga0182030, IMG submission 121299) | Permafrost microbial communities from Stordalen Mire, Sweden - 812S3M metaG (Illumina Assembly) | ecosystem: Environmental > Terrestrial > Soil > Wetlands > Permafrost | place: Sweden... | reverse complement strand
CAAACTTCCCCGCCGCATCAATACTGAGGTAACACGGCCCTGCTCCCTCTGAGTTCACCACATTCAACGCCGTCAAATCCCCGTTCGCCGCAATCGCAAACGCGCTCACCGAGCCACTGTTTCCGTCGTAATCGGTTACTTCGTTCACCGCGTACAAATATTTCTTCGACGGATGAATCGCAATCCACGACGGGTCCGGCGTCTTCGCAACCAGCCGGCGATCGGTCAACTCGCCCGTCGCCTCGTTCATCGCAAAGACGTAAATCCCCTCGCCATTGCTGCCTGCGCCCACCGCGCCCGTATACGTGCCCACATAGGCCAGCGTCCTCTTCACAGCGGCACGCCGCGCAACCTCCTGCGCCTTTCCCAGCGCCGAATGCACCACCACCGCGCCGGCCGCGCCCCTCAAGAAACTACGCCTGCTTACTCGCTGCATCAAATCCGTCTCCATCATCCGGCTCATCCTCGCTCCTGCCTTACATCGCCCACGCCAAACCCAAAGTAAAGATCAGCGCCGTGACCGAAATAATCGTCTCGGTCACTGACCACGTCTTCATCGTGTCCGCCACGCTCATGTTGAAGTACTCCTTCACCAGCCAGAACCCGCCATCGTTCACGTGCGAGAAAAACAGCGATCCCGCGCCCGTCGCAATCGCCAACAACTCCGGACGCACCCCCGCGCTGTGCAGCGCAATCGGCGCCACAATTCCCGCTGCCGTGGTCATCGCCACGGTCGCCGATCCCGTCGCCAGCCGCATCAGCGCCGCCAGTAGCCACGCCAGCAGAAGCAGCGGAACATGGCTGTTCAGCGCCACACCAATGATCGCCTGCGACACGCCGCTATCCTGCAGAATCCGGCCAAACCCACCGCCCGCTCCGACCAGCAGCGTAATCGTCGCCGTCGGCGCCAGGCATTCATTGCTGAAGCGCAGAATGGTTGCACGGCTAAATCCCCGCATCCTGCCCAGCGTGTAGAAGCTCAGCAGCACGCCGATCAGCAGCGCCATGTCGTCATTGCCCACCAGACGCAGCGCCTCGTTCATCGCGCTCTTCGGCGTCGTAATCTTGTCTGCCCAGCTGCCCACCAGCATCAGCACAACCGGAAAAAGAATCGTGAACAGCGTCAGCCAGAATCCCGGCCGGCTGCGCTCTTTGCCTTCATCCACAAACTCCGCTGCCATCGGATTTTCCGCGGCCAGATGAATATGCGGCGCAATCAGCTTTGCGTAAAGCGGTCCTGCAAGGATCGCTGTGGGAATGCCAATTATCAATGCGTAAAAGATCGTCTTGCCCACGTCGGCTTTGTAGATGGTCACGGCCAGCAGCGCCGCCGGATGCGGAGGCACCAACCCGTGTACCACCGAAAGCCCAGCCACCATCGGCAACCCCACCATGATCAGCGAGGTGCGCGTCCGCCGCGCCACCGTGAACGCAATCGGAATCAACAGCACAAATCCCACTTCAAAAAACGCCGGCAGACCCACCACCAGGCCAATCACCATCATCGCCCAGTGAATGCGCTTCTCGCCAAACCACCTGATCAGCGTGTGAGCAATCTGGTCCGCACCGCCCGACTCGGCCATCATCTTGCCCAGCATGGTGCCCAGCGCCACCACCACCGCAATGTGTCCGAGCGTTCCGCCCACGCCCGCTTCAAACGAGTGCACCACCGTCGATAGCGGCATCCCCGTCACAATCGCCAGCGCCAGCGACGCGACCAGCAGCGTGATGAACGGGTTCAGCTTGAATACCGTGATCAGAACGATCAGCCCGATCACGGCCACAATCGCCGACCCGATAAGAAACATGCTGTGCGGATCAATCATTGGCATCGATACAGTGGTGCTCCATTCAAGCGGCCGTGCCGCCGCATTTGTAAAGTTCTCTTCACTGCACCCACGCCGTCCGGCCACGCGCCACAAAGCAGCCTGCGCGCGCGCCCGTTGTTCCTGCACTCGTGTAAGTTAGTTCGCCGTTGACCCAAACAGCCGCAATCCCCTCCGCCACGTGCACCGGATCGGTGTACGTCGCCGTGTCTCGAATCCGCTCCGCATCAAAGAGCACCAGGTCTGCCCAGTAGCCCTCGCGAATCAGCCCGCGCTCAGCCAGCCCAAACCGCTGCGCCGGCATGCCCGTCATCTTGTGTACTGCTGCCGGCAGCGTCATGAGCTGCTCCTCGCGGCAATAGCGTCCCAGCACGCGTGGGAACGTTCCCCACAGCCGTGGATGCGGCCGCGGATCGCAAGGCAAACCATCGGAGCCGATCATCGTTGCCGGATGCGCCAATATGCGCCGCATGTCCTCTTCCGCAATGCTGTGGTAGATCGCGCCCGCCGGTTGCAGCCGCCGCGCCGCCTCCAGTTGCGTCATCCCCCAACCCTCCGCAATCTCCTTGAGCGTCCGCCCCGCCACCTCTTGATGCGGAGTGCTCCATGTGATCGTAATCTTCACTCGCTCGTCCACCTGCCGCAAATCCAACGTGCTCGAGCCCGCCGCATACGGATAGCAATCGCACCCCACCCGCTGGCTGCGTCGCGCTGCGTCCAACGCCTCCAGAACTTCCCCGCTTCGCCCCCAGTTCGCAATGCCCGCGCACTTCAGGTGCGACACAATCACCGGCACACGGCTCATGCGCCCGATCTCAAATGCCTCCTCCATCGCATCCAGAATCGCCTCCGTCTCCGTGCGCATGTGCGTCGCATACACCGCGCCCGCCTGGGCCAGCGGACGCGCCAGCGCCGCCACCTCTTCAGTAGTTGCCGCACTGGCCGACAGATACGCGAGCCCGGTGCTCAGTCCCAGCGCGCCGTTCTTGAGCGCCTCCATCAACTGCTCGCGCATCGCCGCTGTCTCTGAGTCCGTCGCCGCCCGGTCCAGCCTGTCCATGTGGTTGTTGCGCAGCGCCGTGTGTCCCACCAGCGCGCCAACATTGACGGCAGGCCGCGCCGCATCAACCGCTGCCACGTACGAAGCAAAGGTCGGATAGTTGAAGTCACCGGCCGCGCCCAGCAGATTCATCGGGTCCGGCGCGCCGCCGCGCAGCCGCACCGGCGCAGCACTGATGCCGCAGTTGCCCACGATCACCGTTGTTACGCCTTGTGAGAGCTTGGCCAGCATCGCCGGATCGCGAATCACCGCGAGATCATCGTGGGTGTGCACATCAATGAAACCCGGCGCAAGCACCAGCCCGCTGCCGTCCATCACCGTGGCTGCGTCAGCCGCAAGCCCCGTGCCCACCGCGCAAATCCGCCCCGCGCAAAGCGCCACATCTACCAGGTCAGCGGCGCTGCCGCTGCCGTCCAGAACACTCGCCTTGCGGATCAGTGTGTCGCAACTCAGCATGGCCGCTCGTTCAGACTATAGACTATCCTTGTCGCATCTTCCAGACCTATCACCGCACCCGCGCGACTCCAGGAGATTTCTCTCGTGCCTGAGAATGAATCAACCCGCAATGCGCCCTCGCCCTCCATCGCGCCACTCAACAAAGGCCTCGGATCGTTCCATCGCGCACTCAGTGCAGAGGAGATCGCCCATCTCGACTGGAACCTCCTGCGTGAAGACCTCAGCCTTCCCGCCGCCGTTCTTTACGAAGAAAAACTGCACCACAACCTGAATTGGATGCGCCAATTCATCTCCGCTTACGGAGTCAAGCTCGCGCCTCACGGCAAAACCACCATGGCCCCGCGCCTCTTCGCTCTGCAACTGGAGTCAGGCGCATGGGGCATCACGCTCGCCACCGCTCACCAGACGCAGGTCGCCTACGCCCACGGCGTGCGCCGCATCCTCATGGCCAACCAGCTCATCGGCAAACAGAACATGGCCATCATCGCTGACATGCTGCGCGATCCGGAGTTCGAGTTCTACTCCCTTGTCGACTCCGCCGAGCAAATCGATCAACTCGGCGCTTTCTTCTCTCGCCACGGCCTGCGCATCAACGTGCTCCTCGAGCTCGGCATCGATGGCGGCCGCGCCGGCATCCGCACCGATGCGCAGTTGCAGTCTGTGCTCGCCGCGCTGGCACGCTGGCCCGGCGCCATCGCGCTCTGTGGCGTCGAACTGTATGAAGGCATTCTCCACGACGAACCTGCCGTCCGCGCATTTCTCGAGCGCGCTGTTAAAACAACCCATCAGCTGATCTCCGAAAATCGTTTTCAACGCCAAACAGTGCTGCTCTCCGGTGCCGGCTCCGCTTGGTACGACGTGGTCGCCGAGGTCTTCTCCGCCGCCAAGTTCAACGCGCCTGTCGAGATCGTTCTCCGTCCCGGCTGTTACCTCACTCACGACGTGGGCAACTATCGGGAAGCCCAATCCCGCATCCTCGCGAACAACCCCATCGCCCGCCGCATGCAATCTGGCCTGGTGCCCGCGCTCCACGTCTGGGCCTACGTCCAATCGATTCCTGAACCGGCGCGAGCGATCGTCGGCCTCGGCCGCCGCGACGCATCGTTCGATTCCGGCCTGCCCGTTCCCGCCCTGCATTATCGCCCCGGCTCCGCATCGCCGCAGACCACGCCGTCCCACTGGGTGGTGACCAAGCTGATGGACCAGCACGCCTATCTGGAAATCGAATCCGGTGACGATCTACACGTCGGCGACATGATCGCCTTCGATATCTGTCACCCCTGCCTCACCTTCGACAAGTGGCGCACCTTGCCCATCCTGAATGCGAGTTATCAGGTCGTCGATATCATCCAGACTTACTTCTGAGTTTGCTCACCCGTCAAACAACAAACAACACTGACTTAGTAGAGAAGATACTTCGCTCGCACTAACTCAAACTGTTCCAGCTCATCCCGCCACTGCTCGGCAATCTGCCGCGGGTCCTGTCCGGCCATGATCCCCTCCAGGCTGGACTTATGCGCCATCAGGTTATCCACTGCTCCAGCCTTGTACTCGCCCGGATACAGCGACTCCAGAGCCCCGGCAATCTCAACTCCAAGTTCAGGTGCGTCCAAAGTATTTCTGTCGGTCACTGCAATCTGCACCCCACCGCACTTTTCATGCGTGTAGGTCGAACTCTCGGGAGTGAACTCGACCGGCGTAAACCGTACACCGGCAATCTCCCGTGCGTTCAGGTAGTGGGCCAGTTCCACGCCCTTCACCCACGGCGCACCCAGCAACTCAAATGGAGTATCGGTCCCACGCCCAACTGAGATATTCGAGCCTTCAATCATTCCTAGGCCAGGATAGAGGATGGCCTCTGTCAGATTGCGCATGTTTGGCGAAGGATTCACCCATAACTCGCCGGTTGAGTCGAACCAATCCCCGCGAATCCATCCCTGCATGGCAACAACCGTCAAGCGCGCGCCAATCTTCCGTTCCGCATTGAACAGGCGCGCTAACTCACCCATGGTCATCCCATGCCGAACCGGAGTCTGCGCATAGCTCACAAATGACTCGCGCCCGGCATCGGCCACTGGCCCCTGCACAAACCCGCCGCCGATCGGATTGGGCCTGTCGAGCACAACAATCTCTTTCCCCGCCTTCGCCGCTGCCTCCAAAAAGTAACCCAGTGTACTCTCATAGGTATAGAACCGCACGCCAACATCCTGAATATCAAAGACAATCACGTCCAGTCCGGCCATAACTTCCGGCTGGGGCCGTCTTTTCGAGTCGCTGTCTCCATACACGCTGTAGATAGGCGCGCCGGTTGCTTCATCTTTCGAGTTACCGATATCGGTTGTGTCCAGCCTGCCTGCGATGCCGTGCTCGGGGCTGAAGATAGCCGCGAGCTTCACTCCTGACGCGTGGGCGAGCACATCCGCGGTCCTATCGCCGCGCGCGTCAATCCCTGTCTGATTCGTCACCAGGCCCACGCGCACCGGATGGCTCACATCCGCATGCAGCTCGCCGAAGCCGTGCTCCTCCAGAACATCAATTCCAGCCTTCACTTCGCCGTTGCGATAGTTGATGCGCCGCGCCGCAGGCATCAGTTCGTTGTAGCCTGTAATCTCCGCGGCGCGCAGCTTGTCCTGCTCCGTTGCCGTCAGCGCCAGCGCCTCCACCACCGCTGTGGCCACCTTGCACCGCAGGGACACTGTCGATTTGCCGCCATGCGGATGAACCGCGTTGGTCAGCAGGATGATGTAGGTATCCGTCACCGGGTCGATCCATAGAGACGTACCCGTAAAGCCCGTGTGGCCAAACGAGCCCACCGGTAGAAGCTCGCCGCGATTAGTCGAGAACGGCGAATCGATATCCCATCCGAGCCCACGCAGAACCGGCGCATTCGGGGGCTGCTGCGGCGAAGTCATCTTGGCCACCGCCGAACAGTTCAGCACCGTGAACCCACTCAGAAAATCCTCGGCAAACAGCGCCAGGTCATCGGCCGTTGAGAACAATCCCGCGTGCCCCGCAACGCCGCCCATGCGCCGCGCCGTCGGATCGTGCACCGTGCCGCGCAGCATGTGTCCCTGCTCGTCAAACTGAGTCGGCGCAATGCGCGCCTCCCACTCATTCGGCGGTAAAAAACGTGTATCGTTCATGCCCAGCGGCTTGAAGATATGCTCCGCAGCATACTCGTTCAGCGGCTCGCCGGTAACCTTCTCGACGAGAAAGCCAAGCGTCTCAAAGTTGATGTCGCTATAAACAAATTGCGAGCCCGGCGGATTGGTTGGCCTCTCGCGCATCGCCATTTGATAAGCAGCCTCGCGCCCGGACCACGCTGCCTTCAAGTCCAGGTCCGGCGGCAGCCCAGAGTAGTGTGTCATCAGATCGCGGACCGTAATATCTTTCTTGCCGTTCTGTGCAAACTCCGGCAGATAAGTCGCCACCGAATCGCTCAACCGGATGCGCCCATCCTCGACCAGCTTCATCACCGAAGTCGCAGTAGCAATGCACTTGGTCAGCGAGGCAAGGTCGAAGATGGTGTCGATCGTCATGGCCTCGCGCGCCGGCTCCAGCGATCGCGATCCGAATGCCTTGCGATGCACCACCTTGCCGTTATGCCCCACGATCAGCACGGCCCCGGGAATATTGCCTTCGGCGACTGACTTCTCGATGATGGAGTCCACGATCGCAAAGTCTCCGGGTGTCTGGCCCGGCTGCGCCATTGCCGATGCACCCGCAAGCACGCAACCCAACATCACGCCCGCAGAAACCACCCGACGGCGGACCATTTTCTCTCTAACTTGCATGCCAAGTCGCACAGACATCTTCTTCTCCACAGAGTGATCAATGTTCGACATGAACTGCCCGCACGGGAGGCCTTGGATAACTCTCTCGCTTCACAATGAAGCTAGCTCCATAACCCACGCCATAAGTCGCAATGCTTCCCAGAACAACATACCAAGTGAACGCAACCGGGGTAAACAACCACAGATAAAGATTCAACGCGAATCCAACCAGCATCCCAATGATCGTGCCGGTCTCTGACGCTCGCCTGGTCAGCACGCCGAGCATAAACACGCCCAGGAGGCACCCGTAGGCAACCGAGGCGATCGACAGGCCCATCTCCAGAACCTTGCCTCCATGCCGCGCCAGCAGCGCCAATGCGAATAGCAGCAGCGCCCAACCGATGGTGGCGGTTCGCGACAGTTGCACCCGCCGCTCCTCGCTCGACTCCGGCCTGATCCGCGCGTAGAAATCCACAATCGTGGTCGACGAGAGCGAGTTCAGCGCCGCGCTCAAATTCGACATGGCCGCAGCCAGTATCGACGCTATCATCAACCCGCCCAGCCCGTGCGGCATTCGGGTAACAATGTAGGTGGGAAAGATCGTGTCTGTTCGCGCAAAAGCCGCTGCCGGTGCAAACAACTTATAGAACACATATAACATTGCACCGATCAGCAAAAATAGCGAGAACTGAAAGAAGACCACAACCCCGCTTGCAATCAACGCAAGCTTCGCCTGGCCTTCGCTACGGGCAGCGAGCAGCCTCTGCACGATCAACTGATCGGTTCCGTGGCTGGCAGTCGTAAGGAATGCACCGCCAATCACACCTGACCACAGCGTATAAGTCGCCGACAAGTTCAACGAGAGGTCAAAGACGCGAAACTTGCCCGCTTCCCCGGCCATGGCGTGAATCGTCCCCCATCCTCCGGGGACCGCGTGCACAATGGAGTAAGCCGCCGCCAGCGTCCCCGCAACATAGATCATCAACTGCACTACGTCCGTCCAGATGACTGCTGCCATGCCCCCTTCGAAGGTGTAAGCGACCGTCAAGACGGTCACAATGGCGATCGCGGTCACATCGCGCTCGGCATCGCTCAACCCGCCAAGCAGTCCGCCCAGCGCAACCCGGATGACGATGGCCACAGCGAAGACGCGCACGCCTTCCGCTGCCGCGCGGGTCAGCAGAAAGATGCCCGCGGTCAGCGACCGCAACTTGCCGCCGAAGCGGCGATCGATCAACTGGTAGGCTGTAACAAGCTGCCCACGAAAGTACTGCGGAATGAGCAGGCCACTTACAAGGATGCGTCCGACAAGATAGCCGATGACCAGCTGTAGAAAGCGAAAGTCCTTGTCGTAAGCCAGGCCGGGAACACTAATGACAGTGAGCGTGCTTGTTTCCGCCGCGACGATGGAAAGTGAGATAGCCCACCACGGAATGGAGTTATCGGCAAGAAAGTAACTTCGCAGTGTCCTCGGCTTGTGGCGAAAGCGCAGGCCGAACAGAGTCACCCCGGTGAGATACACGGCGATCACCACCATGTCGAGTGTGTTCAATCCCATCAGGGGCAACTCTCCGGGAAGGACTTTGCTTGCAGTTCACGTAGGCCTATTCTCAGCGTTCAACTCGCCGCCGGCGCACTTTCAAACGCGAATGACGCGGATGCTTTGCCGTTCGAACGGCGCCAGCACCTCAGCGGTCGCGCCGGTGTCGGTGATCAGCGTATGAATATCGCTGAAGGGGCAGATGAACGCCGGGCTCACCTTGCCCAGTTTGCTCGAGTCAGCCGTCACAATGACCTGCTTGGACTGCTTGATCATCTTGCGAAACACCAGCGCCTCGTCGGTTTCGAGCGTCGTCGCGCCCCGCTCCGCGTCCAGCCCGGTCACGCTCAGGAACACCTTGTCCATGTAGACGTCGTCAAGAAAGTCCAGCGCCGCGTTGCCGGTGAGCGAGAACGACCACGCCCACGGCACCACGCCGCCGGTCAGATAGGTGCGGATGCCGGGCTGGTTGCACAACTCCATCCCGATATTAATCGCGTTGGTGACCACCTGGATCTTGTCGCGATGGCGCAGGCTGCGGCCCACGTGCGTGGTCGTGGTTCCGGCCGTCAGGCAGATTGTTTCATTGGCCTCCACAAGTTCCGCGGCAGCCAGGCCGATGCGCCGCTTCTGCTCCGCGTAGCGCTGCTCGCGCGCCAGAAACGAGCTGTCGTAGCGGAAGGGCTCATAGAGCAGCGGCTCCACCAGCGCCGCTCCCCCGTGTGTGCGGCGAATCAGGCCGCGGCTCTCCAGCCGCACCAGATCGCGCCGGATGCTGGGCGCTGACGATCCGGCCACAGCAAGAATCTCCTCGATGGTCGCGCTTCCCGTCCGCAGCAGAAACTTGATGATCACCTCGGAACGGCGATTGATGGAGTCGGTCATACCGGACCGATTCTAACCGCACAGCCATGGAGCCGCGCAACCTCTTTTCGCATATTCTGAGAATTTCCCCGCAATTTTCTTGCCGTCGATCAATCCCATGATCGATTCATGGCTGTATGATCGAAGTTGAGCCAGTTTCCCGCCCGGGATTCCGGCCGCGGAATCAAGCCTATGCCCACCTTCGATCACGACATGCTGCGCGAAATCTATGAGCAGCCCCAGGCCCTTCGTCGCACTTTCGAGCTTTATCTGGTTCACAACGCGCTCAAGCCAGACGTAGCCGCGCTGCTGGCCACCTGGGCCATTCAAGAAGGCGAAATTCTCATCGCCGCCTCCGGCTCCAGCCGCCATAGCGGCCTTGCTGCCGAAATCCTGCTCGAGGACCTCTGCGGCCTCGCCGTTGACGTAGAGTACGCCAGCGAGTACAGCACCCGTGGCAACGATCCCACCGGCGCTCTGCGCCATCCCAGCGTCCTTGTGTTGTCGCAGTCCGGCGAGACCTCTGACACCCTGGCCGCCCTGCGCGAAGCACGGCGCCGCGGCCAGAAGACGCTGGCCATCACCAACGCCGCCGCCAGCACCATGGCCTCTGAGGCCGACGTCTCCATGCCCCTGGCAGCCGGCGTCGAGCGCGCCATCCCCGCCACCAAGAGCTTCACCTGCCAGTTGGCCGTGCTCTATCTGCTGGCGCTTTACGAAGGCGCGCGGCTCGGTCGCATGAATGCCAACACTCTGGCCGAGCACATCCTCGAGCTGCAAGCCCTGCCCGCCGCGATTGAAGCCCAGCTCGACGGCTGGCGCGAACAGACCGCCGCACTCGCCACCCAATACAAGTCCGCCAACACCTTCCTGTATCTCGGTCGCGGCATTCACTACGCCATCGCCCGCGAAGGCGCATTGAAGCTGAAGGAAGCCTCCTACGTCCACGCCGAGGGCTACCCCACCGGCGAGTTGAAGCACGGCCCCAACGCGCTGGTCAGCGACACGGTGCCGCTGGTTGTATTGGCCACCGTCGATCACGCCCTAGATGGCTCCGTCCTCCGCTACGAGAAGACGCTGCAACTGCTGCGCGACATGCAGGCGCAAGGCGCCCGCGTCATCGCCATCGCCAACGCCGGCGATCAGCAACTCGCCGCCCTGGTGAGCGATTGCATCTACATTGAGCCGGCGCCCGAGTATCTGCTCCCCATCGCCGAAGTCATCCCATTGCAGCTGTTCTCGTACTTCATGGCCTTGGCCCACGGCGTCAATGTCGACCGCCCGCGCAACCTATCCAAAGCAGTTGTTGAACCCCAGCCAACTGCATAACGCAACGCCGTATTTGTTTCGATTTACGCACCCCGTGCCCCATCCATTGCGCGTTCTCTGCAAAATGGGTGGGAAACTACAATGCCCCCATGCGGCGAACGCCGTGTCCGCCGCACCGCAGGTGCCAAGCCAACTACAATGACCAAATCAAATCAGCCCGTTCAAATATCTGCGCCAAAGGGAGAAGAAATGTCGCGCCTTCATCCATCCAACGTATTGCTCTTTGCTGCCCTGGCTCTCGCTCCCTCGCTCGCCGCGGCGCAGCCGCAGTTGCTCCCCGCTCCCCGCGAAGCCCATTTCACCGGTGAAACGTCCGTTTCCGGCTCGATTGTCGTAACCGTCCCCGGCCACGACACGCAAGACGAGTTCGCCGCCGCCGATCTGCGCGAAGCCGTTCAACCTCTGGTCCATGGGCCATCTCCCTCGGCCTATCGCGTGCTCCTGCTGCGCACCGCTTCCCCTGAAGCCAAAGCACTGCTCGCAAAGCTCAGCCTCGTCTTTGACCCCGCCATGGTCGACGAGGGCTACATCCTCACCGTCGAGCCGCACCAGGCCACAATCATCGCTGCATCCAGTGCCGGCGTCTTTTATGGCGTGCAGACCTTCAAGCAGTTGCTTCCCCTGCCCGGCGTCAAACCCGCTCTGCCCATCGGCGTCCTTCGCGACTGGCCGGCCATGAAGTACCGCGGCATCCAGGACGATCTTTCCCGCGGCCCCGTGCCCACGCTCGAGTTCCAGAAGCATCAGCTCCGCGTCTTCGCCTCCTTGAAGGCCAACCTCTACTCCCCGTACTTCGAGCACACGCTGCTCTATCCCGATCACCCCATGCCCGCGCCCTTCGGCGGCGCCATGACGCCCTCGGATGTTGCTGAGCTTGTCCGTTACGCCGCCCTGCTGCACATCACCATCGTCCCTGAGCAGGAAGCCTTCGGCCATCTCCATCACGTGCTCAAATACGATCTCTACAGCGATGCCGCGGAGACGCCGCATGGCTTCGTCCTCGCGCCCGGCCAGCCCCGCTCGCTGCCGCTTATCAAAGACTGGTTCACTGACATTGCCAATGAGTTCCCCTCACCCTTCCTGCACATCGGTGCCGATGAAACCAGTGACCTGGGCAAAGGCCTCACCGCGGCCGAGGTCAAGCAGCGCGGCTACGGGCCCGTCTACGTGGATTTCCTCAAGCACATTCACGATGAGCTCGCGCCCCTCCATCGCCGCATCGTCTTCTGGGGAGACATCGGCGGCGACGACGCCAAGGCCGTCCCCGGCCTGCCCAAGGATATGATCGCTGTCCCCTGGAACTACGGCGACACCAGCGGCTTCGACAAAATGATCGAGCCCTTCCGCAAGGCCGGCATCGAAACCTGGGTTGCACCCGGCGACGCCAACTGGGGCGAGGTCTATCCGCAATCCAAAATCGCCTTCGGCAACATTCAGGGCTTCATCCGCGACGGACAGCGCATGGGGTCAACCGGTTCAATCAACACGGTCTGGAACGATGACGGCGAGGGCCTGTTCAGCATGGACTGGTACACCGTGCTCTTCGGCGCAGTGGCCGCATGGCAGCCCGGCGAGAGCTCCATCCCCAATTACCAGGCCGCCTTCGGCCCCGTCTTCCACGGCGACACGTCCGGCAAAATCAACGAGGCACTCGCGGAGATCGCCGCCGCGCAGGCTGTGATCGCGCAAGCCAAGATCGACACCCGCAGCGACGACCTCATCTGGGTCGATCCCTGGAGTCCGCAAGGGCAGGCCTTCTCAGCCAAGCTGCTGCCGCTCGCGCCCCAGCTGCGCCACCACGCCGAGCGCGCTGTCGAGCTCGTCACGCAAGCGCGCCTCGCTAATCCCGGCCTGCGTGAAAGCGATGCTCTCACCGCTCTCGACCTGGGCGCGCGCCGACTCGATCTGATCGGCATGAAGTTCGAGTTCGCGCATGAAATTTCGGATGGCTACGCCCGCGCCCTTGCCCGCCCACACGATAAAGAGCACGACGACGAGACGCAAAACATCCTCTACGAAATCAGTGGCGACAACGGCCTCTGCCAGGATCTGCGCGACGCCTACTCCGCCATCAAGTCCGAGTACTCGCAAGTCTGGCTCAGCGAAAACCGCCCCTGGTGGCTCAACAACGTAACCGTCCGCTACGACATCGCCATCGAACAGTGGCAGCGCCGCGGCATGGCGATCGAAGACGCATACCACGACCTCGGCGATGGCAAGCCGTTGCCCTCAGCTGCAACTCTCGGCATCCCCGCACCCGCGCCCACCAATTGATCGCGCACTAATGCGTGGGTGCCCCATCCCTGCTGTCATCCTGAGCGAGCAAAGCGAGTCGAAGGACCTGCGGTTTGCAGTTAGGCGGCAAGGGTGGGAGAGCACGAACCTCAATTGCGAAGTATCCAAGGCCAGCTGGGTGCCCCAGAGCCTGCCCTGAGCGGAGTCGAAGGGTCTCGCCCTTGAGACCTGGAATTTCACGCCCCATCCGAAGGCACTTCAAACGTCACCAGCTCGGATCGAAATCCGCGCGTGCGCACGGCGCCATAGGCGATGCCGGCAATCATCCACACCGCGCCCAGCACCAGCGCCGGATGACTCAAATGCACCCAGATGAATCCGCAGATCAGAAAACCCAGCGTCGGCACAATGTATGCGCCCACACTGCCT
>Ga0182030_10018162_pt1 | contig 13512 bp, 11 predicted proteins | sample 812S3MmetaG_FD_121299 | JGI IMG/M metagenome (GOLD analysis project Ga0182030, IMG submission 121299) | Permafrost microbial communities from Stordalen Mire, Sweden - 812S3M metaG (Illumina Assembly) | ecosystem: Environmental > Terrestrial > Soil > Wetlands > Permafrost | place: Sweden... | reverse complement strand
GTTCGGCCGAGCGGTTCTTCGTCCCCTTGAAAACCATGTGCTCGACGAAGTGCGACAGGCCGCTTTCTTCAAGCGATTCCTCTCTCGACCCGGTGCCGATCCAAACGCCTACCGAGACGCTTCGGACGTTGGACATGCGTTCAGTCACCACGCGGACGCCGTTCCGCAGGACGGTGCGTTCAATGTCGCGGACTCTATGGTTAGGGCGAGGCATGTTCTGCCCTTATTGTATCGCGCGCCTCCGGGCCGCCCTATGTCCGCGGTGCTCGCCGCGCCGGATGGTAAACTGAAGCATGCGGCAAGCTATTGTAGGCATGGAACTTGCCGATCTCCGCGCGGCGCTGGGCCCAGAACTGCCCCCGTTTCGCGCCGCTCAGATTTACGACGCCGTCTACCGTCTGCGGGTACCGGGGCTGACGGCGATCTCCAATCTTCCCAAGCCTCTCCGATCCCGGCTGGCCGAGGAGTTCCCCTTCGGACTACCGGAGATCGAGAAGCGCTATGACTCCTCGGACGGCACGCGCCGTTATCTGCTGCGCCTCGCCGACGGGAAGACGGTCGAGTCGGTCTGGATGCCGGAAGGCGAGCGATCGACGGTCTGCATCTCGAGCCAGGTGGGCTGCCCGGTGGATTGCAAATTCTGTTTGACGGCGCTCCTCGGCCTGGAGCGTAATCTGAGCGCGGGAGAGATCGTTGGGCAGGTGCTTCGCGTGGCCGCGGACAATGGCCTGAGCGCCAATGTCGACCGTATCAACGTCGTGCTGATGGGCCAAGGTGAGCCGTTGTTGAATCTGGTGAACGTTCTCAAAGCCACGCGGCTGATGACCGATCCGAACGGCATGGCGATTTCGCCGCGGCGGATTACCCTTTCGACCTCAGGAATCATTCCCAAGATTGAGGAACTCGGGCGGGAACCGGTGCGCCCGAAACTCGCCATCTCGCTGAATGCATCTACCGAGGAGCAGCGCCGCTCCCTGATGCCAATCACGAAGAAATATCACTTGAAGGATCTGATTGACGCGTGCAAGAAGTATCCATTGCGTCCTTGGGAGAAGCTGACGTTTGAATATGTGCTGCTTTCGGGCGTGAACGATAGCGATGCCGATGCGCGCCGGGTCGCCAAGCTTCTGGCGAACCTGAATGCGAAAGTGAACCTGATCGCACTCAACCCCGGTCCGGGCATCCCATTCGAAACTCCTTCAGCGGAACGCGTCGAGGTGTTTCAGACGATCGTCCGGAAATCGGTGCCGTGTTTCGTGCGCAAACCACGCGGCCTGGACGTATTTGCGGCGTGCGGGCAGTTGAAGCGGATGGAAACGGTCGCGCTGACGCAACTGACGACCCCCTAGGACGGCCAGAGATGCGATGGGAATGAGATGAGAAGGGAGAGCCATCAATGGTCCTCCACGAAAGCGCGGCTCGTACTTGCGGCTCTCTTGCGAAATGGATGGACCATTAAACGTCAGCCCGGATCTCATCGGGTGCTCGCCAAATCTGGATTGCCGGATTATACGTTCGCGTATCACGATCGAGTGGAACTCGGACCGATCGCGCTCAAACTGTTGGGGAAAAAAACAGGCCTACGTCCCGAGGATCTTTAGCCGCTTAGGCAGCGAAGGAAACCGAAACATCGGGAACAGCCTCACCGTGTTCCAGACGGTCTGCGATCACCCGCAATGCAAGGGCTTGTGCCGACGCGAGAGCCCGCTTTCGGGTTCGGCCGTAGACGGTAACACCCGGGAGCGCTGGAATATCCGCAACCCACCGGCCATCGTCCTCGCGCAGAAACTCAACCTTGAGGTTAAACTCCCGAGGCTTTGCCACTTGCTTCATTGCCTTCAAATTGAGTTTACCAGTCTCGCCGGTTTCAAATCGTCTGCGATTGCGAAGGGCCCCCTAAGGTCCGGAGCAATCGGTGAAACAAGCGTCTCAAGGCTGTCGTTTTGGAGAATCAGCGACTCGACTCTCGGGGTTGTTTCCCGATTGATTTACCAATGGCTGCTCGCTTGCCGTAACCGAAGTTTTCCCCTAACTTAGAAGTCATGGAAGTCCCCTTCACCCCCGAACAGGAAGAGCGGCTGGCGGAGATCGCTGCGAATGCAGGCACCGACGCCGAACGGCTTGTCAAAGAGGCAGCGCTACGTCTGCTCGAAGTGGACGAACGCTTTCGTTCGGCGGTACGGGAGGGCATCGTCCAGGCCGATCGGGGCGAGTTTATCGACGAACAGGAAATGGACGCCCGGCTGGAACAGATGCTGCGCTCGTAGATAAATGCGTCTGACTTGGACGCCTGCCGCCGCCGCAGATCTGAAGAACATCAGCGACTACCTAGGCGAACGCCATCCTCGCTTTCGCCGGCCCACTGTACGCAAATTGTATGCGAGCATCCGCATGCTCAAAGATTCGCCGCGCCTCGGACGCCCGGGTCGAGAACCAGGAACACGCGAGTTCCTATTTCCGCCCTTGCCTTACGTTGCCGTGTCCGGGTAAACGACGACCGGATCGAGGTCTTGCGGATTTATCACGGGTCGCGGAACCGCACGTAGCGCGACGCTGGGGCCGCAATCAGAGTGCTCTTCTTCCAAGTGTGTTAACCATGAAGATATGAAGCTGGGTATCGATTTTGGTACCACGCGCATTGTCGTGGCGTCCGTCGATCGGGGAAATTATCCTTTAGTGCCTTTTGAGTCCGCGGAGGGCACCTACGATTGGTTCCCGCCGTTAGTCGCTATCCGGGGCAACGAACGCCGCTATGGATGGGAAGCCTGGAGCGCGCAGAACGAAATCGGGTGGACCATCATCCGGTCGCTCAAACGATCGCTCGAAGATTCCGGACCCGAAACCCATATCGCCGTCGATCACGTCCTGATTCCGATCACGGACCTTTTATTGGGTCTCACCTCTGCCCTGCGTCGTGACCTTGCCGCGCATTTCGGCGAGAAAGAACCGCTCGAGGTGATGCTGGGCGTCCCTGCAAACGCGAACAGCAATCAGCGCTTCCTCACCGTCGATGCATTTCGCAGGGCCGGTTTTGAAGTGCTCGGCTTGCTGAATGAACCTTCCGCCGCGTCGATCGAATTCGGGCATCGCAACAAATCCAGCGGCAATATACTGATTTACGATCTGGGTGGAGGAACGTTCGATGCGTCGCTGGTCGAAGTGGAAGGTGGCACACACACCGTCGTCGCTACCACTGGAATTTCGAACCTCGGAGGCGATGATTTCGATCTCCTGCTGGCGGAATTAGCGGCCGGCGAAGAGCGCCTTTCCTCGCTTTATCTGACCGAGTTGTTCCGCCTGGATGAAGAATGCCGCCGCCAGAAAGAGGCGCTGCACGCCAATTCGCGGAATATCGTGGTCGATCTCGACGTGGTTCGCGAAGGACTCGGCCAAGTGACCGTGCCGGTCGCGGCTTTTTACGATCGTTGCCGCCCTCTGCTGCAAAAATCGATCGACGCGACGGAGAAATTGGTCGAAGGCCGCGAGATCTCGGCACTCTACGTGACCGGCGGCGGCAGCGAACTCCCGCTGGTCGCGAGGATGTTGCGTGATGAGTTCGGCCGCAAAGTGAAGCGAAGCGAGTACACACGATCGGCTACGGCGATCGGCCTCGCGATCCAGGCGGATTCGACATCCGGCTACCGGCTCCGCGAAATGTTCGGGCGGAACTTCGGCGTCTGGAGGGAACAGGATGCGGGTCAGCGCATGATTTTCGATCCGATCTTCCCGAGCGGGACGCGGCTACCGGGATCGGGCGAGCCTCCGCTCACCGTACGGCGCAGCTACCAGCCGGTCCACAATATCGGCGATTTCCGTTATCTCGAAGCGAGCCAGGTGGATGATCAGGGACAGCCGCAGGGCGATATCGCCGTGTGGGATGAAATTTGGTTCCCTTTCGATCCGGCGCTGGCCGATGCGCGATCGTTAGAAGCGCTCTCGGTGGTCCATTCCAAGGATGCCGAGGAGCAGGAGGCCGAGGAACATTACGCGTGCGATTCGGCGGGGGTGGTCACGGTGACCATTCGCAATTTGACGTCGCAATACGGTCGCGAATTCCGGCTGGGGCGCTGGAGCGGAAAGACCGCCGTGGTCACGCCGCGCAAACGAACCCGTAAGGTTTCGAACTGACCGGGCCTAGGGCCAACTCAGGGCGTCTCTGAACGCAAAGGGACTGCCTTACTCTGTCCCGAGCCAGTATGCGGGCTTCTCCAACCGATCCCGTCTCAGCGGCGAGTGGACAGAGCGGGCTGTCCCACCGCAAATCCTCTCGAATAACTCAGGGCGTCTTTTGCCCGTGCGACGGATTGCGCAAATGCGCATAATACCCGAGATCCGCGCCGGTGAATAGCTTCGTCGCGAAGATGATTTGGCCGGTGTGCATTGAGAAATGCTCGACGCAATGGTAGATCGCGCCTAAAATCGATCCGTTGAATCCCTGGATCGATACCGTCGCGGCCAGCCGCGAATGCGGAAGCGACCGGAGGACCTGGGCGGCTTCGTTCACCGTTTCCCGGAGACGCTCCTGCAATTCCGCGCCACTTACACCGCCGCGAGCCGCGAATTCCCCGTCGCGCTTCCGGATATACGGCGTTCCGCCTGCGCCGCTGATAATCCATTGACGAACGTTTCCGCACAAGTGGAGCACCAGATTCCCGACGGCATTCTCGTTATCGGAATGCCTCAGCCAAATCTGCTCCGCCGTGAGTTTCGAGAGGCAATCCTCGATCCGGCTCGCCAGTTGCAGTATTTTCTCCGCCGAAAAATCCAGAAACTCCGACTCGATCGACATGATTTCTCCTGATCAGGCTGCTTCGGTCGCGCTCACCATTTTAGGGGCCAGCGTCAAGCGACCTCGATTAACGATGGTAATCAACATGGACGCCGCGGCAACCAGAAGCGCGCTGCGTACGCCCACGCGGCCGGACAGAGCGCCCCACAAAGCACTACCCACCGCCATGGCGGCTTGAAAGACCAATAAATAAACGGCCAGCGCCCGTGCGCGCACCGCATCGGGCGGCGCCAGCTGTGCGCACACGCTGAACGTGGACATCACCGTCACCCAGGCGATGCCGCCCAGCATCATCCCGAACGCGACGATTTGAAATTGATTCACCAGTGCGAGAACCGCCGTCGAGATCCCGAACAGCACCACGCCTCCCGTGACTAGATGATCCGGTGAAAAATGGTGGCGCAGCGGAGCGAGCGCCGCCGCCCCGATCGCCGACCCGACGCCGAGCGAACCGAGCAGAAGCCCATAGCCGGTCGCGGAGCTATGCAGATTCTCGCTCGCCACCACTGGCAGCATGGCCCACAACGCGCTTCCCGCGGCTGTGAAAATTCCGGTGCGGATCAGAACCGCGTGATACAGCGGAGCCGAGCGGATGTACTGTAAGCCCGTGGTCATTGCCAGGCGCAAGCCTTCTTCGCTGCGAATGACACGGCCGGATCGCCACATCCACAAAACCACGATCACGCCCAGGAACGAAACTGCGTTAAGAAGAAATACGACACCGGCGTTGCTCGCCGCAAGAACGAGTCCGCCCAGCGCCGGCCCCATGGCGCGAGCGAGATTAAAGCCCACGGAATTGAGAGCAACCGCTGCCGCCAGTTCTTCGCGCGGCACCAGCTCGGGTATCGTCGCCGTCCACGCCGGCCCGTTCAACGCGGAGCCGAGCCCCAGGGCGAACGTCATCGCCAGAAGCCAACCCGGCCCGACCACACCCATCACCGTCACGACGCCCAAGACTCCCGCGGCCGCGAGCATCCACGTCTGCGTGAACAGAAGAAGCTTGCGCCGGTCCATCATGTCGGCCCACGCGCCGGCCGGCAATCCCAGCAGAAATACGGGAAGAGCGTTCGCGGTCTGTACCAGGCCGATCAGCAGCGGTGACGCGTTGAGCATCGTCATCAGCCATGCGGCGCCCACGGTCTGCATCCACGTGCCAATGTTCGACACGAGCGACGCGATCCACATCGCCCGGAAGAGGGGATGAATCAGCGGAGACCAGGCCTGACTAAATTTGCTTTCGGTGCTGCTGAGGGACCCCGAAGCCATTCCACTTCAGTTTGGCAGACTTCTCCTAAACGCTCGATTGTAAAGAGCCCATAAGGATAGGAGATACACGCTCATTTCATCCGTTTTCGCGTTGAGAGCGCGCGGGGAATAGAGCGATTTGGGCCCGGTTTAACGCGACATCCGGCCGGCCCAGTTCAGGAATCGCAATAACTGCCGCCAATGGCCGCGGGTGAATCGCCAAAACTCGGCGGAAGAGATCCGCTCGGCATGCAATCCTTCAAACGTTTCGATCCGCCAGAGCAAGTACGGGCTTTGCCATGGGCGCAGGCGGTACCCTTTTGAAGCCCGCCATAGAAATCGCAACATTTGAGGGATTTAACGGAATGACGCGTCTGCAGGAGGCTTGGAAGGAGTCGCAGCGGTCGCGTAATAGCCATTACGGGTACGAACCGTGGGACTGCCGGACCCTTTTACGGTTACCTTCACCTGCCGGAAGGTTCCATCCAGATTCTGATTCGCCGGCGAATACGCCAGGATGAACTGATTCCGGATTTCATGCGCAACGTCGGGCGTGATTTTGTCGATGTCGGCAAGATCTTTGGGGTAGTAATCCAGGCCGCCTGTTGCCGTCGCCAGCGCGTGGAGCGCCCGCTTCGCCTGCCGGGCCTCACGGGGTTCTTCTTCGTTCAGCAGGCCGATCGAGTAAATCAGGACTTCGCTCTGCTGCGCTTTGCGCACCAGTCCTTCAATCGTTTCCCGGCTGGTGTTGTCGTTTCCGTCCGTGACCACCAACAACACTTTCTTGTCCTTCTTTCCCTTTTCTTTCAGGTAATCGATGGACATGCTGATGGCGTCGCGCATGGCCGTGCCGCCTTTGGAATCGATTTTTCCGAGCGCGTCTTCAAGCTTGTGGACGTCGTTGGTGAACGGCTGGTCAAGATACGCGTCATCGTTGAAATTCACGATGAACACTTCGTCTTCCGGATTGGACGCCTTCACCAGCGCGAGCGAAGCGGCGGCGACCTTCGCGCGCTTATCCCGCATGCTGCCGCTATTGTCGATAATGATGCCCATCGAAACCGGGACATCTTCGCGGCGGAAAATCTTCAGCGGCTGCTCGACGTTGTTTTCGTAGACCTTGAAAGCCGATTCAGGCAGGTTCGTGACCAGTTTCCCGCTCTTATCGATCACGCTGGCATGCAGCACCACCAGCCGAGTATCGCTCCGGAAAACCGGGACTTCGTCCTGTCCCGATCCGCCATCCGCGGGTGCCGCTTGTGGAACCGGAGCCTTCGGTGGCGCATTCTGCGCCGAGAGCGACTGGTTGAGCGTCCAGGTCCCCGCGATGAGGCCCGCGGTGATCGCCAGAGTGCCGGTCAGTCTACTGAGTTGGAGCATAATATCCGGTGCGGAATGCCGCTTTGAGCGGCGGCAAACCCGTAGTCTTCACCAGCTTAACCTGTACGCGCCGGTACTTTCCATCCCGCGACACATTCTTCGGACTGTACCCAAGCACGTACTCGTTCCGAAGTTCAATCCCGATCTTCGCGGCTACATCGGGGAGCTCCGCCAAATTGTCTACCGCGAAATGACGACCGCCGGTCTGTTCGGTAATTTCGGCCAGCAACCCGGGACCGTTCAACTCTTCGGTAGTGCGGCTCCTGGCCGATACCGGCTCAAATATACCGATCGCGTAAATTTGAACATCCGCCTCGCGAACCGCGTTTCTCACTTCGCTCTCGGTATAGCGGCTAGAGTTGTCACCGCCGTCGGAGATGATGAGAATCGCCTTGCGCGGATTGCGGGCTTTCTTCATCTGATTCATCGCCATATACACGCCATCGAGCAACGCGGTCCGGCCGCGGGATTGCACGAACGTCAGCCGATTCTGAATCTCTTCGGTGTCCGCGGTGAAACCCATCACCAGCTGGGGCCGGTCGTCAAACGTGATGAGAAAGAACTCGTCTTCCGGATTGGCAGTCTTCATGAACTGCGTCACCGCCTGCCTCGATTTGAGCAATTTGTTGCCCATACTGCCGCTGGTGTCGAACACGATGCCGACCGAAAGTGGCGCATCTTCAGCGGAAAATTGCGTGATCTGCTGCTCCACCTTATCCTCAAAAACCTTGAAGTTTTCCTTATCGAGGCCGGTGACGAACCGGCTCATCGGATCGGTGACCGCCACGGGAATCAGCACCAGCGTGGTATCCACGCGGATGTCCGAACGCCGGTCGGTAATGGTCTCGCTGCGATCGGGAGCTTTCGCCTTGGCGCGAGGAGAAAGGGTTACGCTCGGCTGCTCCGATGCACCCTCCTGCGCAGACCCAACAGCCGTGAGGCCGGCAAGTGAGACGAGTAATCCAGATAAGAGCGCTAATAGGGAACGCATGGTACCCCGCAATCTGGCCTCAGTATACCAAGGCTGCCCGAAAAGAACCCGGATTCGGAACGCCCGAATCCGAGTGCCCGTCCGTAGGAAAACGGCAATCGTGATACGCTTCCGGTGTAGATGAAATCGCGCCGCGAATTCCTCGAAATCAGCTTCGCCGCGGCTCTCCAAGCTGCGCCTCCCGGAGGCACCGATTCTGTCGTCGAAGCGAGTCTGACCTCCCTGGGGGAAGGGCTCGCGGTTTCCCGTTTTACCTCGGTCCAGTTGGTCGAGCAATACCTGGCTCGGATCGGCGAACTCGACAAAGGCGGGCCGCTCCTCAACTCGGTGATCGAGCTGAATCCGGACGCCCTCGCAATCGCGGGAGCGATGGATGCGGAGCGCGCCGCCAAGGGCTCGCGAGGTCCTCTGCACGGCATTCCGATCCTGATCAAAGACAATATCGACACCGCGGATAAGATGATGACCACAGCCGGGTCGTTAGCGTTGGCGGGTTCCTCCGCGCCGAAAGATGCCGGTCTTGTGCTACGCCTGCGCGACGCGGGCGCGATTCTGCTGGGGAAAACCAACTTGAGCGAGTGGGCCAACTTCCGGTCCAGGCATTCCACCAGCGGCTGGAGCGGGCGCGGCGGACAGACCCGCCACCCCTACGCGCTCGACCGCAACCCTTCCGGGTCGAGTTCGGGGTCGGCCGTCGCCGTCGCCGCCAGCCTATGCGCGGCCGCGGTCGGGACCGAAACCGACGGATCCGTGATTTCGCCCGCGTCGGTTTGCGGAATCGTAGGGATCAAACCAACCGTCGGCCTGATCCCCGGCTCGGGAATCATTCCCATTTCGCATCGCCAGGACACCGCCGGCCCCATGGCGCGCAACGTCACCGACGCCGCACTGTTCCTCGGAGTTCTAACGGGCGCGAGTTATGGGCGCGCGCTTGATCGCCGCGGGTTGAAAGGCGCGCGCATCGGAGTGCTGCGGCAATCGTTCGGATTCGATCCCCAAGTCGATCAGCTCATGCAGTCCGCCCTCGATACGATGAAGCAGTTGGGCGCCGAGGTGATCGATCCCGTCAAATTCCCGACGTATTCGAAACTCGGAGATCCGGAAGGTCAGGCGCTCCGGTGGGAATTTAAGGCCGATCTCGATGCCTATCTAGCCGCGCGAGGTACTGCTGTAAAGTCGCTCGCCGTAAAGTCACTCAAAGACGTGATCGATTTCAACGAGCGTAATCGCGATCGCGAAATGCCGTACTTCGGCCAGGAAACGTTTATCGAAGCCGAGGCCCTGGGCCCGCTCACCAGCCGTCAATATCGCAGCCTCCTCGAGCGGCTTGACGATCTTTCTCGTCACAACGGTATTGACAAGGTGATGATCGATCACAACCTGGACGCAATGGTCGGTCCGAGCGACGGTCCCGCCGGTTTGACGGATTACGCGAAAGGCGACCGGCCTGACGAAGGATGTTGCACTCCCGCCGCCGTCGCGGGATATCCGCACATCACCGTGCCCGCTGGGTTCGTGCGCGGATTGCCGGTGGGGCTCTCCTTCTTTGGGTCGCCCCGAACGGAAGTGAAGCTGATCCGCTACGCGTTCGCCTTCGAACAGGCGGTGAACGCGCGGCGTCCCCCCGAATATCTCGCTTCGGTGCCGGCGTGAAACCGGGAGCGAACCATGATCACGCGAGACCTGTAAACATTCTCGGCGGAGGACCGGCCGGGGCGGCGGCCGCGCTTTCCGCCCGCGCGCTTGGCAGCGACGTGACCCTTTTTGAAAGGTCCAAGGGTCCGCGCCACAAAGTCTGCGGCGAATTCTTCTCGCCGGAGATCGAAGCCGAACTCGACCGCCTCGGCGTGTGGGACTCGTTTCTAGCAGCCGGCCCAGCACGGATCCGCCGCATGGCGCTGCACTTCGGAACCAAAGAAAAGAGCTGCACGCTACCGGAACCCGGGTGGGGCCTGAGCCGCTTTGCGTTCGACTCGTTCATGCTCGAATCCGCTCAGAAAGAAGGGGTGATCCTGCACCACACGGCCCCGGCCGGAGAGGTGCACGTCATTGCGACCGGCCGAAACGCCCTTCTTGGCGATTCGAATCATTGCGGCTCCAGTGCCCGGGGCAAGAGGCAATTCGGGTTCAAAGCGCATTTCGAAGGGCCTTCGGACGACGCGGTTGAACTGTATTTCTTCGACGGTTGCTACGTTGGCGTCAACGCCGTAGAGGGAGGGCGCACCAACGTCTGCGGTCTTGGTTCCGAGCACTACTTGAAGCGTTTCGATTTCGACTATGACGCGATTCTCGAAGAATGCCCCGCCTTGGCGGCGCGCCTCCGGCCGCTGACGCGGTCGCTGAAATGGCTCACCACCGGCCCGCTCATGTATTGGCAAAATCTTAGGCCGCAAAATCGTAGGGCGCAAAATCGCAGGGAAAAGATACGCGTGGCGTCTTCGGTCGCGGACGGGCCGTATCCGGCCGGTGACGCATTGTCCTTCGTCGATCCATTCACCGGGTCAGGGCTGCTGGCAGCCGTGAAGACGGGAGCAATCGCCGGAAGGGCGGCCGCGCAGTGCGAAACTCTGGAGCGGTACTTCGAGGAGTGTCGCGAAACCCTTCGCCGTCCATTTATGACCGCCAGTTTGTTCCGAACGGTCGTAAATCGGGGGTGGGCGGACGTTCTTGCCCCATTGGTCCCCGGCCGCGTCCTGTTCGCACTCACCCGGCCCCGCTAAAGTCCTCGGTGGGCCGGGATCCCGATTGCTGAATCGGGACGGCCGGATTAACTAAAGACGGGGGGCAGGCCCACATTCGCGCAGGCAATAAAAAAGCCGGTGAGTACTCGGAGGAAGATACTCACCGGCTGGCTCGCAGCATCCTAGAACGCTCCGGGCCGAACTTTCGGGAGGACCGAGGATTGCTCGTATCGCCCGAGAGAAAGAGACGCGATGGAACCAGAGTAAGGTTCCACAACTGGACACCTCAATCGTAACACCTTGATGAACTTTCTGTACAGGGGATTATCCTGCAAAGTCAAGCGGGGATCCCCCGGAATGTAGCTCAAATGAGTCGGACGGGATACTCCGTCGTCACCCTGCCAATAGTAATATGACGATTCGAGCAATCGCGCTAGCCGCGTGCATTTACCGGAGTTGCGCGTTCAGAATCGCAGCTAACCGGTACCCCGCCAAAGCGATCTGCGCACGCGCGATCCGATGTGCAGTTTCCTGATAATTGCCTGCTAATTCAATAGGATGCTCCCGTGAGCCGGATGTAAGACCGAAGCTATACACGTCGGTTTTGTCCAAGCGGAATGACTCGGCGATCCATTTCTTGGGATTTTTCGAGATTCGGTGATCTACGGGATGCTCTGCGGCGATCTCGTGCGCGAGCCTGATGACGTACTCGTCACTCTGGTCTGTCCCCGCAAGATCGTCCCAGTACGAGTGCAGATTGCGGCCAGGACTGACGTATACGCCATTCCCTCCCGCATCGCCCTTGGGTTGAGATAACAGAAACCGGCTGGTGACGTGCAGCGGCTGCGCCAAATCTCCAATCAGGTGCTCCACCCACGAGAGATCGTAAGCCGCTACAACGGGATCGGCCCCCGCAGAACTCATTTCGGGCAGCATTCGCCGAAGCTCCACCAGCGCATTGATTGCGGGAGTGGGTTCGGGCTCGGCACCGTCCGGCGCGTAGGGGATGTCGATATAGTGCCAGTTGGTGTGGCGAGCCATATCGGGAAATCCAGGCAGAGCCGGAGTGGGCACGGCATCTTTTCGGGTATCGTCATAGAACCGCCGATCACCCTTGATCACATCCGGCCAGGTTGCGGCCACCAGAAAGGCATCCCGCGCACGTCCCTCATCATCCGAGGGGGCGCCGCGCGTAAGCAGGGTCGCGTAGTCCGGATGATGACGAAGGATCTCGTCCACTCGTGCCCGAGCCCGGGGAGTCAGACGCTCGTAGGCGATCGCGGCGATGATCCGGTGCCCCGTGCTGTTCCAGCCGAGAGCGGGCGCAGCGACGATACAGGCTGCCGCGATGGCCGCGGTCCAATGAGGAAGTCGCATTAAAGGCTATTCCGCGGCCAGCTTCATGAGCTGCTCCGCGTGGCGCAGGGCTTCGGGCGTCACCCGCTCGCCCGACAACATGCGGCCAATTTCCTGCTTCCGGGCCGATCCATCCAGTTCCTCAACCGTCGCGATGGTCCGGCCTTTCGAAGCGGATTTCGCCACGTGATAATGATGATCCGCGAAGCCAGCGATCTGGGCCAGATGCGTTACGCACAGCACCTGACTCGATGCGGCCAGCTTCTTGAGCCTGCGGCCCACCGCTTCCGCCGCGCTGCCGCCGACGCCGGCATCCACTTCGTCGAACACCAGGGTCCGCGGAACGGCATGCTTTTCAGGACGCACCGGAGCTGTGCAAGTCTTGAGCGCCAGCGCGACCCGGGACAGTTCCCCGCCCGACGCGATCTTTTCGAGCGCCTTGGGTTCCTCTCCGACGTTGGGTGAAATCAAGATGGCCACCGTGTCCGCGCCTGAAGCGGACCAAGGTGCCGGAGCAACCTGAATCAGAGCGCGGGTCCGGTCCATGGCCAGCGATGCGAGTTCTTCTTCGACTCGCTTGGCGAGCCGTTTGGCTCCATCCTTCCGGCGTGTCGACAATTTTGCGGCCGAGGACTCGAATGCCGAGGCGAGCGTCGCGATCTCCTTGCGCAGTGCGTCCTGCCGCCCAGCCGACGTTTCCGCAGCCGACAACTGGCGCTCGACGTCTTCCAGGAACGCGATGACTTCTTCGACGGTCGCGCCATACTTGCGCTTCAGCTTTTCTAAAGCGGCCAGGCGCGCTTCCACCTCGTCCAGACGCCCCGGGTCAGCTTCGAGCTTTCCGAGATAGTGCCGGAGCGAATGCGCGGCCTCGTCGACGGCGATCGCCGCCGGCTGCAGAGTGCTCACGACATCGCCGACGCCGGGATCGATCTCCGCCAACTCTTCCAGCCGCCTTACGATGGATCGCAGCTGGGTGGTTACACTTTCCGGCGCGTCATAAAGCGAATTGTAGGCCGACCCGGCGACCTCGGCGAGCTTCACGACGTTGCGCAGGATCCTGCGTTCGT
>Ga0182030_10018161_pt1 | contig 13512 bp, 17 predicted proteins | sample 812S3MmetaG_FD_121299 | JGI IMG/M metagenome (GOLD analysis project Ga0182030, IMG submission 121299) | Permafrost microbial communities from Stordalen Mire, Sweden - 812S3M metaG (Illumina Assembly) | ecosystem: Environmental > Terrestrial > Soil > Wetlands > Permafrost | place: Sweden... | reverse complement strand
TTCTTCGCGACGGGACCCTCACCCATCTACCCCGTCCTTCGCTTCTTGCAATAACTATGCTCCCAGCTTCACCGAATCAGAAGAAATCTGCATGGCCTAATACCCCCCCTATTCCACCACACCCAAGTGTTGTTCAACGCCGAATGGAGCTGCTTACCTCCGATATGCTCACAAGAGCCCTCACTCTCGTGTCACGAGGCCAGCATGACCGAGCGCAACATCTGTTGAACGAAACTAGATCAATCCTTAAAGGCCTTGGCAAAGGAGGCCTGCCACCGATTCCTCCAACAACTCACGTGAAATCGTCTCAGAACGGCCAAAATTCCAACACCGAAACCTCTTCTCCAACATCCACGGCCACCCCCGATCGCCGACGAACACCATCGCCTACTTCTGCCATATCTACTGCTTCTCATCCCCTTCCTCGACATCATTCAAATGATGCCTTGTCAATGGGCTCTTCTCCCGGTATAGATCCATCAACCGTTGCAGCTCTGGATTCCGAGCTAGAAGCTAGTCTAGAATGGATCAATCACCCCGCTGTTTTTGGGAGAGACAGTAGGAAAGCTGTTCTTCAAGCGATTGGTGTCATCAGTAATCAGAGAGGATACACTTTCCGCACTCCCATCGAGAGCCTTTGGGCTAATCGTGTCAGCGGTGTCAAGAGATTGACCGAGCGGAGCCGCGAATGGCGAGAGGAAGGTGGAGGGGAGGGGGGGATCATGGAGGAGAGCTAGTATTTGTTCATCGACTACTCTCAATTTACGCTTTACGATTTCCTACCTCTTCTGGACACAGACCCACCGAATTTTTATCCTCGGAATTTCGTTTGTTCCTTTTCGATTCACATCGCGAATGATTCACGCCTCATCTATACCAGAATATATATAACGACGAGATGGCCGGTTTTGAGCATTTCATATTCCTTTTCTTATTGTACTATACTTGAATAAGTTGTTGAGCAGGCAGGCATTTTGGACATACCCTTCTTTACGGCGGTTGCTTTTATTTAGCTGTCATGTATGATTCGCTCTGCTTGAGATGTATGCTGGCTTGGTAGCCAAGGTCATGGCATGGCCTATGGGGGTATAGCGGTATTGGAAAATCTTGACGAGATCTTGTATAGGTTGTGATGGTAGGGAAGTTGGTAGATAGAGATCTAATATGAATCTAAGGTCCTGACTCAGGTTGGGGCTTTGAAAGTCGAGCCCTTCAACACATTAGTCTTCCTAGCTTCGCATCTGAGTATGTGAAATTCTAGAAGAATCAGTTTTAAGTTCTTGTTATCTGATATGTCCAAGTGGGGACGATCATATGAGAAGAGTTAGTACTCTCTGAAAAGCCCACAGGGAGGAATTGTCAGCTCCGCGGTATCCACTTTCTCACATCAGCTTGCTAAATAAGGTAATCCAGACTCCTTCCAATAAGTCATAGATTAAGTCTCATGCTCCTCAGCTGGGTCAACCTTGAAGCTACAGGTAAGCCGCCGCATTGAGGGAAGAGATTAGCATTTATTTTCCGTTGACAGTTGTGAGATATTTGTTGACTTGCATTATGTCAGCATGCAACTTTTCGGGTTCGCATTACCCCTGTCGCAGGAGCCCCAAAACCATGGCTAAGGTCGTGTAAGCAGTACCCCTATGGAGATTCCGGGGTTCGGATACGCACTCGTGGTACCTATTGGTTAATACAAGCGCGTTTTACAACGCTTACAATGTATTCTCGTACATTCACGTAAACATAAAGCTCGGCATCCCTAAGCTCTATAATTGCATTTCCTTTCCCTCTCCTCTCATCCCATCATCATTCACATCTTATTCTTTTTTCTTTTTTTTTTTCTAAAAAAAACATACTGCCAACATGAACGGCTCGGCAGAAAAGAAACGCCCCTTTAAAGTGGTCATCGTCGGCGGGGGTATCGCAGGCTTAACATTAGCCAATTCTCTCGAAAGTGCAAAAATCGACTATGTGCTTCTCGAAGCACACAGCGACTTATCTCCCCAAGTTGGGGCTTCGATCGGTATATTCCCTAGCGGTGGGCGGGTCATCGATCAATTGGGTCTTTTTGATAAGTTGGAGTCGTATACGCCTGCGCCGAAGGGTATCTGGGTTTGGGTTAATGGAAAATTAAATGATCATTCGTTTGTGGCTGAGCAGGCGGCGGCTAGGTGAGCTTTGCATCATCTGGTTTTGAGAAGTAAGAGGCATTACTGATACTGACGGAGTAAAGACATGGATATGGATTCTGTTTTATTGAAAGGAGAGACATACTTCGTTTGCTTTATGAGAGATTGGTGGATAAATCAAAAGCTTTGGTTAATAGCCGAGTCTCGAAGATTGATCATTCTGGGAAAGGGGTGGTTGTGCATTGTGAGAATGGAGAAGAGTATGCTGGGGATATTGTGGTTGGGGCGGATGGTGTGCATAGTGTTGTTCGTGAGGAGATGAGGAGATATGCTGATGGTAAAACTCAGCGTTTGATGGAGAAGGATAAGAAGAGTTTGTACCACTTTTTGGTGGTTCATGATACACTGTGTTAATGAATGATAGGTCTCTCAGCAGAATACACCTGCCTCTTCGGCATCGCAACCCCGGTTCCAGGCATCGAACCTGGCACCATTCATCGAGCGTACAACAAAGGCTTCTCGTTCCTGGTCATAGGTGGCAAAACCTTTACCTATTTCTTCGCATTTAAAAAGTTGGATAAGAGACATTATGCCTCGGATATTCCTCGATTTAGCAAAGATGATGCAGAGAAACAAGCTCAAGCCTTTGCTGGTTCAGAAGTAGCAGGTGGTGTCTCCTTCAGCGAATGCTGGAAACGACGTACCATTTCTAACTTAGTGCCAATCGAAGAAGCTCAAAACGAACACTGGGTATGGGGGCGCTTCGTTTGTGTCGGCGACTCGATTGCCAAAGTGACACCAAATGCGGGTTATGGAGGTAACGCAGCCATTGAGAGCGCTGCAGTAATAGCTAACTGTCTACACAAACTCCTCAACACCAACAAACCCTCGGCTTCAATTAATCAGAAAGAAATCTCCGCAACCCTAGAGGAGTATCATAATATTAGAAAAGAACGTGCCGAAATCCTCATCAAGGAAGGCAACAATTTCACCCGCCTCGAAGCCTTCGATACGACATTTCACCGTCTGCTGGCTCTTTATTTCCTTCCCAACGCTCACGATCTCATGATTGATTCGTTGGGTAACGGTGTTATCGGGGCTTCGAAACTGGATTTCCTCCCTGCGCCTAAAAGAACACAGGGTATCAACATGCCATTCAACGCATCAAAAGGAATCGGCAAAAGTGAACCGATCTGGAAGCGAATCATCTTTGCGTTGCCGTTGTTGGCGATTGCGTGGGCAGCGAATACGGCTTTTAACATGACGATCGCGAGATACGTGGCTCATGATCCCATCGGTTCCGTTCCAATGCGAACGACCTTCACGGGGTTTGCTCCATTAGACAATTTCGTCAGTCCTCTCGTCGGTGCTTTCACTCCTTCTATGGCTGGTCTTGATTCCCTCACAACGATAATGGCGATTCCAGGGCAAATGAGCAGTTTGACAGCTCCGAATAGGCTACAGATGCTCACTTTTTTGGCGGATCTTACGCCCGTGATTGCGATTTGGACGATTGAGAGTTGTAGACGAGGGAATTATTGGAGTTTTGTGCGTGTTCCGTTGCTTTTTGGTTACTACTATCAGAGATGCGGTATTGGGTTGGTTGGGCCTATATATTATTTCCTCCGTATGTATCAACCCCTCTTCCCTTTTCAAAGTCCCACTCGAGATTTAAGCTTTTCGAATGGGTGATGTTAATGCTCTGAAATAGATTACATCCAACTCCCACCAACTCGCTACCACGCCCTCGACAATCGCCTTGTTCGTACCTCATATGCCAAAACCCTCCTTCCCGCCCTCCTAATCGGCTACGTCCTCCCAACATACCTAATGTATAACCCCTCATTGTCTCTCTCAACCCGCCAATCATTCAACTACATCTGGCAATTCTTCCCTCTTTGGGTCACGCTCCTTCATGGTATCTTCGCGAGATGCGTAAAAGATACTACGGAACAAGATAAGATCAGCAACGTTACTGTATGTCCCCTTTCCTCTCCCTTTCTCAATCTGTATTTTTGGGGAGAAACCGCCGCTGATGTTTTGATTTTGAACGAATAGGCCGATCTACCTCATCTGCGTACAATCTACGCCCTTACCACACTCCTCTCATCCCTGACCTACCTCTACACATTCACCATCTCGCCCACCCCCTTCTTCTCCGTCCTTTTCGGAGATATCTCAGATCCTTCAGCCCCGGTATCTACGTACGCGGGTTGGACCGGTCGCTTTTTAAGATACGACTATTTGTTCTGCTTCTTGAGCGGTGCGGTATGGATTTTGCTCTGTTTTTGGGACCTCAAGCGTGATAAGAGAATAAGCACGAGGTGGGGTAAGATCCTAGGTGTTATGGGGTTGGTGATGATTGGGGGAGGGCCGGGTAGTATGATGGGGGTGATGTGGTGGTGGAGGGAGGAGATTCTGGCTGATAGGAAGACTTTGGAATAGTCGGAGGGGGAATTGCGTGGAGGAAATCGTATAGGGGGGGAAGGCGTGATACGAGACGTAAGGTGGTGAAAGGGTATAGAGGGGTGTGTCTTGGATCATGGCGTTTGAGAAGAGAAATTTAGGATTTGTGGGGATGAGTTTGTGTAATATAAAAATTCGGAGTGCTTTCGGTTTAGTATCATTATAATAGCTTGGAACTCTGCTTATGTTGTGCCAATGAATTATCAAACTACCGTGACACTACCAAGGGTATTGAAATCCCCTATTCCCCAATCCTCGCTGTGATTTATCAATCCTTGCAGAAATAGGCGGCGCACTTTAGCGAAGTCGATCACTGAATGCAATTTAAATTCAGCGAGCCCGCTCCCCTTCCTTTCTCTCCACTTCTATCAAAAGCCTCATAGACTTTGAATAGCAACATCCTTCCCACCACCTGGCTCATGGATGGAATTCAGACGCACTCCTTTTGATCAGTCAAATGCGTCGCACGAGCCACAAATAATCATCCTTCTAGCACCCCCGTTGCCCCAGTCAGCGGAAGTTTAATTCATCCTCAAATAGAGGAGGTAAGACGAAGCGCAAAGAGCTCTGTTTGCCGATTGGATTTAGGATTAGATACTGAGCCTCCACAGCCAAGCATAGGGTTTCAAAATAGCATATTGGTGAGGTGCCGGATGGATTATCAGATGGGGTTGAAGATGTGCCGGGGCCGATTGTTGGAGGATTCTAAGCGGCATTCTGCATGACATCTTACCCCAGTTTGTGTCTGCTCTGCATCAATTGTACGAGTGAAGTTTTCGTACTGCGCACTGGGAGAATGATTTTTATTTTGACAAATTATTTTCCTTTTTTAATCATTTGCTTTTGAAACATCTGATTTTCATGCTCTCAGATGGAGCATATCTCATTCCAATTCCGGCTCAGGTCCCTTCCACCCCCGACCTCAACTCTAACATGGCGTCAAGGGTGCCGTCTCCCTTCTCATTCTTACTCCGAACCTTGAGCACTTTGAAAGTCTTAAGCTAGGCAGTCTATTCAGCCCCAGATACTTCCTTGAGTTTGGCTGGTGAACGTTCGCCACGTGATCGCATAATCTTTCTTTTCTGATGTTGCACAAGGCTGTGTCTAAAGGAATGCATCACTTATTGGTGAAATTAGAGCTTCCTAAGCCAATATACTCCTTTAGGATTCGCTCGGAAATTACTGTTGTGTTAAGGTTAAAGTGAGAGAGGTAAGACTTTCATATTTCGGGGAGAGGCTGTCCCGCTTCCGCTAAGTACTATGAGCTCTGTACCTCAAAAATCTCGGCTAGTTCGTACTCTGTTACTTCGTCATTCCTCAGGAATGTCAACTACCAAGATCGGATTTCTGCACTGATTGGGTGGCTGCTACAAATCGTATTACTGTGTGGAGGCTGTAGTTACACGGCCACTCCCGATATATAGACTCTCCAGTATTCCGATCTTCCTTCTTTCTAAAACCACGCCAAACTGAAGGTTGAGTTCCTCCTATTCGAGGCTGAGTATTCCTTGAATCCCTTTCGCTTTCCTTTTTGCGGGGAAACCAGCAGTTTCCTTGAGGCTGGCTTCCTACAGGATAGCACCAGCCTCGACACATTGCTTGAGAATATATGATCGTCTCTTGGTTGAAGCACTCGCATGTACAACCTGTGGCACAGGTGCTCCTGGAGGAACCTCAATTACTAGCCCTTGTCAGAGATCGGTGTATCTTCATTGTGTTGTCAAGAAAAGAACACGATGGAGTCTCTGGTCAAAATGTATAAAGAAGATGGTATTTCCTCTCATCGTTCTTCATTCTCATCATTATCATCAACAGTATCTCAACAACAATACAACTACAGTATACAAATCAGCAATACCCACCACATCAATCAGCAAATCTACTACAACAGCCAACCAATATTCCTCCACATCAGCAATTTTCTTTCTTCACCAACCTAGAATCGTCAATACACCGACCTAAAACTATCAACATGCAACTTTCCAACGTCCTCGTTATTCTCCTTTTCACCTCCTCCGCCCTATCAATCGCGATCCCGGAAGCCGACGACACCAGCGCGGATATCTCTACAACCGACTCCACAGCCGACGAACAGCTAGAAGGCGGCCTTCCTGACTTCGATCGTCGCAACCTAGACGCAGTCGATCTCACCGAGCGTGAGATCGACGAACTAGAAGACGTCGAAGATGAAGCCCTCGAGAAGAGAGCCGGCACCAAAGGCGCAGCAATCGTAGCTTGCGCCAAAAAGCTCGAAGGAACCGAGTACGTCTACGGTGGTTGCAAGCCTAACCCACCATTCGGACCAGACCCTGGTCTGGACTGTTCTTGCTTGTCTCGTACTTGTGTTTATAAGGGAACGAAAAAGGTTATCCGTAAGTATTCTTCATTCAGCATCGGATCTAGGTAGGACTGACATGACTCCAGCACGCACAACCCAAACTCAATACCCATACAAGGGCTGCAAGCAACTTCCCCGCGGGTCAGCCCAGCCTGGTGATCTTATCTTCTGGGGCTGTGGAGAGAGTGGCGGTGTCCATCATGTCGGCATCCTTTCCAAGAAGGGATATGTGATTCATGCTCCTCACACCGGAACTGTGGTCCAGCAGTCTCCGATCTGGACCTCCGATGGGCTTTGTCCAAAGGCTGTTCGGTATGCTCTTACTCTCTCTATTAAATAATAACCTACTAACAAGATACAGATGCTGGTAAACTCCCACCATTCGACAATATCCGAACTAGTCATTCAGGCGTTCACGGTTGCATTGAAATCGCATTGCATTGCATTGGTGTTTAGGCGTTCGGGATAGAGGTGGTACAAAAGGGTCTGTTTTCGATGGTCGGCGTTTCGGTATCTGGGTTGGGTGTGCTTTTCTGATTTTTCGAGGTGCGTTGCAGTGGGAGCTGCTGTATTTATACTGTCGTTTTTGAGCAATTTCAAATGCATTGTTCCCACATTTCAACATTCTCAATTTATCTGTCCGAAATCTGCACATGGTATTTCAGAGTTGGAATACTGTGATGCGAATGTTGTGCATCTGTTTGAATGCGATAAAGTTCTCCCTGACAGAGCTGTCGACGGAACCAGGCTTGCCTCCTGACAATCTGCCTCCCCTCAGCTCAGGTAGAGATTTCTTTTTCTCAACTGCTTTGGCACACGACGCGGTCAAAGGGTCAAGAGAGTCCGGGGCAGAAAGTGGGCAACCAATCTCAGTTTGGTGTCTGAGACCAAGAATCCCAGGTGGAAGGAGCATCACTCTAAAAAAGATAAATCTAGACACCAGGGGTGTGTTTAGCTCAAGGAACGAGATTGGCGGTGAGTCGATTTTGCAGGTGTCTTGATTGGGCCACCCTGGCAGAATATCATCCACACCGCTCCGTCTGGGGTCATTCCTTCCCTCTTACCCTCGCCCTCTCACCTTCAGTCAAGACAGGGAATCTCGAGAGTGCGAGACATGTCATCGTTCGTGAAATCGTGCACTCATAACATTTGCCAGGCAAGAACGATCTATACACATCGCGAGTGTGAGGTTTGCGACTTGACATACCTCCTCATCTGTGTACGGACATTACTAGATTCAAGTGCAGGATGTCATTACTTCTTACCGTCCTCCTCTCTATCTCACGCCTATTCCAAACCTACATTATCATGTTGTCGGGTTATACGGCCGAGAGGTTGGCGAATTGTCTCGCACAACCTTGAGTCTTTCATACTATTCCATTTAAGTAGGTCTAGGAGACGACGAGGCGTTAAGGTGATTGATCATCAATAGTTTAATCTTCGAGTCTTTTAGAGGTTATGGGAGAAACAATTTGAAGTACACAGAAAGAGATCTCAGTTTGTCCACTTTCTTTGGGCCTCTGCACTCAAGTGAGCGGTCGGAGTTCATGCTTATTCGGGCATTACCTATTCAAATGCCGCATTTTTCGGGTTTCAGACACAAGTCACAGACACATGTGCCTTCACTTGGAAGTCAATCGAACGCTGTCTAAAAGCTCGAGATTATGACGGAAGATCGCAGAGCATCCATGTGTTCTGCATCAGGATGACAAATATTACATTGTGTAACGTAAACGACTCCGCGGAGTCCAGGTCGCTATATAAAACACTCTTTCATGACCAGATTTATTTTATCAACCCCAAAAATTTACAGACTATCAAAGCTCGATCAAACATGTCCTACGATATCAACACCCTCACTCTCCCCAACGGAATATCCATCTTCTACCGCTCCGCCGGTCCCAAAGATGGCCCCATCCTCCTCCTTCTCCATGGTTTCCCCGATTCCTCCCACCAATACCGACACCTCATTCCCCTCCTCTCCCAGAAATACCACGTCATCGCGCCTGACTACCCCGGTTTCGGATTCACCACCGTCCCCTCCTCCCTCTCCTACATCTACACATTCGCGAACCTCGCAACTACAATCCTCTCCTTCCTTGACGTCCTTTCGATCACTAAATTCTCAATATTTATATTTGACTACGGGGCTCCGATCGGGTTCCGGATTGCTCTGCAAAGACCGCACGCGATCCAGGCGGTAGTGAGCCAGAACGGGAACTGCTATTCAGAAGGACTCGGGGGCGCGCACTGGGGACTTCGGAGGGAGTGGTGGGCTACGCGATCGCCCTCGCTTCGCGAAGCCGTCCGCGCCAAAACGTTAAATCTCGAGGCGACGAAAGCGCAGTATACGGCTGGGACGGATCGGGTGATAGAACCGGAATCCTACACGCTGGCGTGGGCGCTGATGAAGAGTCCGCGGAAACAGGACGTCATGCTGGATTTGCTGGGCGATTATGGAGCGAATGTCGATTTGTATCCGAGGTTTCAGGGTTGGTTGAGGGAGAGTGGCGTGAAGGTGTTGGCGGTTTGGGGGAAGAATGATAAGAGTTTCGTGCCAGAGGGTGCTTGGGCCTTTAGAAAGGATGTTCCTGATGCGGAGGTGGTGTTGGTGGATGCAGGGCATTTTGCAGTGGAGAGTCATGGGAGGGAGATTGTGGGGTATATGTTGGATTGGTTGGGGAGGGTAGGGCTATGAGGGAAGTGAGGCGTTTTATGGCGGGATGTGTTGATTGGGTTGAAAGGAAGGACAGAAGAACTTAAAAGTGTATGATTCAGGACGAAGAAAGAGATCAATTTGTTTTCGTTTGCCAATCGTTCCCCCTTTTAGTTCTGCCGGACTTTTTCCTCTTGGTCTGCTTCACTCATGGAAAGGGGTATAGGTATTGAAACAAAAAATCCAATTGAAAGAATCTCTGAAGAAGATATTGTACATTCTATGCCACTATACTACTATACACGATCTTATATTCGTACAAATAGACAATACAAATTAGGTAGGTAACAAATAAAACGCCGCGAAGCCGTTGGTATCTATGCTGAAAACGCCTGTCCTCTGTGTACTCCACGACCACCTAATGCTTTAAGCATTATCAACAAATGCTGACACAGATATGTACGAGACTATGAGCCACAAAGAACTCCCCAACACTCCAATTACTCCGAATGACTCCATCCCATGCATGCTTACAAGGCTCAGGCGTGAGCAATAGTTATTCCGTTTCGTCTCTTCCTATCCAGTAATTTTGAGTCTTTCGTCGCTGTTATACCGCTGTGACCGTTTTGTAGAACGGCAAGTCTCTGGCTCCCTCTTCTTAATCATCGGCCTCATTGCTGCACCTCCGAATTCGCACACTGCAATCAAATCGATGGTCTCGTGAATTACCCCTGCATCTTCCGCCTAGCTTCCCGGCCACGTAGGGTACAACTGGCCATCAGACTCATATCGTTATTTGGCTGTGACTTCCCTCCTCCATCCATCATCTATCATCCAATTGATCCCTACCAATAACAGAGGCCCTAATAGAGGCTACGTTTCCACCCAACAAAAGCCTACAATTATACTCGTTGAGTCCAGCCGCTTTCCCAAGTATAGGCGATTCGATAAAAGACTCTCCACTATACAATGTAGACCGTATACTCCGGCTCTCATCAAACGTGGGGGATTTGATAGATGGCCCTTCGTCAAACAACCTCGACCACATACTCGGACTCTGAGCAAAATCCTCTCCACCATACAACTCAGAGGGCATGCTCCAGTTCTGGGTATGCGCTTCCTCAACCTCCTTTACACAATCCTCGCCATCATTATAAAACCCATAATCGAATGTTCCACTCGCGGCAACAAATTGACTCAATTCAGCTCGGAACTGACCTTCGGCCTCGAATTGAGCCGGGATATTCTCTTCATCTGACCTCCTGGGGCGAGACTTTAGAGGCGATACGATATCAATACTGGATCGCGTAACCGAATCATGCGTCAATGGAACCTTGCTATTTTCGAAGCTTGAGAATGCGTCTGTTTTAGATTGTTCAGTTCTATGTCACTGCCGATCCCGGAGTCGACGCGGTGGATGGGGAGAAAACTGGCTTGGTTTGAAGCTGTTGAATCTTTTCTTTCGTGGTAGGTTGAGGAGCGTAGGAGGACTGGTATATATTTACAGAAGAACTTTTTGGTGGCTGGAATACAAGCACAGATCTAGTATATAGGTTAGGTTTGGGTTTAGGGGTGTTATAAGACTGCTTACGACGTCAAGATAGAGCCCCACTGAAGCAGCAAGCCAGACATTGTGTGTTACCCATGTTCTGTCCCATGTCCGCTCTATTCGGCAGATGAAGATGGTTCGAACCGCTCCTGCAAGGGCTACCATGAATCCGGTTCCGAATAATGCTATGACGATGATGGTCTCTCGATTAGGAAGTTTCAGCTGCCAAACCTTTGGTATCGGAAGGATGACAACGACAAGGTCGGACACGGTGTCAAAGATTCCGGCGACGAGAAGTATGTTTCCTTCGTTAAAGCAGTTCGGTTGGGGATCGGACGTAAGCTTCCAATAATCAGAATATGGGCTATTAATATTAGAATTGGTATTAGTTCTAGAGAAGTGTACGTACCTGCATTGAAAGATATCCAGGAAAGTGAACACAATAACTTCCGCCACTATAAACATAAGCGCCGCCCTGATCCAGACTTTAAGGTATCCCGAATTCCCCATTATTCGAGCAGTGAGAGCAAGCATTGATAGTTTCGTGAGCGCTCCGGCGATGCCGAATATTACTTCTGTTGATAATCCCAATTTGAGACCCAATAATAAGGAATCAGGTTCCACATCCCAGATGTGCCAGTTCCATCCGAGGTGCAAGTAGATTTCCGAGGTGATAGTTGCGAAAGCTGCGGTTGGGATCTATGATAGTGAGATAATTATTTGTCGAGAAGGAAAGGAAGTGCAAACCATAGCTGCCACAATAAGCCAGTCATCAACGCCGAAGTTTTTGGAGATCCTTAAACGGGTAAAGATGCGGATAGCAACAACGATGCAAACCAAAGGGAAGAGTGTAACGTTCAGGATGAGCTCTGTTGATCCTTGAGTAACAGGGTTAACATAATTGGCAGGCGGCCATGCCTCCATTACCTCAACAGGTGGTAAACGCATGATTGCAATGGTGAACCGTGCAGTTGATAGCGGGATGCCTTGATGAGGCAATGAGATATGATGTATAACTTATACATTCTGTATGAGGAGTCAAATAGAGGCCTAGAAAGATAGCTTCTTGGATGATCGACACAGCCATTCATTTTTATGCTGCCATTGGGGGCGGAGGAGTCCCCGCGACGCGGTTGGCAGGTACCAAAGTTGTCTCATGCCGTTGAAATACCATTATAGCGCAAGTGCCTAGCCAAACTATTAGCTCAAGGTCACAATTGCCGAAATAAGGTGTTATTAGTAGCTTCAGATCTAAGATCTGATATGATATCTTGATATCTTGAGGCTCAGCGAGAGCGTCCTCAAGAATGGATGAAAGGATATATTGTTAATACAGAAATAATCTCGGTTCTAATTTTCTGAAAAATACTACAGCCGCAAATTGGCTGTGAGGATCAAGATACATGATGGTGTAGAATTGGCATAGTGGGTGTCTTAAGATGCGCTAATGATCGACAATGGGCCGCGGGGAATAGAGGCCACTAAGAGCTTATAGTTTGTACAATAGTTTCCTAAAACGTCTCTATTCACGTACCTTAATTTTGCCCAGCTAGGTAAGGCGAGAAATGAATGTTAAAATTCGGGAATTTTGCTGCCTCGCATTGCCGCAAAAGATAAGATGATGCTTGGGACGTCTTGCGTGGAGGCATTACGTGCATTATTTTGAGACAGGGTGCGGCGAGGGTTAAGGGTGTGATGGGAGTTTTAAGGGTATTTACGTCCCATTGAGTTGTAAAGCGGTGCGGCGAAGGAAGAGGTGTCATGGTCATGGCTTTCGCTTCCGTTGAGTTGGGACGGTATACGTACAGGTTGCCGTGACACTTTTTAATGATTGATGTAAGAATCTCCTGAAAATTGAACGAGTTTCGAGATGAGGAGCATGTTTCACGTACTGTGGGGCAAAGTAAAGGGTCACTTCTTGTAGACTTCATCTGATAAAGTAGTCACGACTGTACCACTAGTGATACATCGAAACCGTTTTTTTGATGGATAACGTCAAGATACAATAGTGACACCTAGGTTTTGACCTTAGTTGGTTCCTCAGCTCAAGAAGGCATTCCAGCTCTGCATCCAACGACCTCTCCACCCTCGCTCAGCTGATAGCCGAAACAAAATTGTGGTAGTGCTGTATAGGAGTATCAACTTAAAGGCGCATTTCATCTTTCATGCCGAAAACGTTGTAAAATCAGACCTTTTCATCCAGCGAGTTGGTCATCGCATCGTTCCTCGGTGCGTCCTCGCTTTTCGCACCTTCTGATATCTCCTCCTCACTGACCACAACGGCCCTTCTCTGCTCAGCTCTAACACTCACCCACAACAACCCCGTAGTCCAAATCCCTAATGCAATGCTCGTCCCTATCATCGCCCACATACCTCT
>Ga0182030_10018160_pt1 | contig 13513 bp, 12 predicted proteins | sample 812S3MmetaG_FD_121299 | JGI IMG/M metagenome (GOLD analysis project Ga0182030, IMG submission 121299) | Permafrost microbial communities from Stordalen Mire, Sweden - 812S3M metaG (Illumina Assembly) | ecosystem: Environmental > Terrestrial > Soil > Wetlands > Permafrost | place: Sweden... | reverse complement strand
GTGTTGCGGCGACGAGACTCGGACGTGTCTCGGTCTTAAAAGATTTAGCCTTGCGCCATACCCATAAAATCTCACCTTTATAAAATCGTTTCCCTCGTGCCTTCCAAATCATTAGCTTAGGCTTGCTTTTCCTCCCATTATCACATATAATCTCATATATAGGATATATTAGATTATAAAGTTATGATTTATAAATTTTTACGTCGCCTTCAAAGCATCGACCCGCGCATTCTGGAAAGGATCAGCGAGATCGATAAAATAAAGTCCCATTGGTCTGCGGGTGTTCGGCTTGATCCGCAAATTTTGGCAGGGCTTAAAAAATCCGTCCTTATCACCTCTACGGGTGCTTCAACACGCATCGAGGGAGCAAAACTTTCGGACGAAGATATCGAGCGCATGATGCGCGGGATTTCGATCCAGAAATTTTCAAATCGCGACGGGCAAGAAGTAAAGGGCTACCACGAATTACTGAGCAACGTCTTCGAGAACTGGCAGTCGATCCCCTTTTCCGAAAGCACGATAAAATTTTTCCATCGTGAACTTCTGAAATACACCGAGAAGGACGAATTGCATCGTGGAGATTACAAACATAAAGAGAATAAGGTGGCGATGATAAGTCCTGTTGGCGGTGATATGCGGATATTGTTCGATACGACATCGCCTTATCTTGTCGCGAAAGAAATGCAGGAATTGGTTGAATGGACCCAAGAAGCGCTCACCGATAAAAAACTTCATCCTCTGCTCGTCATCGGAAATTTCGTCGTTGAGTTCTTGAAAATCCATCCGTTCGAAGATGGCAACGGGCGGCTTTCGCGCGTCCTCACCAATCTGCTCCTTCTCCAGAACGGCTATCTTTATATGCCATATGTTTCGCATGAGAAATTGATCGAGGACAACAAGCCGGAATATTACGTTGCGTTGCGACAAAGTCAAAAGACGTTCGGAACGAAAAATGAAAATCTCGCGCCATGGCTTAATTTCTTTCTCATGATATTGCTCGACCAATCAAAGCGAGCGGCCGTGCTTATTTCAAAAGAAGAGATCGACAAACTCCTTTCACGGCAGCAACAGATCGTCTGGAAATATTTAGAGAGCGTTCACGAAGCAACGCCGCTCGAGATATCAAAAGCTACGGGCGTTCCCCGTCCAACAGTAAGTCAGGCCATCACAAAACTCCTGAAGCTCAAACGGATCGAGCGTGTTGGCGTTGGCCGCGCAACGCGATATCGGAAGATCTAGGAATATGCGCTCTCCCGACAAGCGATATCGTAGGCCAGCCATATTCCTTGATAATACGCTTAAGCCCCGTGGTATGTCGTTTATCAACGCTCGCGTCCAACTTTGTTCCTTTCTTATGGCCGCTTCGCATCCTTTGGTCCTCCTCGGCCATTTGATTGATCTTTCGCGCAAGAGTGGTGTTCATACCTTTAGTTTATAAAAAAATGAGGGGGTAAGCCATACAACAAACCAAAGTCCGAGTCCTGTCGGGGTGGCCCGTTTTTGGGGAAAAATCGATTTCAAAAATGTAGCAAAACCGAGGCCTGTCGGTCTTTAAAGATTGCGCCTTGGCTGTTGCGGGGGCAAGACTCGGACTTGCTTCGGAAGCTTATGGGGCTTCCCGGAAAACCTTTCCCAACCCTCCCGCGCCATGAAATCGCGCCGCACGTTCGCGGCGCAACCAGCCCTTGCATTATATGAATGTTCGGACGCGATTGTCAAAGAAGTTGTCAAAAAAAACGATTGGTGCGATTATCAAAAGATGACGTCCGTACCGGCATCGATCGCACAAAACTTCAAAGGGAAAAAGATCACGCTGATGGGACTCGGCCTCCTCGGTCGCGGCGTGGGCGATGCGGAATTTTTGGCGGCGTGCGGCGCGGAGCTCATCGTGACCGACCTCAAGACAGCGCAAGAGCTTGCACCGTCGATAGAACGACTAAAAAAATTCGACAATATTATCTATCATTTGGGCGGTCACCAGCTTGAGGATTTTGAGGATCGCGATATGGTGATCCGCGCGTCGAACGCGCCGCTCGACTCGCCGTTCATCGCGGACGCACGGGAGCACGGCATTCCGGTGGAGATGGATGCATCGCTTTTCGCCAAGCTCTCCCCCGCCACGATCGTGGGCATCACGGGCACGCGCGGAAAGTCCACCGTCACTCATCTTATCTATGAGATGGCGCGTTCGGCGGGAAAAAATCCGTTTCTCGGCGGGAACGAGCGCGGCACCGCGACGCTTCCCCTGCTTTTAAAAACCGACGGGGCGAGTACGATCATCCTCGAACTTGATTCGTGGCAGCTCCAAGGGTTTGAGGACGCGGGCACCAGCCCGCACATTTCCGTGTGGACAAATTTTTTGCCGGACCACATGAATTATTACAAGGGTGACATGGATCGCTATTTCCAAGACAAGGCCGCAATCGCGCGATTTCAAAAACCCGGCGACACGTTCGTCGCCGCGCGGGAGATAAAAGAAAAGATCGAGGCGCGCTTTGGCGCGCTCCAGGGAACGTGCGTCACCGACCCGGTTCTGCCCGACGATTGGGAGATCGCACTGCTCGGCGAACATAACCGAAAGAACGCCGCGTTCGCGCGCGCGGCGGCACAAGCCATGGGCATTGCGGACAACATCATTAAAAATATATTAAAGAATTTTTCCGGACTGCCGGGACGATTGCAGCTGCTCGGCGAAAAGAACGGCGTGGCGTTCTATGACGATGGCAACTCCACCACGCCGGAGGCGGCGATCGCCGCGCTCAAGGCGCTCGCGCCGCTCGGACGTCCCATCATCCTCATCGCCGGAGGAAGCGACAAAGAATTGGATTTTTCCACGCTCGTTCCCGAGATAGAGACCCACGTCAAAAAACTCATGCTCTTTGACGGCAAAGCGACGGAAAAAATAAAAACTCTACTCACTAAGAATTTTCCTTGCGCCACCGCGGCAAGCATGGATGAGGCGTTTGCTGCGGCAGTCGCGGCGGCGGCGGTCCACGACATCGTTCTCCTCTCCCCCGGCGCCACCAGCTTCGGCATTTTCAAGAACGAATACGATCGCGGCGACCAGTTCAAAGCCGCGTTCGAGAAACTCAGATAGCGATTGAAAAAACCGGCGCTTTCGGCTAAGATAGGGGTAATGTCTATCGGCAAAAAAGAGCTTGAGCACCTTGCGCAACTTTCACGCATTGAGCTTGATCCGAAAGAGGAAGATAAGTTGCTCGCCGACCTTGGCGCAATTTTGGATCATTTTAAAGAACTCCAGGCGCTCGACACCACGAATGTCCCGCCGATGACCGGCGGCACCGATCTTATGAACATATTCCGCGAAGACGGCGAGGAAGCCGGCGGCCGCGAGAACACGAATCGCGGCGCGGGCGTGGATGCGTTCCCCGAATCAAAAGACGGCTACAATAAGGTGCCGCCGGTATTTGAATAACGTTCGCACGACAATACCATGGAACCGCTCCACGATCTCACCATAAAAAAATTCCACGACGGATTGCTCAATAAAGAGTTCTCCGCGCTCGAGGTCACACAGGCGTATTTCCGCCGCATCAAAGAACACGACGGTGAGATCGGCGCGTACCTGAGTCTCGCGGAGGAATCCGCCGTGCGCGACTCGAGCGCGGTTGATGTCGCGGTGGCCGTTGGTGAAGATGTCGGCATGCTCGCCGGAGTGCCGGTCGCCATCAAGGATTGCATCTTGATCAAAGACCTCCCCGCCACGGCGGCTTCACGCATTCTCGAAAACTATATCGCCAGCTATGACGCCGGCGTCATTGAAAAACTGCGCGGCGAGCGCGCGGTTTTCCTCGGCAAGACCAACATGGACGAATTTGCGATGGGATCGTCCACGGAAAACTCCGCGTTCAAAATCACCCACAACCCGCACGATCATGCGCGCGTTCCCGGCGGCTCTTCCGGCGGATCCGCAGCAGCGGTCGCGGCGCATTTCGCCGTCGCGGCACTCGGCTCCGATACGGGCGGCTCCATCCGCCAACCGGCGGCACTCTGCGGCGTGGTCGGCTTCAAACCCACCTATGGCGCGGTTTCCCGTTCCGGCCTTATTGCAATGTCATCCAGTTTGGACCAAATTGGTCCGTTCGCGAAGACCGTCGAGGATACCGCGATATTATTCAAAGCGATCGCGGGCGCAGACCCTCTTGATGGCACGAGTACTGACGGCGCGGATTATTCGAACATTACCGACCTTGCGCCGCTTGAAAAAATAAAAAAACTGACGATCGGCCTGCCGGAAGAATATTTTGTCGACGGCCTCGACAAGGCGGTCTCGGATGGCGTCCAGCGTGCGATCGATAAATTGAAAAGTTTGGGATTCAATTTCAAAAAAATATCTTTGCCGCATACCAAGTATGCGCTCTCTTGCTATTACATCGTGATGCCCGCCGAGGCCAGCTCCAACCTGGCACGCTTTGACGGCATTCGCTACGCGCGCATCGTGGATGCGCGCGCAGAAGAAGAAAAATTAAGCGAGTTATATTTTAAGCAGCGGGGTGTTGGATTCGGTGCGGAGGCAAAGCGACGCATCATTCTCGGCACGTTCGTGCTGTCATCCGGCTATTACGACGCATACTATGACAAGGCCCAACGGACGCGAACGCTTATTAAACGCGATTTTGATGATGCATTCAAGGATGTTGACGTTATCCTTACGCCGGTGACACCCACCCCCGCATTTAAGATCGGCGAGAAGACGAACAATCCCCTCGCAATGTATCTTGAGGACATTTTCACTATTCCGGTAAATCTTGCCGGACTTCCCGCGATATCCATTCCGGTGGATGGCGCGCAAAGGAGCGTGGCGGCGAGCTCCAACGGCGGCGCAAAGAACCTCCCCATCGGCTTCCAATTGATCGGCAAAAAATGGCACGAGACGGACATCCTCGGCATCGGGCAGTATTATGAAAAATTAAATTAAAAAAATGAACACTGTTACCTCGACATCGCAGGTGGTACAACAGGCACAGGCGGCAGGCCAAAATTTCATCGCCGCGTACTTTTCCAATCTCGGCATGCTGGAATTCTTCGGTCTTATCATCGCACTCATCTTCTTTGCCGGTGCCATCTATTTCGTGATAGAGACCGGATGGTTCCCGCTCCGCGTCGACCGCTTCCGTCACATCATCCTCCAATCAAATATTTCAGGAAAACGAGCCCAGGAATCATGGCGACGTATCGAGGAACAATTCTATCGCGGTGGCGAGAGCGACCTCAAGGTCGCCATCCTTGAGGCGGATAAATTATTGAACGACTCCCTACGCGAGGCGGGCATCCTGGGCATCCAGCTTGGCGACCGGCTCAAAAAAACTAACACCAGCCAGGTTCCAAACTTGAACGAGCTTTGGCAGGCGCACAAACTGCGCAACCAGATCGCACATGAACCGAACTTCAAATTGAAGCGTGACCTCGCCGAACGCGCGCTCGGCATTTACGAAACCGCCCTCCGAAATCTCGGCATCTTTCAGGACCAGCCGGAGAAATAAAACACCCTCTTCTTTTTTGGCCTAGATGTAAGAACAACGGCCAAAAAAGAAGAGGGTGTTTTATTTTTCTGATTACTATTGTACAGAAGTACCGTTGACTTCGGTGAGCGTGATAGTATCAGAACCCGGAACATAGGTCCCGGTAAATTGCGCTGCGGTTGCCGGGGTGGCAGGAATTACCGTTGGCGCGGCGGGAGTACTGCTGGCGGTCGAACTCGCCGAGGCAGGCGCGGTGGAAGTTGCGGTCGCCATAAGCGGAGCAAGCGCCGTGATCACACTCGCCACTTTAGAATTCGCAACATAGATCTTTGCGCCGTACATGGCAGTGACGACATATCCGGTCTTTCCGGCAGAAACGGTGCCGCTTATCGTCGCGGTGCTCGTGGCGCCCGGCGTAGCGCTGGTCGGCGCCGCAAAGAAGGAAAGTTCGGTCTGCAACTCCTGCGTCTTAGTGGTAAGCGAAGAAACCTGTGCAGTCAGTGCCGTAGTCGAAGCGGCAACCTGCGCCTGCAGCGCGGAAAGCTGCGAATTCACGCCCGAGCTCTGTCCATTCAATGTGCCAAGCTGGGCGTTCAAGCTGTTATTTTGCATATATAAAAATCCTGCAAATCCGCCAACAACGAGGATAACGACCACGAGAACAATATCCGTGATGAGTGCGCCGCGCGACCCATGGGACTTCGCGCCCGGATACGAGGTCGCCTGAAAGGTATCCTTCGTCTTTTTTCCTGCAGGCATAGCGGCGCTCGCCGGCGCGGGGCCGGTCATCGGACTCTTTGACGCCGGCATCGTGGACGGCTTCATAACCGGCGAAGATGATGTTGACGAGGAAACAAGGTCGCTTACTCGTATGGTCTGCGGCGCCGGGTTTGCGCTACCGCCCGCGCCGACGGCGGGGGTGATCGGCATCGCCGACACGGCCGAGATCGGCTGAGCCATTTTTGCCGATTCCACTTTTTTCAACGTATCTTCCACATCTGCGGCGACCCATCCCGCGCCCGTGAGCGTTGTCTTGATGGTGTCGCGGGAAACCCCGAGCTTCATCTGTGCATTGATATATTCGACGATCGATTCCTGTACCATATGATTTTATTTTTTTATTTTTTATTTTTTAAATGACAGTTCGACGTTTTATTTTTTATTGCTGCGCCGGCAAAGGATGTATGCCATATCCCGGCGACGGAGCATAGCGATCTATATGTCTCATATTATAGAACATTCCAAACCCCATAGCGACGATGAGCGCACATACCGCAAGCACGGGGACCACGATCCCCACAACCGCGCTCGTTTTGATAAATCCCGTCCCCTTTTTCGTCTGCGCATCGGCGAGTTCCGGCTTCAATGCCCGCAAATTTTCAAAAATAACATATTGGTAGATCATGGAGAACGGAACGAAGAATAGCGTCAGCACCATGGTCACGAGGATGCGTGCCGCGTTGCCCGCGATGATCATAACAGGGATCTCGATGATGATCGTCGCCGCCAAAAATATCAGACCGAGCAGGAGCACCCTCCCCAATACCGCCCACCAATAGCCCTTGATGTAATCCTTGCTCTGCCGCAAGGCGTCAATCCCGCGGCGATGCTCGATCACGAACACATATATCATCAGCATGAGCGCAACTCCGAGCCAGATGCCCGGGACGATGAGCATGATGGATGCGCCCATCACCGCAAGCAGTTCCAAAATCGTCACCCACACGAACGCCCAGAACCATCCGATCGTCGCTTTGTACGATGCATCCACTCCCGCCGTGTGGTGGAGGGAAAAGATAAGCGGCAGCATGCTGAACACAAAAATGATGTACCCGATAAAGACGATCAGTCCTCCCAGGATGGAAAACGGGAACCCCAGGTAGAAAAGAACATATCCCAGCACGACGATGAGCGTCGGCAAAAGAACGATCTCCACGAGCACCTGCCAGCGCTCTTTATAAAGATCCCATGAATCGCGGAACAGCGAACCGATCGAATGCAGGCTCAATCGTGCGCCGCCCGTGTTCCCGCTCGGCATTTCGTTTTTATCCATGTCTTAAGTATACCAAATTCGCTTTGCGCTCAACGGTGATAACCGCAAAAACAAAACAATGTTTTTATCGCGAAGCTATCAACAATATAAAGAAATCCCCGTGCTCTAGCATAAAAGCCAAAGCACGGGGAGGAGTCGAAGGACCAAGTCCAAAGTGACTAACTTGCGCGCAGAGCCGCAGGGGCGCCGACGCCCCAGCTGCAGACGAGCCAGAGACGGCTCCAGTGCCATCTGCCGTCGGTCCAGGAGAGGCAACGCACAAACGGGCGGCCACCCGAGCGGCGATACTCCGTACCCCAGAAGAAGATGTAGCGGGTATGGCCCTGCTCGTCCTTCTTCCACTCCTCGGGGATGATATGCTTGTGGGCAAGTAAATAATCGAGGAGGTTGGCGTTGAAGACCGGCTGGCCTGCAAGTTCGGCGGAGAGCGCATCACCCTTCACCGATTTTCCGTCCTGCTGGTTTGGAGAAAGATACAACTGCACCTTGGCGGGGTCCCACTTGAAGGAGCCACCCTTCTGGTGCTTGCCTTCCTCCACGGTACAGCCGTCGGGAATGAACGGGTCGGCATCAAGGTCGATGACGTATTCCAGCGTCCTCACTTCGGCATGGCCGAGCAGGACGTTGCGGATGAGGCCGAGCGTATCACCCTTCGTAAGCTCCTTCACTTCTTGGTGGGTGTATTCTGCACGGGCCAGGGCGAACTCCACTTCTTGGATTTCGCCTGCACTACTGAATGTGAACTTGTCAGCCATGACGTGTTCTCCTTTTTTCAACTCGTTCGCCGAAGCGAGCACGTTGCTTGCAGCAGGCTCCCCCGATCAATCCGGGTTTTGCCATAACAGGCAGAGGCCCAAAGAGAGCCGCTATCTGCTATGGCAAATATAAGTTAGAGATTTATTCTATTAAACAAACTAAAAACAATATACTAATTATTATATATATTGTCAAATCGTTTGCGCGGGCGACCGGATTTGAACCGGCGATCTTCTGCGTGACAGGCAGACGCTTTAACCGGACTAAGCTACACCCGCAATGAAAGCTTCTTGAATGCAAATTGGAATTTTTGATATTTGCGCCTCAGAAACAATTCTGAACCATTATTATACATAAAATGGAACAATGCAACCGCGTCATGTTGACCAAATACCAATTCATATCCCCTGGCCTTTTTTGTGATATGACCGCCATGCACTACCGGTCGCAGTGCACTCCATAGGTCCTCGAGAAACTTTTTGCTTCCCGAAGTAAAATTGACGCTTAATTGCAGTTTCCATTCTTCCCGATCCTTTCGCCAATATTTTCCAAAATGGACGCACCCGTCCCCATCAAAATATCCTCTGATAAAATCAGAGAGGTATAAAGGAGGAATGAATGGCGGAAAACGCAGGATCAAACTTTTGGACTGGGTGAACCCTAGCGCCGCAAGATCGCCAAACATATGCCTACTGCCGATCTGCAGACGATAGATCGTTTTCCATCGGACATTTCTTTTGCGCACCGAAATTTTATTTTGCGATTCGAGAATATTTCTTATCAATCGCAATAACGCAAGGTCAGTGATCTCAAAATCAATATAGTAGCCGCCCCTTTTCGTCCGGTACATACTCCCATCTGCAGCAAAAAATCCAAGCACATAAGCCATATCGCGTGTCCACGTTTTGAAAAAATCCTCGTTTTTTGTTTTATGGATAGGCATACATCCATTAAACCAAAAACTGGATTAAAAAATCATTAAAAATATTTTCTTCGGCCTATCCCAGCAATTTCAAAAATTCCTTCTCGTCTATTATCTTTACCCCCAACTCCTGTGCTTTATCGTACTTTGAGCCGGGCTCGGCGCCGGCCACGAGATAGCTCGTCTTCTTGCTGACCGATTCCGACGCGTCACCGCCCTGCGCGCGGATCCTTTCTTTTGCGCTCTCGCGATCCATGGATTCCAAGCTCCCCGTGATGACGAATGTTTTGCCCGCAAGCCGCGCGCTCGCCGCGCTCCGCGCGGGCATCGCCTCCACCGTCACGCCGGCTTTCTCCAACCGTGCGAGCAGGTCCATGCTGCGCTTTTCGCGGAACCAATCGTAGATACTCTGTCCAACCTTTGGCCCGATATCCGGCGCCGTCTGGAGATCTTCGAGCGAAAGCGCGGCGAACGCGCGTGCAATATCCTTTATTTTTATCCGGGAATCCGCGTGCGGAAACTCAAAACTTTTTGCGAGCGTCACCGCCGTTTCCTCCCCCACGTGCAGGATGCCGAGCGCGTATAAAAATCGCGGGAGGGTCACGTGCTTCTTCTCGGCAACCTCGCTTACGATGTTCTCCGCCGACTTTTCGCCAAAGCGCTCGAGCGCCGCGATGTCGCCTTTCTGCAATTCAAAGATATCCGCCGCGTCGGAGATCAATCCTTCGTCCAAAAATTTATCGATTATTTTGGGCCCGAGCCCCTCTATATTAAAAGCCGCGCGGGAGACAAAGTGATAGAGTGCCTCGCGATGCTGGGCCGCGCATGTGCGCGACGAGCACCGCGCGATCACGCCGTCGCGGACGACGGGCGAACCATCCACCGGGCAATGCGTCGGCATATGAAACGTCTTTTCATGACCGGTGCGCAGATGCGGTAGCACTTTTGTGATCTGCGGGATCACGTCGCCGGCTCGCTGGACGATCACCGTGTCGCCGATCTTCAATCCCAGCCGCTCGATCTCGTCGGCGTTATGGAGCGACGCATGCGTGATGGTGACGCCGCCCACGAACACCCCCCGCATGACGGCAACCGGCGTGAGCGCGCCCGTGCGGCCTACCTGCACTTTGATATCCGTGACGATCGTCGTCGCCTCGCGCGGCGAGAACTTGTACGCAATGCCCGCTCGCGGCGCCTTGCCGATGATTCCCGCCGCGGCGAACGTCGCGTTGTCGTTCACTAAAACGACCGTGCCGTCATATTCGTAATCTACTTTCTCGCGCCGTGCGGGTTCGCCCCACTTTTCGCGGAACGCGAACACTTCGGTCAACGAGCGCGCGGGCTCGTTGTGCGGGTTCGTCTTAAACCCCATTGCCGCGAGCAACTGATGCTTCTCCTCATGTGTCGTGGGCCCAAGATCCGTCACGATCTCGTATTGGAACGAATCAAGGTGTCGGCTCGCGGTCACGCACGGATCCAGCTGGCGGATCGATCCCGCCGCGACATTGCGCGGATTCGCGTACGGCTTCCCACCGGTCCGTTCCTGCTCCTTATTGATCTTCGCAAACTCGCGCTTCGTCAGAAACACTTCGCCACGCACGATGAGCGATTTTGGCGCGATATCATAATCGTCCGCGCGCAATCCAAGTTTTTTTAAATTTATAACTATCTCCCCCGGCGACGCCAGATGCAATGGGATGGCTTCTATAGTGCGCAGGTTCTGCGTGACATCCTCGCCGATCAGCCCGTCGCCGCGCGTGGAGCCGCGCGTAAAAATACCGTTCTCGTATTCCAACTCGATCGCGAGCCCGTCGATCTTGAGTTCGCAATAAAAGAGCGGCGCGGAAGAAACACGTGCGCCGACGCGTGAAACAGCGTCGCCAACAAGCGACCGCCCCAGATAATTCTCAAGCCGTGTGAACCAGTCGCGCATATCGTCTTCCGAAAACGCATCGTTGAATGACGTCATGCGTTCGCCATGCCGCACTTTTTTAAATTCCGCGAGCGGCTTGCCCGCCACGCGCTGGGTCGGTGAATCGGGCGTCACAAATTCCGGAAACTGCGCCTCAAGGTCGAACAATTCTTTTTTCAGCGAATCGAGCGCCGCGTCGGAGATCTCCGACCGGTCGAGCACGTGATATTCATACCGGTATCTGTTGATCTCTTTTTTTAATTTTTCGATGCGCGTTTTTGCCTGGTCTTTGGTCATTAAAAAATCATGAAAAACGCAAGGTTATGGATAGGTCGTCTGAACGTCGGAAAGGCCAATGAAAAATGCGCGTTCGGAACCGTTCGCGATGCCGCTTGAGATCGCCACGACCGTGCTTGCGTTGCTACACGTGGTCGTCGCACCGGTGGTGGCGTAATTGTCGTAGCAATTTACATTGACCGTCGCTCCCGATCCCGTAAAAGTGGGTTTCGATGGTAAGCCGCTCTGGCATGTGCTGGAAGTGCTGTCTCCGCAAGAATAGTTGAATAACGCCCATTCCGTTCCCGCGTCCGCGGCAAAGATCGCCTTTGCCGAATTCGCCGTGTCGGTCGTTGCGCGAATCTGGTAGAGCGTCAAAAGCCCCGCAACCGTCGTTGCGCCGAGGATCGCGCCGCCAAGCGCGAGTACCGCGATGAGCATCGCCTGCCCGGAACGGCTGTTTGTTTTATGGCCATCGCCCACAACGCTTTTCATACCTCTTATTATACCCCTCCACCAGGCGCAGGGCGAGAATAGATATAGCAGCAAAAAAGATGTGGGTAATAAGAGTAAGGGCCACACTGTGAAAGTGTGGCCCATGCGAGAAACGGTATAACTAAACCGGTGGGGGCGAGTCCGTTTTGATGGGTCATCAACCTATCGAATTGGCTCAGAGCGAGTCTTTGTGCAGGAAGGAGTTCCGCACATCGACTCAAGCCCCCAAACTTTTTTTACTGTTGTTCTACCTTTATTCTAGACGCTTACAAGAAAAAGTCAAGCCCTCCCCATATCCCACAAAATAAGGGATATTGGCGGACGGTTGGAGAGTTCTCCAACCGTCCGCCAGTTAAAGGACGGTCACCTGGACCAAAGGATTTGGCCCTTGTACCCCGTCGCAGCCCTCACATTTTGGTTGATCCGCTGGTTTATTCCAGTGTTCTCTCCCGCAGCGATCGTGTTAAGGGTGCCTTTCAGAAGGACAGTCCCGTAGGCGAGCGCTCGCCATTTTCCCCCGCGTGTATAGAGTTTTCTACCGAGCCGGTCTATCCCGACATTCAGGAGCACGTTCGCCGCCGTAGCGGTGTACGGATCCGTCCTGCCGAAGACGCCTGCCCAGCCCTTCTCTACCACAGAGTAATGCGTTAAGAACGTGCCGTCACTTCTTAGCGCAGTCGTGGGATGATCCAACCCCCTCACGGTGGTTGTCATGTCAAATGCCGTACCGCCGGCCAAGTAGAGTTCCGAAGCTCTGAAGGCGAAGCTGATCTTTGGAGGGATCCGCTTCGCTGGTTCTTCAGGTGCTTTTGGAGACCCGTCTTCGTCCGGGGAAAACAACGGTGTTTGAGAAATGGCGGACGATGGGGTGATGGGTCCCAACGTCATCGCGAGCAACACGCCGAACAATCCGGCGCGGATGCGTTTGAGGTGCATGTGAGTTCTCCTTCTTGCACCGCACTAGTGTTTGGTGCTCCGAAGATTCTAACATATATTTAGAAATTTGACAAGCGCTATGCAAAATGCCGTGGCGCTGAGCCACGGCATTTTCATTTATCTTCCCAAACGCCGACTTTCCCCTATTGCCCCGAGCATCCTATCCCGTTGGGGTTCTGTTCGCAGCGACTCGATCCGCCTGCCGTCACCTGAACGCTCGTGACAGTGGAATCGTTGCTGTAGTTGCCGTTCACGCAGGTCAACGTATATGTTGTGGTGCTGGTGGGGCTACTGGAGACATTGACGTCGACAGATCCAACCAGGTTCGGATAGATGTCGTCCAACCCCCCCCCGGTAAGCTCGCACTCGGTCACATTTGAGCAACTGGACTGCAGATCGGTCGATTCCGGCGGGACGATCGACGAAAGGCTCGAGGTCAGCTGCGTGCAGGTTGCCTGACAGCTGGACGATTGACACGTGGGCAACACCACCGTGATCTGCGTAGTTCCGCAGACATTGGTATAGCCGGACTGGGTCGAACATGCCTTGACCGTGGCAGTGCCCGTGCTTCCCGGGGCGGTGTAGTTTCCGGAAGCGTTGACAGATCCCAAGGTGGTGGTCCATGTCACGCCGCTACTGTAGCTGCCGGTGCCGCTGACGGTCGCGGTGCACGCGGAGGT
>Ga0182030_10018159_pt1 | contig 13513 bp, 13 predicted proteins | sample 812S3MmetaG_FD_121299 | JGI IMG/M metagenome (GOLD analysis project Ga0182030, IMG submission 121299) | Permafrost microbial communities from Stordalen Mire, Sweden - 812S3M metaG (Illumina Assembly) | ecosystem: Environmental > Terrestrial > Soil > Wetlands > Permafrost | place: Sweden... | reverse complement strand
TAATCGATTCCGTCCAGGTCGTTTTTCCTTTTGGGACGAACCTTGATATCCCTGCCATCCAGATCGACGTCGCTGCCGACGCCGACATGCTCGACTCCGGCCAATTTGGCCACGTGGTCGATGTGATCCAGCACATCCTCGATAGTGACCGGCCCCACGGCCCGGACAAAGAAACGGACCATCGTCACGCCCATCACACCGCCCTTGGCTGCCACTCGCCTGATGGCTTCGTCGGTCTTGCAACGGCGGCTGTTGGGAACCAGGGCACGGCAGTTGGAATGCGTGACCAGCACGGGCTTTCGAGAGGCTTCGATGGCGTCCAACGTGGTGCGGTCGCCGCAATGTGAAATGTCGACGGCCATGCCCACCTTATTCATACGCTGGACGATCAGTGCTCCATACGGGGTCAAACCGTCATCTCGCGTGTCGCTCGAGCCGCCGCCGATCGGGTTGCGGCAGTAGGTGAGCTGGGAAACCCGTTGTCCCAGACCGTGAAAACGATCGACATCCTCGACACATCGAAAGTGGGCGGAGTTCTGCTGACCGATCACGATGCCAATCCTGCCCTCCGCCTTGGCCTGTTCGAGATTGCCGGGGCCGTCCACGCGCAGAAACTGCCGCGGGTGCGCGGCGATAAACATGTTCCACTGGATGATGTCCCTCGATGAGGCTGCATAGATGTCTCCGGTGGTATACCCCACGGCGGGATGGAAAATGGTAATTCCGGAATCCTTCAACCTTTGAAAGTCGGCTTGTTGGAAACGGCTTGGCTCGGTTTGCCAGGCCCACAATCTGGGGAAGTCCAACGTCAACAAGCCGAGCATGTCGATCACGGTGGACCCGCGAACCAAATCCACGGTGAGAGTGGAATACTCGGCGCGGCTTTGGGCGAAGAGGGAGAAGCGGCCGCGATTGATCATCGGCGCACCTAGGGCAGCCGCCGTGCGCTGCAGAATGGAACGCCGGGAAATCACATGCCCAGAATAGCGTACATGTACCGTTTCGCACAATACGCCATTGGTAAGCCCGCCGTAACCGGCATGCCAAAAAAGGATTGCAGGACACTGTCATGAAGAACTGGAAGGTTGGAACACGCATTTTGGCGGGATTCGCAGCCGTTATCCTGATTGCCGCAACACTGGGAAGTATTTGCTTATGGTGTGGCAGGGGTCGGCGGGAGTCTCTGGAAGGTCCGATGGTGGATAATAGTCAAATGCGACGCAGTGAAGCGAGTGGATAGAAAGAGTGAACTATGTGGAACATTGTTAGGTTAATTGGGCTAGTATTTTCTGTGACTTCATTGCTATTCGCCCAGGCGCAGGCGACAGGAGGGTTGACGGGAAAGCTGACGGATGCGTCGGGTGCCTCGGTAGTAAATGCCGCAGTTACGGCAACGAATATCGACAACGGCCAGACACGAACGGCAATCACAGGGGCTGACGGTGGATACCAGTTCACCGTGCTGCCGCCGGGCAACTATCGTGTGAGGTTTGAGGCCCAGGGCTTCAAGACGTTGGAGATTGCTTCCGTGACGATCGGCGCGACCCGAGTGATAGCGGACGGAAAGCTGGAGCCGGGCACATCGATTCCTTCGCTGGGTGATTTGGGCATCACGCCGGATCAGTCGCAAGGCAGCGCGCAGGACCAGGCAAGGCTCGACAAGCGATCGCACATGCTCAAGATTCACCAACGGCTGGGATCGATTACTATCGCGCCGCTGGTGGCCACGCTATCCGCCGCCAACGGGGCCGCGGGCCATAAGAGCACCGCGTCGGAGCGCGACCTGCATGCCATTCTAGGCGGAGTGACGGCGGGAATGTACCTCACTACCGCTTCTTTCGCTATCTTCGCGCCGAAGATAGCGGGAACGCCGACGCGCGGGCCCATCCGCGTGCATAAGGCGCTGGCCTGGATTCACGGGCCGGGGATGATCCTGACCCCGATATTGGGGTCGTTGGCCCTGGAACAACGCAATCGCGGGGAGAAGGTTCACGGGATTGCCAGTGCGCATGGGGCCGTGGCCGCTGTGACGGCCGCGGCGTATGGCGCTGCCATGCTGTCGGTGATGGTCAAGTTTTAGGGGCGTCCGATGAATTGGAAGATATTCTCGGGATTTCTAGCTCTAACATCTCTGGTTGGCGCTGATGGGCAATGGGTGTTGGCCTCGTCCACTCTCACCTACCACGTCTCGCACCCGATTCACCAGAGCGAAGGAGCGAGCCATGCGGCGCGGGGGAAGGGCGTTTGCCAAGGTGGGCAATGCAATTTCCTGATCGCCGTGCCGGTGAAGTCGTTTGAGTCGGGCGACACCAATCGGGATCTTCACATGGTGCAGGTTACGCACGGCGCGCAATTTCCATTGGTGAGCGTGCGAGTCTCGTTGGCTGAGGCTGCTTTGACGTCAGCGAGTATTCGCTGCGACGTGGAGATCGAATTTGCCGGACAGGCTGCGAAGTACAAGGATGTGGCATTTCAGGCGCTTACGAAGGGGAACGAGACGCGGATTACGGGATCTATTCCGGCGACCTTATCCGATTTCAAGATTGCGGCGCCATCGCTGCTTTCGATTCCGGTGAGGAACGAGATGCCGGTGCGCGTTGATATGACCTGGCATCCCATGTGAGTATGGTAAGGCACTGATAGGGAGCTTACTTCGTTGTCCACCAGGCCGGTATCCCGGCGCCGTGCCCGATGTGGAACCTGCGCAGAACTCTCGTAATATCCGGCGCAAATTCCTGCGCCAGGTTGCGCCCCGCCATACTGGCCAGGGAGACCAGCGCCCGCTGCCGGGTATGCGTCGCGTCGCGGAACCCGTCCGGCAGGTAGGCGTCGCCCACCAGGCCGCTTGCGGCCGCTCCGGCGAAGTTCGCCACCGCGAGGGTGCGGTGGCCGCCATCGTTGCAGTCCGCGAACACAAACCCAGCCGCGTGCAAAGCCCTTCCCAACACGGAACCACTCGCCGCCGGCAGGTAGCGCGGATCCTCATGCCGCAGCGCGCTCACAACGAAGCGCGCGGTATTCTGGGCCGCATGCCGCGCGTAATTGTCTCCGAAATGGCGGGCGAAGGCACCCTTCCCGTCGCTCCATGCCTGCGGGTAGCTGGATGGCTCGCGCGCGGTTCGGATTCCAGCGGCGAGACCGGTGATCACCGTCGAACGCGGACCGAAGACCTGCTCTTCCAGCAAAGTGAATTTGTCTCCCACGTTCAACGGGGCTCTCGAAAACCCCTGCGCCACAACAGTTCCCGCACAAAGAACGGACGCACCCAGAATTACCGACAGCTTGTGCATTGTTATTTGGATGGCCCCCGGGGCCGTTGCGTTCCGTTAGATCCTCGAGTGCCCGCAAAACGCCAGGTGCGACCATTTGCCGGCGTTCGGAATTATTTGCCCGGCAGACTGCAGGAGAATAATCCGCCGGAAACGCCAAAGTGTTTGGAAATGCCGAGCTGGCACGAAATCCACCAGCAACGGGTCCGCCGGACTTCCCGGCGAGCCGGGAGCGTCCCCGGCGGTACCGAAGCCGACGGTGCGGGTCGGGTGGTAGAATTAGGGCGTGTTTCGGCGGTCCGCATTCCAGCTTCTGGCTGCGGGGCCACCGATATGGAGATCGCGATTCAAGAACAAGTGCGAATGAAGAATGCAGCTACGGCCCAGTGACCGGCACTTGACTCGCCGGGATCTACACCCGGTCCCCGGTTCGGCTCGAAAGGACATCCTAATTTATGAAACACCTTGCACTGTATCTGGCTCTGGCCGTCAGCACCGGTTTCGTTCTACTATTACCACTGAACAGTTTCGGCGGTCCCGCCGCCGAGGCGGGTTTCACCTCTCTGTTCAACGGCAAGGACCTGGACGGGTGGTACCTGAAGCTCCGCAATGGAGATCAGGAGATGGCCCGACGGGTATTTGTGGCTGAAGACGGCATGGTTCACGTCTTCAAGGGCATCCCTGACGGTTCCGACCTCGGTACCGGCGTGAATCCGACGCACGGCATGATGTACACCAAGAAGAGTTACAGCCGGTACATCTTTCGTTTCGAATACAAGTGGGGAACGAAACGAGTGAACAACTTCGATAAGTACCAATATGACGCGGGCATGTGCTACCACGTCTCGGACGACAAGATTTGGCCTGTTGGCCTCGAGTACCAGGTGCGCTACGACCATCTTGCCGGCGTGAATCACACGGGCGACTACGTGGCTTCCGGCGTCTTCTTTCAGTGGTACGCCGACAAGGATGGCACGTTCCTGCTACCCGGTGAAGGGGGCCGTCTGCAATCCAGAAAAAGTGGGCAGCACTACGCAAAGAAAGGCGCCAAAGTTCACGGGTTGGACGGTCAATGGAATTTCTGCGAACTGATTGTTATGGGCGACCAATACTCCATCCACAAGCTGAACGGTGAAATCGTGAATCTGGCGACGGGACTGACAGCCAAGGAAGGGATCCTCGGCCTCCAGGCGGAAACCGCGGAAGTATTCTACCGGAACGTCATGATCAAGGAATTCGACAAAGACATTCCGATCGAAGACTTTCTGCCTCGATAGATGCAGTGCTGGCCCAGCGTGAAATGGAGAACTGCCGGGAATCGGGCTGCCGGCCTTCCCCGCAACTTAGTATCACGCGAGGACGCGGCGATAGGCTTCGAGGGTAGCGGCGACCATGCGGTCCACGGTAAATCGCTCGATGACGGTGCGGCGGGCGGCGGCGCCGATCTGGCGGCCCTGTTCCGGATGGTCGAGCAGTTGGCGAATGGCGCTCGCAATCGCGGCCTCGCCGTTTTCCACGAGCAGGCCGTTTTCGCCGTGGCGGATGACCTCGGCAAGGCCGCCGATGTGGCTCGCGATCACCGGCACGGCCGCCGACATGGCAAGCAGGACGCCGGAGCCGAGGCCCTCGCTATTGGTGATATAGACCAGGATGCGGGCGTTGGGAATCTCCTCTTCGAGGCGGGAGACCATCTTCAGGCCCATGCGGGCGAGCAGATGGGAATCCTTTTCCAGGCCGAGCACCTCGGCGCCGTGCGAGACGTCGAGAGTGGGCACGCCATCGTAGACCACGCTGATTTTCTCTTCCGGGACGCCGCCAGCGATCAGCACGTTTTTGACGAACTGGGAGACCGCCAGGTAGCGGCGCGCCCGGGCGTACTTCCAGCGCGAGCCCACGGTGCCCGAGCCGACGGGAAACGCCACGCGGCGCGATACCACGAGCGGACGGGCGCACAGGAAAGCGCCGAGGGTGTGGCTGCGGGCATCGTGGGCGTGGATGAGAGAGTGGCCGCGCAGGCAGGCGAGGGCGCTGGTGATGCCGAGGGGTTGGACGCGCCAGCCCTGCCGGCGGGCGGCGGTGTAGAGCGGCGCATCCTGGCGCGCCAGCAGGGTAGACTCCACGCCGGCGGCGGCCAGCCCTTCGATGAGCCGCAGCACCTGCCACTGGCCGCCGCGCATCTCTCTTCCGGCATCGAGATGAAGGATGCGCATCAGCTCATGTTTCTCGCTTTGGAGTACTTCAGGAAGGTATAAAAGGCGGCCATATAGGAGATGATGAGGCCTTCCAGGCCGTCGAGGAAGCCGCGCTGGAATATGTAGGCTTTGACGAAATTCCAGGGTGGGTCGAAGATGAGGCTCCAGAGGGGCACGGGGACTTTGCCGGCGGCCATTTCCTGGGCGGCGAGGGTGGTATAGCGGTCGAGCGTTTTGAGGTGCTCGGAGAGGGACTCGCAGGTGAAGTGCAGGATATCGTTTGCGAGGTTGCCGACGCGTCCGTGGGCGCGCACGCTTTCATGCACGAAATCGCCTACCCAACTGGCTTTGCGTCGATCGTAGAGGCGGATTTTACGATCGGGATACCAGCCCGAGTGGTAGATCCAGCGGCCCAGATAGCGGGCCAGGCGGGGCATGGTGTAGGCGTCGAAGCGCGGGCCGGATTTCTTGAGGTTGAGGATTTCGGCCTCGAGGGCTTCGCCGATGGCCTCATCGGCGTCGAGGGAAAGGATCCACTCGTGGGTGGCCTGTTCGGCGGCCCAATTCTTCTGACCGGCGTATCCGCGCCATCCGGCCTCAAGGACGCGGGCGCCGAGGTTGGCGGCGAGTTCCACGGTGCGGTCGGTGGATCCGCTATCGAGGATGAGGATTTCGTCGCAGCAGCGGAGGCTTTCGATGGCGCGGGCGATATTGCGTTCCTCGTTGAGGGTGATGATGGTGGCGGTGATCTTCATCACAGGCCGCCGTCGGCAAAAGGCTGATAGGTGAAGCAGAGAATAAATATCGCCAGGGCCAGCCAACCCAGTTTGCGGCGCGCCTGGCCGAGGCCGGTGGTATCGTAGATGACCGGATGGCGGCCGCCGAGCAGCCACAAGACGACCGCCCAGACGAACCAGGCGGGCCAGAAGACGCCTAGCGGCAGCATGAGGAGGCACGCCGCGCGGCTGACGGCGCGATGGCGCGAGGGAAAGAAGGAATACAAGATGTGGCCGCCATCGAGCTGGCCGATGGGCAGCAGATTCATGGCGGTGGCGAACATTCCCACCCAGGCGGCGCGGGCCACGGGGTGGAGGTAGATATCGGCGGATCGAGTCCCCGGGAAGATGGCCTGGGTGAGCAGCCACTGCAAGGCGGGAACGCCGAAGTGGCGGCTGCCTTCGTGGGCGATGCCGGGGATCACCTTGGAGAAGGCGATGCCCACGGCCAGCGCGGGCAGCAGAAAAACGAAACCTGCGAGGGGGCCGGCGATGCCGATATCGAAGAGCGCCCGGCGGGAGTAGATGGGGGAACGAATGCGGATGAAGGCGCCGAAAGTGCCCAAAATGGGTGAAGGCAGAAAGTATGGGAGGCTGGAATCCACCTGGTGAAAGGCGGAGGCGGTGTAGTGGCCAAACTCGTGGGCCAGGAGAATTAAGAGCAGGGTCAGAGAGTATGGCAAGCCTTGGAGGAGAGCGGCGGGGTGGCTCCAGAAGAAGCCCCATGACTCGAGGCTATGCTCCAGCTCGAAGGGCACGTTGCGTTCGAAATCGTTCTGCATGACGGCGCCCACCAGGCAGGTGGTGGCCAGGGTGAAGGCAAACAGGAGGCAATACAGCCAGTAGCGCTCGCGCGTGCGGGGTGGGGCGAGCGCGAAAGCGCCGCGCGCACCGATGGGGGCGGAGTCAGGGTACGGAGAATCCTGGGATGACACGATACTGCGGCGCGCAGCGGGCACTACTGCAGCGTCTGTAACTCCTTGCCGGGCTTGAAACGCACGGCCTTGCCGGGCGGGATGGAGACTTCCGCGCCGGTGCGCGGATTGCGTCCGATCCCGGTTTTGCGGGGTTTCACATTAAAGACTCCGAAGCCGCGCAATTCGATTCGATCGCCCTGTTCGAGCGCTTTCTTCATGGATTCGAAGACCGTTTCGACTGCCATTTCAGCTTTGGTCTTGGTGATGCCGGTGCGATTGACGACTTCGTTGATGATGTCCAGCTTGATCAAAACAGCCTCCTGGTCCAGGCGCGGAACGATCTTGGTTCCCGCATCAGTCAACCACATGATAAGATTGAATTTATTCCCATGTCAAGCGAGAGATACGCAGGTCCGGGCGCGGCGGTGACCGGCGCGGAATTCCGGAAGGCCTGCGGGCGTTTCGCCACCGGGGTGGCGATTGCGAGCGTAGTGGACGCCGAAGGCGCTCCGCACGGGCTCACGGTGAGCAGCTTCACGTCGGTATCGATGAACCCGCCGCTGGTTCTGATCTGCCTGGGACACGCGGTTTCGGCGATCCACCATTTCCGCGCGGCCAGTCACTTTGGGATCAATATCCTGGCGGCGGACGAGCGCGCGCTGAGCGAGCGCTTCGCGCGCAAGGGGCACGACCGGTTCGACGGTTTGGAATGGTACGCGGGCGAGAGCGGGGTACCGCTGCTGGCGGGCGTCCTGGCGGCCATCGAGTGCGCTGTCCACCGGATCGTGCCCATGGGCGATCACGATATTGTGGTGGGCGAGATGGTGCGGGCTGTGGTGCACGAGGGCGAGCCGCTGATCCACTTTAGCGGCGGGTATCGGAAGGTGTAGGGACCGTGTGCGAGAGAGTGTTTGCGAGGGTGGGGCGGTTCCACGCAGAGACGCAGAGAACGCAGAGATAAGCGCAGAGAAGAGTCCGGATTGACAGGCTGAAGCCTGTCCCACCAAAGCAGGAAAACAGGTTTTAGCGGCCAAATTTAGGAGTTTCCATGTCGAATCCTCTTTCCTATCTTCACGAGCAGTTGGAACAATGGCGCGCGGAGGGGACGTACCAGCGGCTGCGGGTTCTGGAGACGGCGAGCGCGGCGGAAGCGCGCTTCGACGGCAAACAGGTGATCAACCTGGCCTCCAACAACTACCTGGGGCTGACCACGCATCCCAAGCTGCGGGAAGCGGCGCTGGAGGCGATCCGCAAATTCGGCGTTGGCTCGGGCGCGGTGCGCACCATCTCCGGCACGATGAGCATTCACATGCAACTGGAGGAGCGCATCGCGGCGTTTAAGAATGTGGAAGCGTGCGTGGTGTTCCAATCGGGCTTCGCGGCCAATGCGGGGACCGTGGCGGCGATTCTCACTCCGGAAGACCACATTGTCAGCGACGAGCTGAACCACGCCAGCATCATCGATGGCTGCCGCCTGTCGCGCGCCAGGATTCACGTGTTCCCGCACAAGGACGTGGCGGCGGCGGAGAAGATTCTGAGCGAGCTGGATGCGGTTGCGGGCCGCAAGCTGCTGATCACCGATGGTGTGTTCTCGATGGATGGCGATATCGGCGCGCTGCCCGGGTTGACCGAGGCGGCGGAACGGCACGGCGCCATGATGATGGTGGACGACGCGCATTCTTCCGGCGTGCTGGGGCGCAACGGGCGCGGGACCATCGATCACTTCGGCCTGGATGGGCGCGTGCACATTCAGGTGGGGACGCTTTCCAAGGCGATCGGGGTGCTGGGCGGGTACGTGTGCGGGAGCCGCGATCTGATTGAGTTTCTGTACCATCGGGCGCGGCCGTTCCTGTTTTCAACCTCACATCCACCGGCCGTGGCGGCGGCGTGCCTGGCTGCATTCGACGTGCTGGAGGCGGAGCCGGAGCGCATCGAACAACTCTGGGACAATACGCGCTACTTCAAGGCGGGACTGAAGTCCGCGGGCTTCAATACGGGAATCAGCGAGACGCCGATCACGCCGGTGATCGTGGGCGATGCCGCGCTGGCGCACCGGTTATCGCGAGAGTTGTTCGCCGAAGGCGTGCTGGCGACGGGCATCGGATTTCCCACGGTGGCGAAGGGCAGGGCGCGGGTGCGCACCATCGTGGCGAGCACGCACACGAAGGCGGAGCTGGATACGGCGCTGGAAGTGTTCCGGAAGGTGGGGAAGAAGCTGGGGATTCTGGAGTAGGGTGGTCCAAATCCTAACAGAGCAAGTCCCTGAGATTCAGCGTGCGCATGAGGCGGCGCAGGGAGTTGGGGTGAATGTGCAGATAGGCGGCGGTGCGGTTGTGGTCTCCCTCGCACTGTTGCCACGCCGACAGGATCAGTTGGCGTTTGGTTTCGGCCACCGAGGCATGCAAGGCGCCTGGAACTTGCGGCGCGGCGCCGGAATTGAGCACCGTTTCCGGCAGATCCTCGGGCTGAATCCACTCCGACTCGCCTAGCACCACGGCGTGCTCGATGGAGTTTTCCAACTCTCGGACATTGCCCGGCCAGGCGTAACTTAGCAGGCAGCGTTCCGCCTCGGGAGAAACTCCTTTCACGGCGCGGCCGCAGCGCAGGGCGGCGCGTTCGAGGAAGTAATGGGCCAGCGCCGGGATATCGCCGGAGCGCTCCCGCAGGGGCGGGACGCGCAGTGTCACCACGTTCAACCGGTGGTAGAGATCCACACGGAACCCCCCGCGCCGCACCTCGGCGGCGAGGTCGCGATTGGTGGCGGCCACCACGCGGACATCGAGCTTCCAGGTGCGTGTGCCTCCCACACGCTCGAACTCGCGCTGTTGGAGGACGCGCAGGAGCTTGGCTTGCAACTGCGGCGCCAGTTCGCCGATTTCGTCGAGGAAGACGGTGCCGCCTTCGGCCATCTCGAGCTTGCCCTTTTTCTGCGCCACGGCTCCGGTGAAGGCGCCCTTCTCGTGTCCGAACAATTCACTCTCCAGCAGGGTTTCGGTGAGGGAGGCGCAGTTGATGGCGATGAAGGGCTTGGCGGCGCGCGGACTGAGGCGGTGCAAGGCGTGGGCCACCAGTTCCTTGCCGGAGCCGGTTTCGCCCAGGATGAGCACCGAGGTGTCTTGCGGGGCGACGCGGGCAATGAGCGCGAGCATTTTGTGAATGGCGATGCTCTCGCCGGCAATCCCGGTGTCGGCGGAATCCAGCCGTTCGCGCAGCAGGGAGTTTTCGGCGCGCAGGCGCTCCACGTCGCGCAGTGTTTCCAGCGTGGCCGCGGCCAGCGTGGCCAGCGCACCCAGGGTATCGCGGTGCTCGCCGAGGTTGGCGATCTCCTCCGGGGGGAACCAGGCGGCGAGCAGACCGGCGGGTTCGCTGCGCGTCCAGAGGGGAATGGCCACCAGCCCCGCCGCCGGATCGATCACCGCCCCTTCGCGGCAAACGGCCGCGGCCAGCGCTTCCATCTCCGGTGAGCCGGAGCCGGCACGCAGTTCCTCTTCGTCCTTCCCCATCAGGATGGCGCTCGCGGTACACGGTACGATATCGGCGAGCAGCGTGCTCAACGGGGCTTCGAAGGCGGCGCGCTGCGTCTGGTCCCTGGCGGCGGCAAGGGCGCGGAATAGAAAGAGGAAGGAGCAGGCGCGCAACAGAGTCTGGTGTGCGCTGGAGTCGCGCTCCGGCGCCCGTTCCTGGCGATAGAGCAGGATGCAATCGCCGACCGCAATCTGGTCGCCGGGCGCGAGCGGATGTTCCGTCACGCGCATTCCATTGACGTAGGTTCCCGACGGGCTGTGGCTGTCGGTGAGCCGGTATCCGGCGGGCGAAGGGCGAAGCAGGCAGTGCTGGGGAGCGATCCCGGGGTCCGACAGACGGATGCCGGCCGAAGCCGCGCGGCCGATCGACACCTCGCGATTGCCGAGCGGGAAGCGCGTTCCCAGCAGGGATCCGCTGACGACGATGAATTCACCCTCCATTTTGGCTGTACGCCAGTTTATCAGGCGCCAAAGCCGCATGCTGAACCGGGCGGTTCGCCGGGATGAACCGGAGGGTTCACAAAGATCGTGTGGAAGTGGCGATGCCGGGTAGGCCGGCATGTGTTTTCAATGACATGCCCGCGCGCGATGCCGGCGGGCGCAGTGGCCAGCGGGTTGCACTCTTATCTGGCGTAAACCGGGAACGCCAAGGCGGCCCGAAGGAGGGGATATGAAACGGTTGACGAAGAGTATGGCGACGGCCGCGGCCGTCCTGATGGTAACGGCCGGAGTGGCTTCGGCGCAGCAAGGATCGATGAAGGCGGAGGTTCCGTTCGCTTTCAGCGTAGGCAACAACGTAGTCGAAGCGGGAACGATCCAGGTGCGGCTCCTGCACAGCGGCAGCAGGGCGGTGATCGTGAGCAACTACAACGCGAAGAGTAACTACATTGTGCTGGCGAAGTCGGCCGGCGACGCACCCAAGGCGTGGATCGCGAGCGGGGAGGGGAAGTTGGCCTTCGACTGCAACTCGGGGACCTGCATCCTGGTACGGGCGTGGAGCGGGGCAGGTCATGCCTACGAGTTCTACAGCCCCAAGGCGCGGAGGAGCGGAGGGCTCCTCACGGAAATCGCGGTGAAGTCGGACAAAGGCGACTGATTGGACACGCGGCTTGGAGACGCGGCGGCTGCTGTATGCCAGACGAAGGAAAAAGCGCGCCGGATTCTTCCGGCGCGCTTTTTTGATTTGCGCCCAAAGGGGGTGAGAACCAAACCGGCCCCGGAGCCCACCCTCGTCACAGGATCAGCATGCAATCGCCGTAGGAATAGAAGCGGTAGGCGGATTCCACGGCGTGACGGTAGGCGGCCAGCATGAGTTCCGGGCCGGCAAAGGCGCAGACCAGGAGCAGCAGGCTGGTGCGGGGCAGATGGAAGTTGGTGAGCATGGCGCCCGTCTTCAGGAAGGGCACTCCAGGATAGAGGAAGATGGCGGTTTCGCCTTCCAGTTGGCCGGTGCGGGCGGCGGTTTCGAGGGTGCGGACCGCGGTGGTGCCGACGGCCACCACGCGGCGGGCGGCATCGATGGCGGCGGCGTCGGGCGGCGCGATGCGGTAGCGCTCGCTGTGCAACTTCGCCTGTTCGACCACCTCTTCGTGCAGCGGTTGGAAGGTGCCCAGGCCCACGTGGAGGGTGATGAAAGCCAGCGCGGCGCCGGCATCGCGGCACTGGGCCAGCACTTCCGGGGTGAAATGGAGTCCGGCGGTGGGCGCGGCGACGGAGCCTTTTTCGCGGGCGAAGACGGTCTGATAGCGGTCGCGGTCGGCTAGCGAATCGGCGCGCTTGATGTAGGGCGGCAGGGGGACGTGCCCGATGCGCTCGAAGGCGGCATAGAGATCGGCGGGGCCGTGAAAGCGGACGGTGCGCTCGCCGAATTCGCCGCGGGCGACGATCTCGCCTTCCAGCCCCTCATCGAAGGCGATGCGTTCGCCCACCGGCAGTTTGCGGCCGGGACGCACCAGCGCCTGCCAATCGCGGCCCTCCGGGGAGACGCTGCGCAGTAGAAAGACTTCGACGGTGCCGCTCAGGTGTTCGCGGCGCCTGGGGTTGTTCTTGCCGATGGGCAGGGCGTGGACTCCGGCGCGGTGGCCGAAGAGGCGGGCGGGAAAGACGCGGGAATCGTTGAGCACCAGGCAATCGCCGGGGCGCAAGTACTCGGGGAGGTCGCGGAAGGCGCGGTCTTCCCAGCGTCCCTGCCGGCGGTGGACGACGAGCATGCGCGAGGCGGCGCGGTCGGCGAGGGCTTGCTGGGCGATGCGCTCTTCGGGCAGGTGGTAATCGAAATCGGCCAGTTGCATCCAGCCTTCACTGTAGCGGAAACAGGTCCAGTTGCTCCTCCTCCGCCCACAATTCGGGGCGGTACTCGATGGCGCCGGCGGCGAGGCCGTGGCGCTCGCGGATGCGGCGGATGCGTTCGCCGAGGGCATCCTTATAGGCGCGGCTGAGGTGGATGCTGTGCTCGAAGGTCTCGCGATAGCGGGCGGCGAGGTGGGGGAACTCGCGATCGAGGAAGGGCAGGAAGACCTTTTGCGCGGCGCCCGGCAGGTACAGGGCTCCGCCACCGAAGGTCATGGCGCCGTGCTCGCGGGCGGCGTGGGCGACGCTGTCCAGGGAGTGGTCGGAATCGGTGATGCCGGGCATGATGGGGTTGGGGTTGACGCCTACGCAGACGCCGGCAGAGCGGAGTTTTTGGACGGCCTGGAGGCGGAGTTCGGGGCGCGGGGCGCGCGGTTCCAGGAGGCGGGCGAGTTTCTCGTCGAGGGTGGTGATGGTGATGTGGACGCCGAGCACGTTGCGGCGGGCGATTTCGCGGAGCAGATCGAGATCGCGAAGGATGAGGTC
>Ga0182030_10018158_pt1 | contig 13514 bp, 14 predicted proteins | sample 812S3MmetaG_FD_121299 | JGI IMG/M metagenome (GOLD analysis project Ga0182030, IMG submission 121299) | Permafrost microbial communities from Stordalen Mire, Sweden - 812S3M metaG (Illumina Assembly) | ecosystem: Environmental > Terrestrial > Soil > Wetlands > Permafrost | place: Sweden... | reverse complement strand
GCAGCTTTGCGAGGGCCTTTTCGCGATCGGCGGGCGACATCTTTTCGAAGCGCTCTAATTGGGTTTGGGCGTTTTGTTGCTGCTGCTTCGCGTTATTGTTCTGCTTCTTGCCTTGCGCTTGCGGCTTGGGTGGAGGGGGCGGGGTCGGCTTATTCTTCTGGGCAGCGAGGATGGGCGCCGGTCCGCACACCACGGCTATTGCCAGTCCGAGAAGGATCGGCCGAAGGCCCACAAAGAAAAGACGCATGAAAGCTACATCGGGCTTACAGGCGCCTGCGGGGACGGCGTCAGCAGGTCCAAATCCTCCAGGGTCTTTTCTACCTGTTCAATATCCACCCGTTCGTTGTGAATTTGCGGGGTAGTGTCCGTGGGCTTGGAAGTGTGCACCACCAGGCCGACCGCCAGCACAGCGCAAGCAGCCGCCAATGGGACCACTGGTTTCCAGAAAGAGAACAGCGCGGCGGGTTGCGTGATTCGCCGCCACCACTGAGTCCACTGCGGCGCGGCATTTTCCTGCGCGATCCGCGCAAACAGATTCGCGTCGAAATCGGGCGAAACTTCAGCGGGCGTCCACTGGTCGAGCGCCTCCCACACATCCTGTTGCGCCTTCACGGCGACACGGCAATCGGCGCAATCCGCGATATGGTTCTCGAACTCCGACCGCAGCGCGGGGCTCAGTTTGCCGATGGCATAATCGAACAGAATCTCCGCGTTTTTTTCGTTCTTCGTAGGACAAACCATATTCTTCCCTCATTCCTTCCTGCGTTCGCGCCCGTCCCTTGACCCTTTTCTTACTGGGCCATGTGTGACAGGCGAGCGCGTAACGTTTCATACGCCCGAAACAACAAAGACTTCACTGCGGATTCTGAACAGTTTAACGCTTTTGCGATCTGCGAGTAATCTAATTCTTCGTATTTATGCATGAACACCGCCGCCTTCTGCTTGGCGGGGAGAGAATCGATCGCCTGCCGTATTTCAAGACGTTTCACCTGACCCAGAAGTTGCTGCTCCACGGTAGGTTGTTTGTCGGAAACTTGGCGTTCGACGCCTTCAATTACGTTTTCGTCCAGGCTCTCCTGGTTGCGCTCGCGTTTTCCGTCGCGAATCCAGTTGAGCGCCATATGGGTGGCGATCCGGAACAGCCAGGTGGTGAACTTGGCCGTGGGTTCGTAGGTGGCGCGGCTGCGGTAGACGCGGAGGAAAACCTCCTGCGCCAGTTCTTCCGAAATGGCCCGATTCTGGACCATCCTGTACAGGAAGTGGACTACCGGCGACCGGTGCCGCGTGAGCAGGAGCGCGAAACTTTGATCGTCGCCCTCACGGACCCGAAGCATCAGCTCAGTGTCTCGTTCGAACGCCGCAACAGCCTCCATATCCTTGTTAACACGCGCATTCGCGGAAGGTTGCGCGGAATTTGCAGCTTCGTCGCCCGCGCCGGATTCCGAGCTATGAGGGGGCGTGCGCGCCATGACGGCCTATACCTTTAGACCAATACTACTCGCCCTTGAGGGATCGGTCCATGAGGTCCCGAAGGGCAGCCCGCGGGCTCTTGGCGTCATGGAGCACATGGTGCATCTGTTGAATAATCGGGAGATCCACTCCATGCTCCAGTCCCAACGCGACCGCCGATGCGCAGGTTTCCACCCCTTCGGCCACCATTGGCGTGGAACGGACAATCTCGGCGAGGGTCCGGCCCTGGGCCAGTTCAAGGCCAACTTTGCGATTACGGCTTAGTTCTCCGCCACAGGTTAGTACTAGGTCACCCAGTCCCGCGAGCCCCGATAACGTCCGCGCCTGCCCACCCATGGCGACCGCCAGACGTGTAATCTCGGCCAGCCCTCGGGTGATGAGTGCCGCGAGGGTATTGTTTCCTAACCCGAGCCCCAGGCAGACACCCGCGCCGATGGCGATGACGTTCTTGAGCGCGGCGCCCATCTCCACGCCGACCGGGTCGTCATTGGTATACAGGCGGAAGCTGGGCCCCGAGAAAGCCGATTGAACGCACTGGGCGACGGCAGAATCTGTCGAGGCAACAACCAGGGCCGTCGGATCGCCGCGGGCGACTTCCCGCGCGAAGGTCGGTCCCGAAAGCGCGGCGACGCGGGGCTCGAAACGCGGGCGGATCACTTCGGCGATCAGGGGACTCATCCGCAGCAGAGTTTTTCTCTCGATGCCCTTGGTGGCGCTGACGAAAATCATGGAGGGGTCGAGGCCGGGCAGCATTCGCAGATAAAGATCCCGCGCGAAATGCGAAGGCATGACTCCGAGAACGACCCCCGCGCCCGAGACGGCGGAGGAGAGTTCGGTCACGATCTCGACGTTATTGGGGATCCTCAGGCCGGGAAGGAAAACGTCGTTCTCTCGCGTCGTACGGCAGCGATCGGCGAGATCTTTTTCATACACCCAAAGCCGCAGCTTCTCAAAGCGCGGCGCGAGGACGATCGCGAGGGCCGTCCCCCAACTGCCTCCACCGATGATGGCCAGGGGCCGTTTCACCTGCAGAGCCGCTTCGTCTCCGGGTTTCACCGTTTCCTCCAGACGAACACGCTTTCCGTGCCGGAACGCAGGCGCCCAATGTTTGATTTATGGCGATACACCACGAACACGGCGGCGATCAGCGACGCGATGGTCACGGAGGGATCAGGATGCTCGATCATCCAGACGGCCAGGGGGAACGCTCCCGCGGCAATAATGGAACCGGCGGAAATGTGACGCGTGGCGGCGACCACGATCACGAAGACCACCAGGATCGCGAGCAGAGGCACCGGCGTCAGGCACAAAAACGCTCCAATGAAACTGGCGACAGCCTTGCCGCCCTTGAAATTCAGAAAGACGGGGAACGCGTGACCGGCCATGACAGCAAGAGCTGCCACGCTCATCCACAGGACCGAATCCGAAGTGAGCCAACCCGCGATCCACACGGCCAGGTATCCTTTGGCGATATCCAGCAGCAAAGTGGCGACGCCCATGGCACGCCCGGTGGTGCGAAGTACGTTGGTCGCGCCGATATTGCCGCTGCCTTCGGCGCGCACATCTTTGCCGTGGGCGTAGCGCACCAGCAAATATCCGAACGGAATCGCGCCGAGCACGTACGCGATGAGAACCGCGATTGGTCCGCCCATGGGTCAGCGCAGCGGAAATGCGGCGAGCTTTTTATACCGTCCACCCGCGGAAAGATACAGGACAAACTCCGACGGCTGGAACGATCCAAAGTCGGTGGATTCCGTGTCCTCGATCGCCTGATGCAGTGCGGCAAGATCGGAGCGGTCTTTGATGTGGGCCAGCGTGAGGTGTGGAGAATAAGCGCGATCTTCGTGCGGCACGCCGATTTTGGCCAGAGCTTCTTCCGTGGCCCGCGCCAGCGCGGAGAGCCCGTCCCCGCTTTCAATCCCGGCCCAGAAGACCCAGGGGTGCGCGGCATTCGGAAACCAGCCGAGGCCATGGACATGAATTCGCATCGGAGCCGGTGCCGAGACCTGCGCCAAGGCAGACTTGATTTCGCCGACGCGGTCCTCCGGCCATTCGCCGATAAATTTGGTGGTCACGTGCAGATTGTCGACCGGACTCCATTGCAGTTCCGCGGTGGGACGCAGCCGGTTGAGCAGCGAACGCAATGGCTCTTTGACGTCCGCCGGAATATCGATCGCAGTGAATAATCTCATGCGGGAGGTGATTACCAGTGTACAGAACCCTTGTGGAGCACCGTGCGCGGTTGGAGTTCCCAAATCAGCCATCCGAAGTCAGCCTCGGTGAAATACGCTCGAATTTGGCTGCAATGCGGAGTGGGGTCATTGAGAAGTCAAGGATGATATCCTCGAACCACGGAGTGATTTTCATGAGAATGTTCCATCTTGACCGACCGCGTGGTCTGGTCCTCCTGGCGGCCGCGTCGCTGGCCGCGGCTGCTACGCTGCTCGCTGCCGATGCGTGGCAGACCAAGCCGTTTCCGCAGTGGACCGACAAAGACGTCGCGAAATTGGTGGGGAGCTCGCCGTGGGCTCACGAAGTGCGCGTGACGCCGGGTAGGGTGCCCAGCGCGGCGGGACTTCCGGCACGGCACGGAGGCACCATGGGCGACGCGTCCAACCATGGACCGATGAGCGCGGATTCGGGAATGCGCGGCGCGCCCGATGCGGGAGATCCGGCGAGCCATCTGGAACGCGGAGGGAGCGATCCCCTGACGGAAATGGGCCAGACGATCACCGTCGTGGTCCGGTGGCAGAGCGCGCTACCTTTGCGGCAGGCGGAGGTGCGCGCCAAGTACGGCTCCGAAGCCGCGACTTCCGACCAAGTGAAGCAGCAACTCGCGCAAGATCCCAATGTGTACGTGGTCGCGGTATTCGGGCTGCCGGTCAGCCAAGCGGGCATCGAGTTCACGCGGCGGGAAGCTTTGGCGCAAACCACGCTGAGTGCGAAAGGCAAGGATCCTCTGCGTCCCCTTCGCGTGGATGTGACTCCCGGCTCGGTTTCCGCCACAGGAGGGCGGTTGGCGGATTTATATTTCACGTTTCCGAAAAACACCCCGTTCGCCATCGCCGATAAAGAAGTCGATTTTTCCACGACAGTGGATTCGACGGCGGTACGAAGCACGTTCCGTCTCAAAGACATGATGTTCGGGGGTAGCTTGTCACTCTGAAAACCGGCCCTCTGAAGACTGGCACCGTGAAGAAACGTGCGGCATCGCCGCGCGGGGCGCGGGTTTCGCCTGCGCGCGACCGGGACGCTGCCGTGTCGCAGACGACGACGGAAGGCCCTCTCGCCATGGGCCCTCCGCTTCCGCGATCTTTCTACGCGCGCGAGACCGTCGCGGTAGCCCGTGATCTCCTGGGAAAGATCCTGGCGCACGGTGGTAGTTCCGGTCGCATCGTCGAAACCGAGGCGTATTTGGGGGTCGGCGACGGCGCATCACACTCCGCCCGCGGGATCACTCCACGGACTCGAGTGATGTTCGGCCATCCAGGGTACGCCTACGTGTATTTCATTTACGGGATGTATGACTGCGTCAACGTCGTCGCGGAGCCGGAAAACGTCGCGGGCGCCGTACTGATCCGCGCGCTCGAACCCGTCGCGGGAATCGATCGGATTCGCGCGCGACGCCCGGGAATCCAGCGGATGGAAGACTTGACCAACGGACCGGGCAAGTTGACGATGTCCCTCGGGATCACGATCCGCGACAACGGTGTGGATTTAACGCGTGGACCGATCACCGTTCACGCGCCGAAAGCGGCGGATGATTTTCGAATCGGCGTCTCGCCACGGATCGGCATTACCAAATCCGCCGATCTTCCGCTCCGGTTCTTCATCGAAGGAAATTCGTTTGTGAGCAAGGCGCCGGGGGGCAAGAAACGGCCCGCGAAGACCGGGGCGACGGGCGGGCGCTCTAAAGGCGGGCCCCGCCGCTAACGATCAGAATTTCGCCGGAAACGTAATCGGAAAGGGGCGAGCAGAAAAACAGAACCGCACCGGCCGCTTCCTCGGGTGTTCCCAAGCGACCCAGCGGAATCATGTTTCTGGCGGCTTCGAGGAACGAGGGCTGGACGCCGACCGGGATCTTGCGTCCTGCAACGTCAATGGTCGAGGATGCCTGCATGGGCTGGACCAGCCGCGTTTCAATCAGGCCGAAGCCGACCGAATTCACGTTGACGTTGTAGCGACCCCACTCTTTCGCCATCACCTTGGTCAGCCCATTGATCCCCGACTTCCCCGCTCCGTACCCGGCTTGCCCGGCGATGCCGTCGACGCCCGAGATCGAGGTGATGTTGACCACCTTGCGCATGACCCTCCGTCCTTCCGCCGATTCGCGTTTCGCGGTTTCGCGGATCCATCCCGACGCCGCGCGCAGAATGCGGAACGGAGCAACCAGATGGATGTCCAGCATCGCCTGGAATTGTTCATCGGTCATCTTCTGAATGACGTTGTCCCACGTGTAGCCGGCATTGTTGACGATGATATCGATCGAACCGAAGGACGCGACCGTGTCATCGACTAACTTCTGAGGCATCGCCGCCTGCGTGAGATCGCCGGCCAGGGACTGGGCTTTGCCGCCATCGGCCTCAATCGCGACGACGGCTTCGCGCAATGGCTCTTCATCAATGTCCGTGAGGAACACGGATGCGCCCGAAGCGGCAAGTTGCCTGGCGACTTCGCGCCCAATCCCTCGTCCGGATCCCGTAACCAGCGCGGATTTGCCGCTCAACGTGAATGACATGATTCACCCTTCTCCATTGATTTCACCATCGCGTACAGAATCCATCTTACGCAAGGGGGATTCGGGCGATGACGGATATTATTCAAACAGCGGGATTACGAGAAGGGGGGGTGCGGCGATGGCCATCAGGAGTGGACAGCGCCGTACAGGGGTGGGCCGCACAGGGGGTCTACAGGGACCTCAGGAAGATCAGGACGTCCTGCATGTCGGACGCCGAGAGGGATTGAAACGCCGCGACCACGGCGTTCGCCTCCGAGCCCGGACTCGCATGCTGGGAGATCGCTTGTATCAGATCGACGGTGCGGCCATCGTGGAGCAGGTAGATGCGCTGGCCCAGTCCCCAGAGTGGCGCGGAACGGAATTCGTCGCTCACCGCGGTGCCCTGCGTGATTTGATCGGCGAGACCCGAGCCCATGTGGTGCACCAGCAGATCGGAATAGAGCGTCGCCCATTGCTTCGCGAGCGCGGCGCTGGTGGTGTTCCCAGTGACGAACGCCGGCGTGTGGCATAAGGAGCAGCCGATCTGGGTGAAGACCTGCCGGCCGTTTAAGATCGACGGATTGCCCGGTTGAACCTGGCCTTGCGGAGGATTGCCGGTGGGCGGCGCAGGAGGCGCCAAATAGCGCATGAAAGCGGAAAAGGCGTTGATGTCGCTCATCGCGGCGACTGTTGTGGCCGCGGTGAAGTTGGTTTGATCCTCAGGAAGAGGATTCAGGAGGCAGGAAGGATCCGTCTCGCGTTCGCCGGGGAACAATTCGTTGGTCACGCCGATCTCGACGTTGTAGGCCTCGCCCGCGAACATCTCCAGGCTTTTGGTCTGCGCTTTCCAACCGAAACGCGTAATGGTTCCATCGTTGGCGCTGCGATTTTCGTGCCCGGAGATTCCAAGCGCGGATTTGGCGGCAGCATTGGAGGATTTATTGGCCAGGATCGCGCCGTCCGAAATCGCTTCGATGAGCCCAACTCCGAAGAGCGGCGTCGGGATGCGGAAGCTTACGTTGTTCTGTGCAACGGCGGTGGCAAAATCGGGTTGCTGGATGGCGCAGGTTCCCGCGTCAGAGCGGCCGCTGATCACAAAAAGTGAATGAACGCTGCCATCCGGCGTTCCGTCCGCGTTGCGAACGAATCGGGCGGCCATGACCGGACCATCGGGTTGAATAAACGAGGGGACGGTGTTCGCCGCGCCCGCGAGCGTCGCGACGCCGATTTGGGGATTCGGCTGCGGATTCTGCGGTGAATGCAGCGACGGACTCGATCCGCCAATGGAGGGCTGCGCATGACACGACGCGCAACTAATCAGATTGAAGCGCGGCCCCAGACCCGTCGCGACGGTGTCGGTTTTCCCGAACCGCTGCAGGCCTTCCTCGAACGTCGCGAATTCGGCCGAACTCAAGCCGATCAAAGGACGTCCGGCGGAGGGTTGTCCTTGCCTGGGTCCCGGATCGGCCTGCGCCAGAAGCAGAACGCCACTCCACAAGACACACGCCGCCCAAAATGCGGCTCGAAATCGATGCACTTGGTCCCTCCTACCAGATGTCCTTTTGATTTTATTCGAGGCGGATGTATTCACGCCGCATTTATTCACGTCCAGGGTTCGGAGGACGCGGTCCGGACTGCACCAGATTTTCCCACTGCTCGGCTGTTAATGCGTGCCGCAGCGCGAGCATCAATCGTGCATCGGCCTTTTCGAGCTCGGCGCGCGCCTGTGCCACGCGATCGATCTGCGGAAGGATCCTGGAATCGTCGGGCTGGGCCATCTCCATCAGCGGTTCCATGGCTGCCTCTTCCTTGTCGAGCGCGGCATGCAGATCGATCAACCTCGGACGCATCTGCTGGAACACATCGTCCATCTTCTTGCGCTGATCGGCGGTGATCCCGAGCTGCCTCACGACATCCGGCCGATCCCACCACCTGCCGGGCGGCATCGGTTGACCGGCGGGTGGCGGAGCGCCATTCGGCCTCGGCGGCGACTGCTGAGCAGGGCTCGATGGTGGAGGAGGCGGCTGCGGAGACCTCGGCGGAGGCGGTGGCTGGCTCCACGCCGAGTTCGCCGTCCCGATCCACATCAATAGACCGATTACCATTCGAGATTTCATCTCGCCGTTTCCTCCGCCATCAGGTTGTAGAGCGGCACCATGGTCGCCGGAACTGGCCGCGACAAGTCGGACCGCACCTCGCTCAATAGCGCGTCATCCTGCTGCGCCGTTTCGGTCGCGCTGCGATTCAGGCCGTGGATCCCAATCGCGATCAGTATCATCAGGACCGCTGCCGTCGCCGCGGCGCGCAGCCACAGGATGCCGGCGCGCGAAGACCGGGATTCGATCGTCTTTTCGCTGCGATGACGGGCAAGGGCGCTGCTTTGCTCCTCGCCCCACTCGCGAACCGCGCCGCGGAAGAGCTCGATCGGCTTAACAATCTTCTCGATCTCGGCCGAGCACTCGGGACATTCGCGGACATGCTCCGCGTGTTCCCAGGTCCGCTCGCCGATCAACCAGTTGGAAATTTCATCCGGCGATAAATGCCGCTTCATTTTTGTTCCTCAATTCGACGGCGCACGGATTCGAGCGCCCGAAACAGATGAGTCTTCACTGTGCCTTCCTTCATCCCAGTGACCCTCGCGATTTCGAGCAGTTCCATCTCCTCGACAAATCGCAACAGGAAAATCGTCCTTTGGCGTTCGGAAAGGCTGGACGCCGCCTGCCACACGGCGGCCACCTGCTGACGCGCGAGAGCGATGGCCTCGGGCGAACTATGCCGGTCCCTAAGCCAGTCTTGGGCGATGGAAACGTCCACTTGCGAGCGATCCGCACGCTTCCAGAATTTCAGCCGCGCGTTGGTCAGATGGTTGCGCAGAAGGTTGACCGCGATCTGCATCAGCCAGGTCTTGACACTGGACGCGCCGCGAAATTCCCGGGGCCCTTGGTACGCGCGTAGCAGACATTCCTGCGTCAGATTTTCCGCAGTGTGCGGATCGCGAAGAGAAGCGAGAAGGAAGCGGAAAATCCCCGGCCGGTAAGCCCGCGCCACCGCCTCGAAATCCGCGAGATCCGTGGCTTGCGCTACGCCCGAGGCTATTTGCGGCAGCAGAACCGTCTCCATTCGAAAGTGTAGACAAAATTCCGCTCCGGGGGTTTACACGGATTCTGAAAATAGCGGGCGTTACCCGGCCGCGGCGGATTCCTTCTCCCGATCGAGGTCCTGGAACGTGCGCCCGGCTGCGGCCAGGCGTTCGAGTAGCGGCGCTGGGCCCCAAAGATCCGATCCATGCCGTTTCTCGAACTCCTTAATTCGCTTGAGGCAATGTTTGAGCCCGATGGTATCGGCGTAGAACATCGGTCCGCCGCGCCAGGCGGGGAAACCGTAACCGGCGAGATACACCACGTCGATATCCACGGAGCGCAGCGCGACGCCTTCTTCGAGCAGCTTCGCGCCTTCGTTGACCAGGGCGAGGACGCAGCGATCCAGGATTTCCTGCCGGGTGACGTGTTTGCGTTCGATGCCCGCCGCCGTCGCGGTCTTCTCGATCAGCTCGGCCACCTCGGGATCGGGAACCATGTTGCGGCCGCCTTCGTATTTCGACCATCCGCGACTCGATTTTTGCCCGTAGCGTCCCATGTCATACAGCAGATCCGCGACCAGCGGCTTGCGCACGCCCGGTTTTTCGAGATGCTTCGACTCCTGGCGAATGCGCCAGAACACGTCGAGACCGGCGAGGTCGTCCATGGCGAGCGGCCCCATTGCCATGCCGAAATCGTAGAGCGACTCATTGACCTCTTCGACCGACGCCCCCTCTTCAAGGAGGAAATGCGATTCGCGCACATAGGGTTCCACCATGCGGTTGCCGATGAAGCCCCGGCTGTTACGGGCGAGCACGGCCGTTTTGCCCAACCGCTTCGCGAGCGCCATGGAGGTGAGAATCACGTCATCGCGCGTGGCTTTGCCGCGCACCACTTCGAGCAGTCGCATGACATTCGCGGGGCTGAAGAAATGAAGCCCGATCACCATGTGCGGACGCGAGGTCGCCGACGCGATTTCATCGACGTCGAGCATCGATGTATTCGTCGCCAGAATGCAATCGGCCTTCGCGATTTTATCGAGCTCGGCAAAGACCTGCTTCTTGAGCGCCGTGCTTTCAAAGACGGCTTCCGTGATCACGTCGGCCTGTTCGAAGCCATCATAGGTGAGCTGCGGCGTGATCAAAGCCATGCGCTGATCCATCACGGCTTGCGAAAAGCGCCCCTTCTTGACGGAGCCTTCATAGTTTTTCCGGATCACCCCGATCCCTCGATCGAGCGCCTCCTGAGTCGTCTCCTTCACGATGACCGGGATTCCGGAGTTGGCGTAGTTCATCGCGATGCCGCCGCCCATGGTGCCCGCGCCGATGATGGCCGCGCGCTGGATCTCGAACAGGGGAGTATCTTTCGGAATCCCCCGAATTTTCGCGACGGTTCGTTCGCCGAAGAACGCGTGGATCAAAGCCCTGGATTGGGCCGACTGCAAACAGTCATTGAACAGCTCGCCCTCCCGCTCGCAACCTTTGTCGAAGGAGAGTTCCGTCGAGGCCTCGACTGCTTCGATTGCAGCCAACGGAGCAGTCTGGCCTCGCTTGACCTGGAGCGCCTGCGCGCGGGCGGTATCGAAGATCGCGGAATCGCTAATCTCGAGCTTTGAATTGCGGTCGCGGGTTCTAAGAATTGGTGCGGCGGCGATCTCGCGCGCGAAAGTGATCGCGCCTTTCAGCAAATCTCCTTCGATGATTCGGTCTACGATTCCCAACGCCAACGCTTCCGCGGCCTTGACCGGCGCTCCGAAGGCGCACATTTCAAGCGCTTTCGGAATTCCTGCGAGCCGGGGCAATCGCTCGGTCCCCCCCGCGCCGGGAATCAGTCCGAGATTCACTTCGGGCTGTCCGACCTGGGCGGATGCGGCGGCGACGCGATAGTGGCCCGCCATCGCGGTCTCGAGGCCCCCGCCGAATGCGGTCCCATGGATGGCCATCACGACCGGCTTTTCGGAATCTTCGATGACACGAAGCGTCTCGAGCAACGTGTCGCGCACGCGGCCTGCGGAATCGGGCTTTTGAAACTCGCGTATATCCGCACCCGCGATGAAGGTACGTCCCGCGCCGATGATCACGACGGCGCGAACCTCGGGATCCTCCAAGGCCTGTCGCATCGACGCGGCGAGACCCTCCGGTACGCCGGGACTCAAAGCATTCACGGGGGGATTGTCTACCGTGATTACGCCGACGTCGCCGTGGCGCGCGAACTTCACAAGCTCTGTCATCGCCCTGAGTCTAATGAAGGTTTGGCTGGGGTGTCAAACAAAGGTAGGGTTGGGAGATAGAGGAGCACCTGCCCTGGCTGGCATCCACGCTTTATTTCTGGCCGGGGCGCAAGGGCGCGGCTAGCTCGTTACGCGACCAAGTGATCACTTCCGGATGCGCCGTCATCCGGGCGCTAAATGTTTTTCAGCCCTCAATTACGATCTTTAGCGTGGTTTAATCCTCCCATCCGCGATGGCGATCATCGCTGGACGGTCGGGCAAACCTAGCAGAAGTTACTTCATGACCCAATTCTTGCTGGCTCAATCGCAGTGCCTAAAGGACCGGGGGGCTTCTAGTCACCGTGACACCCGCAACAAGAAACTGGGCTTTGGGAGTTCTAGTAGGCGGGACCCGGGTAGACCACCGACCCGGGCGTTGTCGTGTAGGTTCCCAATGTGACTCCGGATCGGGGATCGAGGATGACCACGTTGCCCAATGAATCGGCGAACCACATCATCGAACCATCTTGAGACATTTGCATCGAAGCCACCGCCCCGGGCAGATTGGTATTGAAACCATTGATGAGTTTGTGCGTGTTGAGGTCGAAGACCTCCAAAATCTTCCCATCGCCCCAAAAAAGCCGCGTCCCATCCGGGTGGATGAATACCTGGGCGGCATTACCGGGGTAACCGCCGAAGAGCCCGGGCGTGTAGGTTGAGAGGGACAAGTCGGCCGTGCCGCTAAGGACATCGTAGTAAGTAATCATTCCCGTGTTGCTCAGAAGGTACGCGGTGAGTCCATCCGGGGCCATCAGCAACGCAGTCGGCGCATATTTGAGCAACAGCGTGGACGTGAGCGTTTGGCTGGCCACATCGTAGACCAGCAGGGCACCGTGATTGCCCGTTGAATCCGGCGTGTAATAGCTGGCGGCGTAGAAGGCGGTGGCACCGTCATTGCTGAAAACGATACCCACCGGGACGGTATTGTCAGGACTAAGCGACGGGGTCGGGATAGGGCCGCTCAGGCTTTGGGCGCCGACGTCAACTACGAAGATTCCCACCTGAGGGGAAACCGCCCAGACCACATTTTCGGGGCCCGAGCCGGTTGGCACGATGCCAAACGTACTCACGAAGGCGGAGATGGGGATGGTGACCTGGCCAAGGATCGTAAAGTTCGTCAAATCTAGGTCGACGATGTTATTGGTGATGCCATCGTAGAGAATCATTTGAGGATCTGCCGGGATGGCCGGTTGTGCGGTTGTCAGGCGTGGCTGAGCCGAAAGCGAGAGTGGGCGATCGTCGTGGTCGTGGACTGCGCGTCTATAGACCGTATAGTGGGTTGCCATCGGGGCTAGATTAAAAAACTTCGTTCGCGCAACCGCCACGGGTGAAAGGAGGAGCGCGTCCTCTTCTGGTAGAGGGAGACATAGCGGAGGATTCAATGTCAGGAGGGGCGGGTCCTCGCCGTAGAGATAAACATTATAGGTACATTTCATGGCGACAAGATTAAACTGCTTGCTCCCGTCGGCGTTTCTGTAAATCTGCCATGAGTATTTGACGTCGGTTAACAGTGGTGTGCCATAGACGGGGTAATACATGCTGACGTCTTTGGGATTGAGATAGTTAAAGTCAATCGTGCCAGCACCCGAAAATAATAATTCGGGTGGGCCCTGAACTTGGGCGTATAGCGGACACAGAACCGAAAAAACGATGCAGAGGAATCTCATTGGAGTACCACCGATTGAGAAAGCCAACTGGAGTTGAGCAGTATTCCGTTCGCGGCAAGGCCATTGGTGAATGAGACCGCGTTATTCGTCCCGAGCGTTCCTACAATCAACGCAGCGTAAGATCCATCGACGATCGCGTAGGTTGGCTGGAGATTCGCCAAGGTGTCCGCGGAAATCGTGAAGGCGCTTGCGCCCGGTGGCGCAAGGCACTGTACTTCCACTGTGGAGTTGTTGGCAGCGGCATAGGAATATAGCAAGATTGCGGTGGGCGCAGCGGTATCGCCGGGAGTAAACGTGAGAGCGAGCGGAACGTT
>Ga0182030_10018157_pt1 | contig 13516 bp, 9 predicted proteins | sample 812S3MmetaG_FD_121299 | JGI IMG/M metagenome (GOLD analysis project Ga0182030, IMG submission 121299) | Permafrost microbial communities from Stordalen Mire, Sweden - 812S3M metaG (Illumina Assembly) | ecosystem: Environmental > Terrestrial > Soil > Wetlands > Permafrost | place: Sweden... | reverse complement strand
GGGTGCTCCATCCTTTCCGCGCCTTTTGCGGAATGGTTGGGAAGGCACGAACCTAGCCCACCCCGGGATGCGGCAGGATCGCCATAAGCCCCAGCGCAAACGCGGCGGCGCTGGCTGTCGACAGAAAATTGACAGCGTCGTTGTTGAGCCACCCGCGGCGCTCGATGGTTGCGCCCAGCAGGCTGTCGAAGAGCAGGCCGAAGACGCCGCCTGCCGCACTCACCCAGAAGAGGAGAAAATCGCCCCGCAGGGACCAGGCGCCGATGCCACCAACGATGCCCGCCGCGGCGATGCCTGCGATTGTTCCAGTAAGGGAGATTGCGCCGTCGATGCCGGGCTCGGCGAGCCGGAGCGTGGTGATCATGCGCGGCCGGCCTCCGAGGACCTGGCCGATCTCCGAAGAAACAGTGTCTGCGGCAGCCTCGGCCAGCGCGGCCAGGCCGGGTGCGAACAAGAGCACAGGCACAAGCGTACCCCGGGAAAACCGGTGCGAGTCGGTGAGCCAGACTTGGACGACTTCAGAGCAGGCGATAGCGGCCAGGCCAAGGTTTGCCGCTATCTGGGACGCGGCCCGGCCGCGGCGGCTTTCCGCCGTGCCCAGCCGCTCCTTCTTTTTGCGGCCGAGCTTGGTGGCGGACCAGGCCAGCAGCGAGACGGCGAGAACCGGCGGCAGCGCAGTGTGCCAGGGCTGATAAGGAAACCCGACGGTCGAGAACATCAGGCTGGCAGTGATGAGCGCGCCGGTTGCTGCTCCGCCAAGCGTGGCGGCGCGCAGCTTGAGCACGACCAGGGCCAGCAGCAGGCTGAGGCCCAGCGTCCAGACGGCCAAGTGAGCCGCCTGGGTTGCCCACCAGTGAACCTGCAGCACCAGCCCTGTGCCGGCGAACGGAACGACCAGCAGCAGCACGGCTTTTGACTGCCACGCCATATTCGCGCGGGAGGGAGGCTTGGCTTGGGTCACGCTTCATCGTAACTGCTGTTTGTGCAGGGCGTGCGAACCGGGTTTCCATTTCCACGGGACACGGCTGGTGAATCGGTTTAGACTCAAGGGCGCGGCGCTTTGAAGTGCATGCGCTGCGGGAGAGTCTGGACGAATGCAAAGGTTTTCATTTGGGTTGTTACTGGTTGGAACGGTGTTGGCGGCAGGGACTTGCGGATGGGCGCAGACAGACCAGAAGCTGGAACTGAACCGCAAGGGCGAGACCATCGTCCTCGAGCCGTACGCGCCCAACATTCTGCGTGTCACGCTGAGCATGAACCGCGCGCCGGCCGAGGCTCTGCCGGGTTACGGCATTATCGGCACGCCCGCACCCGCCGGTTGGAGCGCTGCCGAGACGGACCGCGCCAATGTCTACCAATCCGGCCGCATCGTCGCGACAATCGACAAAGACCTGCCATCCGGCAAGCCGCCGCTGCAATCCGAGATCGACATCAGCAAGTACTTCAACGGGTCGACTCCAGGCGCGCACATCACGCTGACAACCCCAGAGGGGAAAAAGCTGCTCGAGATGACGGGCTGGTCGCAGGCTGTGCCGAACCACAAGGACGGCACAGCCAGCATCGCCGACGACCGCCGGCCCAGCGACCCGCCGTTCTACATCGTCGGCGCGACTTTTGTTTCGCCGGACGATGAGCACTACTACGGCCTGGGGCAGAATCACGAGGGGTTCCTCGACCATCGCGGACACCCCGTACACTGCTGGGCGGACTACACGGCTCCCGCTGCGCCCAGCTTCTGCGTGCCGTTGCTGGTGACCAACAAGGGCTACGGGCTGCTGTGGGACAACGCGTCGAAGACGACGATCTCCGCCGGCTTCAACGAGCAGACCAACTGGACCTCCGAGGTCGGCGACCGCGTGTCTTTCTTTGTGATCGAAGGCGACACGGCGGACGAGATTTATGCCGGCTACAAGCTGCTGACCGGCCCCACGCACATGCTGCCCAAGGCGGCGTATGGCTATATCCAGTGCAAGCAGCGCTACTCCAGTCAGGCGGAAGTGCTCGCCGTGGCCAAGGGCTATCGCGACCGGCATCTGCCCGCGGACGTGCTGGTGGTGGACTGGTTCTACTACACCAAGATGGGCCAGATGGACATGGACCCGAAGCTGTGGCCCGACCCTGCGGCCATGAACAAGCAGCTTCACGAGATGGGCTTTGAGACCATGATCTCGGTGTGGCCGCGCTTTGTCCCGCAAGACCGCTATTACGACGAGATACTCAAGAACGGCTGGTTCATCCATTTGGCTGACGGGACGCCGATCAACGGCTTGCCATACGATCGCGCCGGCTCAGACATTGACACCACGAATCCCGAAGCGGCGAAGTGGTACTGGAATACGATTCGCGACAACATCATCAGCAAAGGCTTTGACTCGTTGTGGGCCGATGAGACGGAGCCGGACCTGCCTCCCAATGGCGCGTACTACAAGATCGGCCCGGGAACTGAGTTTTTCAACGTCTACCCGCTGTTTCATACGGCGGCGCTCTATGACGGCTTCCGCAAGGATGAGCCGGAGCGGCGTGCGCTGACGCTCTCACGCGACGCGTTTACCGGGGCACAGAGAAATGGGACCATCTTCTGGTCGTCGGATATCTACCCGACCTGGGACACGCTCAAGCGCCAGATTCCCACCGGGCTGGACCTTGCGGCCTCCGGGCTGACCTACTGGTCGAACGATACGGGCGGCTGGCAGTATCTGCCGGCTGAGCATCATCCAGCGCACCCGCCGTTGCTTGACCCGAGCGACGCGCGCTTCAATGTGGGCGGCTACGACGACTATCCCGAGCTCTACACCCGCTGGTTTGAGTACGCCACGTTTCTGCCCATCATGCGATCGCACGGCAGCCGCGTGCAGAACGAGGTGTGGAGTTACGGCAAGCAGGCGGAGCCGATCCTGGAGAAATATCTGCGCCTGCGCTATGAGCTGATGCCGTACATCTACTCGCTTGGCTACCAGACGTGGCTCACCGGTGCGCCGTTCATGCGCGCGCTGCCGCTGGACTTCCCCAGCGATCCCAAGGTTGCCGACATGCGCGACGAGTATATGTTTGGGCCCGCATTCCTGGTGGCGCCCATCACCGACCAGGGATCGACCCGCCGCGAGGTCTATCTGCCCGCAGGCGCGGACTGGTACAACTACTGGACCAATGAGCGCGTGCACGGCGGCCAGACGATCACGGTGCAGGCGCCGGTGGATACGATTCCGCTGTTCGTCCGCGCCGGTTCCATCGTACCGCTCGGCGCGCCCGTCGAAAGCACGCATGAGCAGCAGGCGATTGCCAAGGTGCGCGTGTACCCCGGTGCCGATGCCAGCTTCACACTGTTCACCGACGATGGTAAAACCTATGCGTATGAGAGCGGCGCGGGCTCGGTGACGCATCTGCGCTGGGACGATGCGGCACAGAAGCTGACGCATGAGGGTGCGGCGGCGTGGAGCAAGGCGGACGCGGATATTGTGCATGTGGCTGGGCGTTGAGGGATTGTCGGACCCAACAGGTTTCAACTCCCTCAGCGGCTAAAGCCGACGCCGGTCCTGGATGACTGAAACGTACGAGCTGAAGCCCGTACCCTTCAGCCGATACCCTTCACCCATCCCCCGCCGTCTAACCCACGGCTGCCTGATTTACAATCAAGCCAAGCGGAAAAGATATGCAGGAAAGATAAGCAGGAACGAACTGAATGAGGCTTTTTTCCATGAATTTTACCCAGGCGCGTGTGCGGTTGGTTCACGGGGGTGCGGCGCTTGTGACGGCAACCCTGATTGCCGGCTGCGGCAGCACCTATCGGCCCGTGGTTACACCCATAACGCCCAGCGGGCCTGAGGCGCAGCCATCTTCATACGCGGTGGTGGTTTCGGCTCCTTCGCCAACAACTCCGGGCGTGGCCACCATCATTGATTACGCGGGCGACTCGGTGCTTGCGCTGGCGCCCATCGGCGTGGGCCCGGAGACGTTTTCGATTGATGGGCTGGGCGCCACCGGCTACACGGTCAACAGCGACGGCACGTTGAGCAACTTTCCGATTGCCAGCTCCCTACAGGCCAAGCAGGTGGAATATACGACGCTGCCTTCAACGGCCGTTCCGGTCAACCTGTTTTCGCCTTCCTCTGGCCTGTTTGCGGCCGATTTGACCGGCAGTGTCGTCGACTACTTCAGCGGCTTTCCGCAGTCGTTCAAGCTGGCGATTCCGGTGGGCAGCACGCCGGCGATGATTGTGGGTCCGCCGACCAACAGCCAGCGAGTATTTGCGCTCAGCCAGGGCGCGGTTGCAAGCGGCGTGGCCTGCAACAATTCCCCGTCGACCGTGGGCGCCAACGGCGCAGCGGACGGCATCGAACTGACGACATTTACGCTGACGAGCCAGATCGCTCTCGACCCGTACAATCCGACCAACAGCGCCCTTGGCACCATGAATGCGCAGTGCCCGGTGTATGCGATTGAAAGCGCCGACGGCAGGCGGCTGTTTGTGCTCAACCGCGGCAGCGACACCATTTCTGTGATCAACACGCAGTTCAATACGCTGGATCAGTGCGTGCCTTTCCTGAACCAGAACGGGCAGACAGTGAATTGCCATCCCATGCTGCCACTCTCGTTGAAGGCGGTAAGCGCGATGAGCACGGCGTACACGGCAGCCGGCGGCCCCTCCAACCTGCCCAGCGGCCCTCCGCCAAACGGGACGACGGGCATGACGGCGACAGCCGGCCCGGTTTACGCCGAGTACAACACGGCTACCTCGCAGCTGGTGGTGGCCAACTATGACGGCGGGACCATCAGCGTGATCGACGCGAGCGAGGACGAGTACGGCAACGACAGCGCCACGTTCGGCACGACTTATACGATTCCGGTGGGCACAAATCCGGCATCGGTTACAGTGCTGGCCGACGGCAGCCGCGCATACACGGCCAACCAGGCGGACCAGACGGTTTCCATTGTGGCGCTGAGCAGCCACACGGTGGAGAAGACGCTGGCCGTTTCAGGGCACCCGCGGACGGTAGTTTCCACGCAGAACTCGCAGTTCGGCAAGGTGTATGTGGCTTCGCCGGACACGCCGTATCTCACCATCCTCCGCACCGATCTGGACATTGTAGACACGACGGTGCTGGTGGAAGGCAACATTGTGGACGTGCGCGTGACAACCCAGACCGGGTCAAACGGAAACACCAATGTGACCAGCCGCAGGCCTGGGTACGGGCAACCGTGCTTCCTGCCGGGAACCACGGCTTCGGCGACGCTTGATTCCTGCCGGACTTTGCCGTAAGGCGTTAGTGCGGCGTCAATCACAAGAGGCCATTCCGGGCAACCGGGGTGGCCTTTTTGATTGGATCGATGGATGCGAATGTTACGCATATGTGGACTGCGCGAGGCGAGAGTCTCGATTGCACAACCGGAGTAGCGCTGGCCTCCGGGCCGGCTGTCGTGCGGGCGTACACGCCCGCATCCGCCCCAAGCGACACCCAAAAGCCGGAAGATGTGGATTTTCGCGAGCCTGCAGACGGCTTAGGAGCCAGACAGGACGATGGGCAGCGTGGGTGTATCCGAGCCGCCGTCGTTCTCTACGGTGACGCCGAAGCCCTGCACGGCCAGGTTGGTGGGAGCGTCGGCCAGAATCATGGTGGCATTGCCGGTGCTGTCCGGGGCGAACGTGCCGGCGGGCAGCGGCTTCTTGCCGCCAGGCTGCAGGATCCAGAGCTCGTAGACCTTGCCGGCGGGAAGCGGATGCAGGTTCGACGCAGTCAGCAGCAGCTTGCCAGTGCGGGCGGCGTAGGTCACGCGGGCATCGGGAGGCGGCGCGGTTACAGGGCCAGGATGCAGCGCCACGCGCTTGGCCTGGCTGGAGGTGAGCAGTTCCATCAGCTGGTTGAGCTGGGCGGTGTCCGCTTCGCCGCGCTGTGCCATGCCCTGCAAGGGGCCAATAGCAGCGCGGTTGCGCATGTCGTCAATGCCCACGACGAGCAGCAGCACAGCCATTGCGGCGGCGAGTGCAAGGGACCAGGCTCCGGTGCCAAAGAGCGTAGTCCACAGGGAGGGGGGCTCTGCGACCGCGGCCACAACCGGCTGGCGAGCCTGCGTGGTTTGTCCTGGTTCCGCCTGTCCTTGTTTCGTCTGCCCTGGTTTCGTCTGTACGGGAGCGACGGCGGTCTTTACCGGCTCAGCCTCTGCTGCGGCCTGCATTTGCGGCGTCTGCTGCAGGCGCATCATAAAGCGGTCCTGTGCGCCTTCCGGCAGACCGGCGTCGGGCGTGGCCTGCGCGTAGGCAGCGAGCGCCAACGTAGATTGGCGCAGCTCTTCGCGGCACTTGTCGCAGCCGAGCAGGTGCAGGCGCGCCTGCTCCATCTCTTCCGGAGCCAGGCTTCCCATGGCGTAGAGCGTCAGATCGGCGTCGGCAATGTGCAGAATGTCGGTCATGCTGTCATCGCCTTTCTGATCGTCATGAGTCCTGCGCGGATGCGGGTTTTCACCGTCCCCAGCGGGGAACCTGTGCGTTCTGCAATCTCAGTGTGGCTGAGGCCCTGAAAATAAGCTAACTCAAGCGGCCCCTGCTGCTCGGCGGGCAGCGTCTCGAGTACCCCCCGCACCTTGTCGATGAGCCAGGTCTGCTCGCTTTCCAATGCCATGTCGCGCGGGTCGGGCAGCGGCAGTTCGCCAATCGGGTCGAGCGGCGCGCGCTTGCGCAGCACATCGATGGAACGGTTGCGCGCCACCACGCTGAGCCACGCGGCCAGATTGCCGCGCTGCGCCACGAAGCTTTGCGGGCGCTTCCAGACCTGGAGAAGGACTTCCTGCATTACGTCCTCCGCCAGCGAAGGCTCTTTGAGGACGCGCAGGGCGATGCAATAGACAATTCTAGAATAGCGGTCGAAGACCGCTGCCATGGCGTCCTGACTTCCTTCGGCCACTGCTGCGAGCAGGGCTGCGTCGTCCATGGTCTAAACCTTTTCGCCTTGTGCCGATTGTCCATCTTCACCACTAGTACGATGAAGACGCGCTGCCGGATTGGAAAGCTCGGCTCGGATTCCGGCCTCAGGGAATGTTGTTAGCATTGTCAGCAGCCAACATATCTTAGAGATGCAGATTCGGGCAAGTAAGTTCGGCAGCCGACAAAAGGGGATCGCTTGGAAACGAAAGCGGCGAAGAAGTTACGGCCAGAAAAGATGAGACTGGACCTTGTGCTGGTCGAGCGGGCACTGGTGCCCAGCCGGGAGCGCGCCCGGGCGCTGATCCTGGCCGGCCGCGTGCTGGTACGCGAGCAGAAGATTGACAAGCCGGGCACTGCAGTGGCAGGGGACGCACCCATCCGCCTGCTGGGCGAGGAACAAGCCTACGTGAGCCGAGGCGGCCTCAAGCTGGAAGCGGCCCTGAAGAATTGGGCAATTGCCGTTGAAGGCCGCTGGTGCCTGGATGTGGGCGCGTCCACGGGTGGATTCACGGACTGCCTGCTGCAGCACGGCGCGGCGCATGTGACAGCCGTCGATACGGGGTTTGGCCAGATTGCCATGAAGCTGCGCAATGACGAGCGGGTCAAGCTGGTGGAGCGGACCAATGCGCGGCTGCTGGAGGCTGGTGCGCTGAAGAGCACTCAGGGAAGCCCGGAGCTTACGCTTCTGGTAATGGACGTGTCGTTCATCTCCGCGACGCTGGTGCTGACGGCGGTTTTTGCTGCCGCCGCGGGGTTGACTGAGGCCGTGGTGCTGGTGAAGCCGCAGTTTGAGGCGGGGCGCGAGCATGTGGGCAAGGGCGGCATTGTGCGAGACCCAGAGGCGCATCAGCTGGCCATCGATCGCGTGGCGGCGTGCGTGCGGGGGCTGGGCTGGCGGGTGGTCGAGACGATCCCTTCGCCGATTACCGGGATGGAAGGCAATCACGAGTTTCTCCTCTACGCGCAGCGCGAAGTGCAATAGACTTGGGTGCCCCATCTGGGCGCCGGGGAACCCTCTGGGTCGGGGCACGGCGCTTTTTGCCGCTAGAGTCTGGAGTCTGAAACGAGCAACACAAAACTGGCTGTCATTCCGAGCGAACGGGGCCCCGAACGCCTTTCAGTTCGGGGGTGGTGAGTCGAAGAGTCTGCGGTTGTTCTTCGATGAACTTCAGACTCACCACAGCAGGGTAGGAAACCAAAACTCTTAACCAGCCTTGGTAACCAGCCCTGGACAGAGAGAGTTAACAAACCTGAAAGGCGCTCAAGCGCCATCCGCCCACCGCAGGTGGGGGGAAGTACACTGGGACTGCATGATTCGCATCGCGATTGTCTCCAAGCCACAGAAGGAAGAGCTCACGCGGCTGCTGCCCGAGCTGATTGCGTGGCTGCGCGCGCGGGACTACGAGCCTCTGCTGGATGAAGAGAGCGGCAAGTACACTTCCGCGGCCGAGGTTGTTCCGCGCGACGGGCTCCCTGCGTTCTCTCCGGCGCTGGTGATCGTGCTGGGAGGCGATGGCACATTGCTTTCCGTGGCGCGCATCTTCGCCGCGACGGGTACGCCAATTCTCAGCGTAAACCTGGGTTTCCTCGGCTTCCTGACCGAAGTGCGGCTGGCCGAGCTTTACGAAACGCTGGACGGCTGGTGCAGAGATTGTTACGAGACGGACAGCCGTGCCATGCTGCACGCCGAACTATGGCGCGAGGGAGCGCAGTACGCCAGCTTTGAGGCCCTGAACGACGTCGTCGTCTCCAAGGGCGACATTGCGCGCATGGGCGACTTCGTGGTGCTGCTGGACGGCAAGAAGGTTGCCGGGTTCCGCGCCGACGGCGTGATTGTCTCCACGCCCACAGGATCTACAGCATATACATTGGCCGCGAACGGACCGATACTTACGCCCGATGTGGATGCGATGGTGGTGACGCCCATCTGCCCGCACCTGCTGACGCTGCGGCCGATTGTGGTGCGCGGCGATGCGCATCTGACCGTGCGCGTGGTGGGCGTGCCCAATACGGCGCTGCTCACCGTGGACGGCCAGCAGGCCGTGGAGCTGCTGCGCGGCGATGAGATTCGCTGCATGCGGAGTGTGCACACAGTCAAGCTGGTGCGGCTCAGCGAGAGCAGCTTCTTTGAGGCGCTGCGCAGCAAGCTGAGCTGGGGTGAGCGCTAACCACCTGCGGTGGGGCAGACGCTCGCTATTCGCTCGCAGGAGATTTGCGGTCTCCACCCATGTCACGGTGGGACTGTGGCATGAATGGGGCACCCGGGAGATTTTGAAGGGTACGGGCTTCAGCCCGTACATTCGGAGTTCTCAAAACGAGCATGGGCTTTAGCCCCCGGGGCTAAAGCCCAAATTGGTATTGAGACCGTCAACGTACGAGCTGAAGCCCGTACCCTTCACTTCAGCGATGCGATGTGCGGGTCTCCGTAAAGGGTACGCAGGGCTTGGTCGTGAGCTGGGTCTGGCGGTGGGGCGGCGGGCGTGGTCGCTTGATCGAGGATGAACCACGACCAGCTTGAGTGCCCGGCGACGGCATCGGGCGCGGGTGGCGGCCCGGTGAAGCGTACGCCGATGGGCTTACCCAGGGCAAACTGCGCCAGCATTCCATCCATGCGGAAGCGGGGGCTGGCGCTGCGCAGGCTGATCTGAAGAGCGTCGGTATAGAGCAGGCCGGGGAAGGAATCGCTGAAGGGGCCCACGTCTGTTGAGGTGAAGCTGGGCGCGGCCGGCTCCCAGATCCAGATCAGGTTGTGCAGGCCGTCGTGGTTGGTCATGCGGTCGAAGAGCATGCGATCAAGCTCGGCTGAGCCGCGCACGCCTTTGCGCCCAGCCCACCAGAAGCCTTTGCCGTTCGACTCGGGGTAGGGATTCCAGAGCACCGCGATGCCGGCCTTTTGAAGTTCCTTAAGGTGCTCCGCGGCTTCATCCACCTGCGCCGCCCAAAGCGTGTTGAGGGCGCTGCCGGGGGTGAGCAGATCGTTCCATTCAAAGTCAGTCAGGCCGCCGTGGGCGTTGACCTCTGCGTTGTCAGTGGGGCGCGTGGGACGCCAGCTGAGGGCGATCACGGCTCCGGCCTTGTGCGCGGCTTTTGCCTGCTCGATGACAGCTTTCATCGCATCGGCAGAAGCCGGACCGGACGGCAGGTCTGTGGCATCAATCGCGGGCGACTTGCCTGCGGCCTGGGTGACAGCAGCGGTGGCTGCCGCGGGCGCTGCGGGGTCGTTCTGCTGGCCGCTCAGCACGGCCATGCCGGGGGCTGTGAGAAGACGCGCCAGCAGGGCCCTGGCTTCCGGCGCGGGATCGGGACTGACCGGCTCGGCATCCGGTTTGAGGGCGACACGCTCGGCTGTCTCCTTGCGGATTTCAGCCATAGGGCCAGCGAGGCGCGGATCGTCGCGATTCAAGGCGCGGGGCGATGTATAGATGGCGCTGAGTGCGGCCGGGTCATTGCCGCGCTGCACGATCTCGCTCCACACCATGAAGTACGCCCAGCGCGGCTGCTTCGCCAGCACGTCGAGGCTGGGCACAGCGCCCACCTCGGCCAGCGCGATGGGCTTGCCGGCGGCCAGGGCGAGCATGCTGTCGTAGTAGTCCTGTTTGAACTCGCCGTAGATGTCCATGGTGACGACGTCGGCATACTGCGCGCCGGGATAGTAGTCGGCCACCGAGCCGGCGTTGCCGCTGGGCGCGTTCACGTTCCACACCCAGACCAGGTTGTCGAGGTGGTGCACGTTGACGAAGCGGTCGTAAATCATCCGGTAGAGCGCGGCCGAGCCGTCCTTGCCCGACCCATCCTTGCCCGGCCGGCCGCCGAACCAGAACCAGTTGCCGTTCATCTCGTGGTAGGCGCGGAAGAGGACCGGCACATGCGCCGCCTGCAGCTGATGCAGGTAGCCGGCCACCACGTCGACCTGGGCACACCAGCGCTGGTTCAGTGGCGTGCCGGGGGTGAGCAGTTGACGCCACTCGTAGTCGGTGAGCTTGCCCTGCACGCTGTCGCGGAAGGTGACCGGTTCATCGTCGGTGGGGCGCACCTCGTGCCAGGTGTAGGCGATCACCGCGCCGTTGTGGTACTGGCGTTCGACCTCTTCGATCATCGCCGGCCTGCCCAGCACGGAGTCCTTGTCGTCGCCGGCGGAGAAGCCGAAGTCCGCGCCGAACAGGCCGGGATATTTGCCGGTCAGGTCGTAGGCCAGGTCCGTGTAGCGCGATGCCACATTGGGGTAGTTGTGCTGGCCGGTGATATAAGCGGTTCCGGAGATGGATGCGATGTACTTGAGCAGCGCGCGGGCCTCCGGCGTTGCGTGCGGATTGACCGGGACGGGGTCAACGTTCACCGGCGCGGGTTCTTGCTTGCCGGGCGCATCCTGTGATGCCGTGGCGCGGTGCGCGGTTCCGAAGAGAAGGGCAAGCAGAGCTGCTGCAATCCGCATGGTGTTTGTCGGCGTCGTTTTCATCCGCATGTTGAGGGTGCGACCTCTCGCGGACGAATTATAGCTGATAGCGTTATCAGGGAAATCAGATTGAAGTTTGTTGTTCAAACGCGTCCTGCGAAGGCAGAAGAATGCGCAACGCGTCTGGGACGACCGAGACGCGGATCGGAATCCGACCGAGACACTCGCCGTCAGCCTGGAAATGCGGCGCGGGGTGCGAGCAGGGCGTGCAGGAAAAATCGGTTGCTTGAACGGAGTGCAGAAAAGGGTTGAGGCGGTGCAGGTTGAGCCAGCCAGAGAAGAACCACAGCGGCAGCGACAGCAGCGCCGGCGGCCTAAGGATGAGTAACTGGAGATGAGCGTCGTCGATGAGCCCGCCACGGCCTGCGAGTCTGCTGAATAGGCCGCCAAGGCTGCCGACCCGCACCGTCATTACACTCACTGCACGACACGAGAGGATGCTGCCGGACGCTGCTTCTGTATACGTGACATCGAACCGGCGAAAGCGCCGCGTGATGAAGAGGCGGGCAGCATGCAGATAGTAGGCCAACCTGCCGAGACTCGATTTCTTCGAGGCAAGCAGGCTATACGCTAAAGCGCCATCCGGGCCGGCTCCGGCCATCACGGTGAAGTAGCGCTGCCCGCCGTTGAATGCGACTTTACCGACGGGGACCAGACTCGGTGTCGAGCGAATCTGCTGCAGGGCTGCCTGCAACGGGTCAAGCGGAAGCCGCATGTGGCGCGCGAGCGCGTTGGCGCTGCCCAGCGGGATGATGCCAAGAGCGGCGGTAGGCGCGCCCGCCTCCGAAGTCAGCCCCTGGATCACCTCATGGATGGTGCCGTCCCCTCCGCAGGCAAAGACCACCTGGGCGCCGGCGCGAACCGCATCCTCGGCCTGGGCAGCCGCTGAGCCCGGGCCGGTCGTCGGCTTGAGCTCGATTCGATGGCCGAGAGCCCGCAGGGCATCGGCGATCTCGCGCATCAACTCCACGCGCCCTGCGCGATTCCGCCCTGCCACGGGATTGTAGATCAGGACGCAGTCCATGGGACCACCTTACCGCTGACCGCTCCAGGCGAAGGCAGCTCTACTGTGCTATCCAGCCTTTTCCGTTAGCTCGGCCCAGCGGGCATAGAGGCCGTCGTTCTCGTGCTGGGCGGCGTCGAGTTCGGCGAGGGCATCTTGCAGGGCTGTTGCGTTGGTTACCACGTCGGGATGCTCGACGTGGTCGCGGGCGGCGGCCAGGCGGGCATCAGAGACTTCGACGAGGTGCTCGATGGCGGCGAATTCGCGGGCTTCGAGATAGGAAAGCTTTTTCTTTCCGGAGTTGGATGAGCTTGTGGTGTTTGTGCCGGTTTGCTGGCCTATAGCGGAGCCGTCGGCGCGGCGGACGGTCTTTTGTTGATCGGCGTTGCCTAAGCGTTCGGCCTGGTCCTGTTCTTCGAGCCAGTCTTCCCACTGGGCGTAGTCGGCGAAGCGGCCGGTATGGCCGCGGCCGTCGAGGCCTAAGACGGTGGACGATACGCGATTGAGCAGGTAGCGGTCATGGGTGACGAGGACCAGCGCACCAGGGAAGTCGAGAAGATTTTCTTCGAGGATCTCGAGCGTAGGAATGTCGAGGTCGTTGGTGGGCTCGTCGAGCAGCAGCACGTCGGCGGGCTCAAGCATGAGCTTGGCGATGAGCACGCGGGCCTTCTCGCCGCCGCTCAGGTTTCGGACCGGCTGGTTGAGCTGCTCGCCGGTGAAGAGGAAGCGCGAGGCCCAGCTGGCCACGTGAACGGTGCGGCCCTGGTAGATGACGCCGTCGCCTTCGGGCGCCAACGCCCGCCTGAGGGTCAGGCTCTCGTCGATCTCCCTCATCTGGCTGAAGTAGACCATCCGCAGCGCTTCCGCGCGTTTGATGGTGCCTTCGGCCGGCTCAAGCTCGCCGCGCAGCAGACGCAGCAGCGTGGTTTTGCCGCTGCCATTGGGGCCGACAAGGCCGACTTTCATGCCGGCGGTGAGCACGAAGTTGAGGCCGGTAAAAAGGAGACGCGGCGTCTTGTCCTCTTCCGACGCGGGCACGGCGAGAGCTACATTGTCGAACTCGACCAGCCGCTTGGTCTTGCGCGTACTGGCTTCAAAATCAATGCCGGCGGAGTTGACGGTGGTGCGCGCGTCGATCGCTTTC
>Ga0182030_10018156_pt1 | contig 13516 bp, 12 predicted proteins | sample 812S3MmetaG_FD_121299 | JGI IMG/M metagenome (GOLD analysis project Ga0182030, IMG submission 121299) | Permafrost microbial communities from Stordalen Mire, Sweden - 812S3M metaG (Illumina Assembly) | ecosystem: Environmental > Terrestrial > Soil > Wetlands > Permafrost | place: Sweden... | reverse complement strand
GTTTCCTTCACGCGCAGGCTCTCGGAATGAGGATGCCCCGCGCGATCGAGCCACGTGCGGTCGTTGAATCCGTTCGATTCCACCACCAGCGTGTCGCCTTCCCAGTGCCCCACCGAGTATCCCAGCCACGTCGGATTCGGGTCTTTCGGCAGCTTGCGCCCGTCCGTATAGATTTGCCGATAGCGCCCCATGCCGCCCTCGTACAACAACCCGATCACCGACGGCGATTGAATGATGCGATACGTGGAACTCACCATCTCCGTGGGACCGCCGGGCAGACAGTTGGTGACCGGATCCTGGCGGCGAAAATCCTTGACGCGCTGCAGAAAGACGGCTTCGGCCGCGGGGCGGAAAATGGATTCGTCCTTCAAGTCCTGGATCACATCAAAGCGATAGGCGTTGGTTTCGGGATGCCACATGCCGGAGAGATCCGGCTTCCCGTCGGCAGTGCGCGGCGCGGGAGCCTTCAAGTTCGGCTTGCCGTCGGCAGTGCGAGGAATCCCAGGAGTGCGCCAATCGAGCCATTGTGCGCCGAGCGGAATCGCCAGGAGGAATAGCGCCGACGTGGCAGTGATTCTTTTCATGAAGACTCCTCTTTTCGGGACCCGGCGCGGAGCGTCACAAACATTATATATTCGGCGACAGCAAGATATATTCGGCAGCCGTCCGCGAAGTCCAGAATTTCGGAATCAGGAGCCGACGGAGAACCAACGGATGACCAGTGGACTGCCTCCACGCCATGTCCCGACAGGAACGGAACCCACAGCGGGCTCAAGTTCATGTCGACCAGCAACTTCATGCGGCAGGGACGGGGATCTCTATGTCCTCGATGCGGCGAGCGGCGTAGGCCAAGGACTGACGAATGTCTTCCGCTTCCAAGTACGGATACGCTTTCAGGATCTCATCCCACGGATGTCCAGCGGCTACGAGACCGACAAGCGTCCCCGCGGTGACGCGCATACCGCGAATACAAGGCTTGCCGCCCATGATCGCCGGGTCGCGCGTGATTCGGTCCAGATCTGGCATGACGCTTTACCCACCAGTCTACCGCTGTTTCGTTATGCGTTCTCACGCCGCGGGCAGCACCACTACCAAACTTGCTCCGCCTTCGGGACGATTGCTGGCCGAGATGGTCCCTCCGTGCTGGGTCACGATGCCTTCGGTGACGGTGAGTCCCAGGCCCGTGCCGCGTGCGTCAAGACGCGTGCTGACGAAGGCGTCGAAGATATCGGGAAGGACGTCGGCGGGAATGCCGGGACCGTTATCGTCGACCGTAATAGCGATCGAAGGGCGCCCGTTGCGCGTGAGCGTCTTGGACTGAACGCTAATCTTTTTGGGCCAGATCTCGCTGGGCCCGAGCTCGCCCGATGAGTGTTGCGGCACCGAATCCACGGCGTTCAGAGCGTTGCGCAGCAGGTTTACGAACACTTGCAGCAGCCGGTCGGAGTTGCCAATCACCTGGTGCCCGGCGCTGACCTGATTCACGAATTGCACGTGCGACGATTTTTCGTCGATCGCCACGAGCGACCAGGCTTCGTCCACCAGAGGGCGGATGGCGGTCGGCTCCATTTGGCGTTGCCGCACGCGCGAGAAATCGACCAGGCTTTCGCTGATGCGCTGCAGGCGCTCGGTCACGCGCTGCATGCGGTGGAGGCGCTCGAGCGAGGGACGATCCTCGGCCGTCTCGATCATCTTTTCAAGGGACCCGGCGAGCACCGCGAGAGGCGTGTTGAGTTCGTGCGCCACCGAGGCGGAAAGCAAGCCGAGGCTGACGAGGCGGTCCTGCTCTTCGAGTCGCCGGAGGGCTGCGGCGAGCTCGTCCTCGCGATGCCGCAATGCCACCACCGTGTCGTTGCGGGAGCGCATGATCTGGCCGATCTCGTCGCCCATGATGTGCTCGGCGGGAATGATTTCGTGCGCCCTGTCGCCGGCCTGGGTGGCCTCGTCGGCGGCGAGCATGCGTTGCAGGGGTCCAAATACATAGCGCGGGATGAGGGCGGCTTCGAGCGAGAGAACCGCAAGTCCGTAGACTGCTCCAAGGATGACGAAGAGCGTGAGGCGAGCGCGGAAAATCGTGTCGTCATAGGTTTGCTGGGTCAGTTTGATCTGACCTGCATTGTAGGGAACCTGCTGCAGGATCGAGACTTCGCGGGCGCGGGCCTCAGCCACGAGTTTTTCGAAGAGCGGAATTAATGAGAAATAGACACAGATCGTGAGCACTAAGAAGAAGAGATTATGGAGCACCATGAGCTTCGGCCGGATCTTGAGGTTGCCGAAGGATCTGCCGAAGCCGTGGTTTTTCCTGCCAGACAAGAATTTTTGCTCCTCTTGCGTAATGACTCCGCCTATGATAGAAATAATACTTGGTCCGAATGACAGAATGTCGCAGGCAATCCTAGTTTTATAGGAGCGCTTGCGGGCCGGAGAACGACACCCGCAATGGCAGTCATCTTTCCGAAGTCGTCCGACATTATCTTAAAGGTCGCCGGGTTGGTGATCGCACTGGGTGCCGTCGGCGCCACGGCGGCCTATACCTATTACACGTGGCCGACGGTGATCGATACAGGATACCAGCCGGTGCAGCCGATTCCCTACAGCCACAAGCTGCACGCCGGGCAGATGGGCATCGATTGCTATTACTGCCACTCCACCGTTTACAAAGCGAACTTCGCGGCGGTTCCGGCGCAGACCACTTGCATGAAGTGCCATATGCAGGTCAAGAAAGACAGCCCCCGTTTGGCGGTGCTGCGCGAGGCGGCCGATACGGGCAAGCCGATTCAATGGGTGCAGATTCATCGTTTACCCGACTTTGTTTATTTTAGCCATCAGGCGCATCTTTCGGCGGGCGTCAGCTGCGTCAGCTGCCACGGACGCATCGATCAGATGATCGAAGTGAAGCAGGAAAAGCCGCTCAACATGGCGTGGTGCCTGGAGTGCCACCGCAATCCGGAAGCGAATATCCGCCCGGCGGAATTGGTGACGAAGCTCGATTGGGTTCCGGATGGGGATCCTGCGGAGATCGGGCGCGAGATTATCGCCAAGAAACATATTGAACCTCCCACAAACTGCTCGGGGTGCCATCGATGAGTGACTTGATTCATATTCAGACGGCGAACCCGACGGGCAAGCAGTATTGGCGCAGCCTGGACGATCTGGCCGATACGCCCGCATTTCGCGATTTCGTTCACAAGGAATTTTCCGCTAACGCGACGGAGATGCTGGACGGCAATTCGCGCCGCACGGTGTTGAAGTTGATGGCTGCGTCTTTTGGGCTGGCGGGCCTGACGGCTTGTAACCGTCCGGTGGAACACATCGTGCCGATCGTCAACTACCCGCGCGAATCGGCGGAATACCTGCCGGGAGAGCCGTTCTTCTATGCAACGGTCCATTCGATGGGTGGCCACGTCACCGGGTTGCTGGCGGAAACGCACGACGGACGTCCCACGAAGATTGAGGGCAATCCGGATCACGCGCATAGTTTAGGTGCCGCGACGGCGTTCCAACAGGCGACGGTGCTGGGGTTGTACGATCCCGATCGCTCCATGCAGGTGCTGCAGGGCGGCAAGCCGGCCAAGTGGTCGGATTTCGAATCCGCGGTTTCGGGCCTGAATTTGGGCGACGGTGCCGGGTTGAGAATTTTGAGCGAAACGGTGACGTCGCCGTCGCTTTCCGATTTACGCGCGCAAGCGCTCAAGAAGTTCCCCAGGGCGAAGTGGGTTGAGTATGACCCGATCTCGCGCGACAACGAACTGGCTGGGACGAACATGGCGTACGGACAGCCGTTGTATGTCCATCCGCACTTCGATCAGGCGAGCGTGATCCTCGCGCTGGACTTCGATTTCCTCGGTCTGGATTCTCCTTCGCCCTTCATGACGAAGCTGTTCAGCAAGGGCCGCAGAATCGAAGGCGAAGACGATCTGGACAAGATGAACCGGCTGTACGCGGTCGAGAGTCAATTCTCGATTACGGGTGCGACGGCGGATCATCGTTTGCGCATGAAGGGCTTGGATGTAAAACAGTTCGCGCTCGATCTAGCCGCGGCGCTGGGCGCGATGCCTGCGCTGAACGTGGTCAATAATGCTCCATCGGACAAGAGAGCTAAAGTCCTGGCGGTGTTGGCGAAGGATTTGAAGTCGGCGGGCGCGAAGGCGCTGGTGACCGCGGGACCCCGGCAATCGGCTGCGGTGCAAGCAATCGTTTCGTTGATCAATCAAACGCTGGGTTCGACGTGTGTGACTTACACGAAGCCCGTCATTGATAAAAGTAACTCCGGCGTGGATGCATTGAAGACGCTGACCGGTGAAATGTCGTCCGGGCAGGTTTCGACCTTGCTGATTTTGGGTGGGAATCCGGCGTACACGGCTCCGGCAGATCTGCAGTTCAGTGTGGCGCTCTCTAAGGTGGCGAATTCGATCCACCTGGGAATGGAACCGGACGAAACGGCGGTGGCCGTGAAGTGGCATTTGCCGGAAGCGCACTATTTGGAATCGTGGGGCGATCAGGCGAGCTCCGAAGGCTCGGCTTCGATTCAGCAGCCGATGATCCAGCCGTTGTACGACGGCCGCACGGCTGCGGAAATCGTGGCATTGCTGATCAATCCGGCGATCGGCGACAAAGCGCCGAAAGCTCACGATATCGTCAAGAATTATTGGACGGCGCAGGACGCATTTAATAAAGCCGGCGAGAAGCAGGACGCCTGGAAAAAGGCTCTGCATGATGGCGTGATTGAAGGCTTGAAGACCGCGGAATCGCTCAAAGTTACGGTGGACGCGAAGAAATTGGCCACGGCGCTTGCCGCGGAGCCTAAGCCGGCAACCGGTGCGATCGAAGTCGGCTTCTATCCGAGCTCGGCGGCGTGGGACGGACGATTCGCCAACAACGGCTGGCTGCAGGAATTGCCGGACTCGATGACCAAGCTGACGTGGGGCAACGCGGCGATGATCAGCCCCGCCACCGCGAGAGCGCACAAGGTGACGGACGGCGACATCGTGACGCTATCGCGCGATTCGGTGAAATTAGAAGCCGCGATCATGATCCAGCCGGGTCACGCGGACGATGCGATTTCGATTGCCTTGGGCTATGGCCGCGAAAAATGCGGACGCGTCGGCAAGGGCGTCGGATTCAACGCGAATCTGATCCGCACGAGCGATGGTTTCTGGTTTGGTTCGGGCTTTACGCTCGCCGCGACCGGCAAGACGCATGTTCATGCGACCACGCAGGAACACGGCGCGATCAATCAGATCGTGGCCAGTGCGGAGCGGCAGAACGACCGGCCGCTGGCCCGTGAGACGACGGCAGCCGAGTATAAGAAGACCCCCAAGGTCATCGAGGAGATGGCCGAGACGCCGGTGCTCGAGAGTATTTATCCGCAGGTTAAGTACGACAAGGGCTATCAGTGGGGCATGGCGATCGATTTGACGTCGTGCACGGGTTGCAACGCCTGCGTGATCGCTTGCGTGGCGGAGAACAATATCCCGGTGGTCGGTAAGGATCAGGTCACGCGTGGACGCGAAATGCACTGGATCCGCATCGATCGCTACTATTCGGGCGATGAGAACGATCCGCAGACCATCGAGCAGCCCATTCCCTGCATGCAGTGCGAAAACGCTCCGTGCGAAAACGTTTGCCCGGTGCAGGCGACCACGCATAGTCCCGAGGGCTTGAACGACATGGCGTACAACCGCTGCGTCGGTACTCGCTACTGCGCCAACAACTGCCCGTACAAGGTACGCCACTTCAACTTCCTCAACTTCCATAAGCGCGGTGACGAGCCGGTGGATCTGACGGTAGGCATCCGCATGGCGGAGCCGGAGTTGACGGGGCTGGTTTATAATCCCGACGTCACGGTGCGTATGCGCGGCGTGATGGAAAAGTGCACCTACTGCGTGCAGCGCATCGAAGAGGTCCGCATCCACGCGAAGGTGGACGGGCGCCGCGAAATTAAAGAAGGCGAGATCAAGACCGCGTGCCAGCAAACCTGCCCGGCCGACGCCATCGCTTTCGGCAATATCAACGATCCCGACAGTAAGGTTTCGAAACTGAAAAAGCAGGAGCGCAATTACGCCATGCTGGCCGAATTGGATGTCCGGCCGCGCACGACGTATCTTGCGAAGCTGCGCAATCCCCATCCGGAGTTGAGCGCATGAGCTTGGTAGTCGAGCAAAATCCGGCTTTGCTGGAGCTGAACCCGCCTTTAGTGCAGGCGAAGTCCATCCACGACGTCACGGAACAGATCAGCGTTATCACCGAAGGCGACGTGGTCAAGACGCCGACGAAGTACTGGATCGCGTTGGGCATTACGTCATCCATCACGGTTGTGCTCGCCTGCATGCTGACGTTCCTGGTGTGGAACGGCATCGGCGTGTGGGGCAACAACCGGCCGGTCGGCTGGGCGTGGGACATCACGAACTTCGTGTTCTGGATCGGCATCGGCCACGCCGGCACGCTCATTTCCGCCATTCTGTTTTTGTTCCGGCAAAAGTGGAGAACCTCGATCAACCGTTCGGCCGAAGCCATGACGTTGTTCGCCGTAATGTGCGCGGGTTTGTTCCCGCTGTTTCACACGGGACGTCCGTGGCGCGCGTACTGGCTGTTCCCGATTCCCAATACCGACCTCAATATCTGGCAGAATTTCCGCAGTCCGCTGATCTGGGACGTGTTCGCGGTATCGACGTATTTCACCGTGTCGTTGCTGTTCTGGTTCACGGGACTGGTTCCGGATCTGGCCACGCTGCGCGATCGCGCGACGACGAAGATCCGCCAGTGGGTCTTCGGCGCCTTGAGCCTGGGATGGCGCGGATCGGCGCGGCATTGGACCAATTACGAAAAAGCCTACATGATTCTGGCGGGCATCTCTACGCCGCTGGTGCTCAGCGTCCACTCCATCGTCAGCTTCGACTTCGCGACGTCGGTGATTCCGGGCTGGCACACCACAATCTTCCCGCCGTACTTCGTCGCCGGCGCCATTTTCTCGGGTTTCGCGATGGTGATGACGCTGCTGCTCGCGGCGCGCTGGCTACTGAACCTGCAGAATCTGATCACCATCAAGCACCTGGAAAACATGAACAAGATCATCCTGGTGACGGGCACGGTGGTGGGCTACGCGTATGCGAGCGAATTCTTCATTGCCTGGTATAGCGGCGATGTGTACGAACGGTTCACGTTTTGGAATCGCGCCTTTGGTCCTTATTGGTGGGCCGCGTGGTCGATGTACACCTGCAACGTTTTCATCCCGCAGTTGTATTGGTTCCGGGGATGCCGTCGAAACCTGTGGGTGATGTTTATCATCAGCATCACGACCAACATCGGCATGTGGTTCGAGCGCTTCGTGATTATCGCCACCAGCTTGACGCGCGACTTCCTGCCGTCTTCCTGGGGCGAGTTTCATCCCACCTGGGTGGATATGGCCACCTTTTTCGGAACGTTCGGTTTGTTCCTGACGCTATTCCTGCTGTTCGCGCGCTTCCTGCCGATGATTGCGATTTCCGAAGTCAAAGGCGTGCTGGTGAATGAGAAGCATGCGTTCAAAGGCGAGGAGGTTCTCGCGAAATGAGTCTGAATCCCGAAGAGATGAAAGAGAAGCTCGGCCTCGGCCCGGACAAGGTCTGGGGCATCATCGGCGAGTTCTCCGAACCCGAAGATCTGGTTGTGGCCGGCCGCAAAATCAAGGAAATGGGTTATACAAAACTGGACGCGATGTCGCCGTTTCCGGTGCACGGCATTGACGACGCCATCGGCATCCCGCAGTCGCGCTTGGGCTGGATGGTGATCTGGTGTTCGGCGGCGGGCGCGGCCACGGCGCTCCTGCTGATCTGGTGGGTGGGCGCGATCAATTATCCGCTGGTCATCGGCGGCAAGCCGCTCTTCGATTTTTCGTACTCGGTGCCGGTCACCTTCGAGCTCACGGTTCTGTTTTCCGCGTTTGGCGCGTTTTTGGGAATGTTCGGGTTCAACGGGTTGCCGAAGCTGTATCATCCGTCGTTCAAACATCCCAGCGCCTACCGCGCCACCGACGACCGTTTCCTGCTGGTGATTGAGGCGGACGATCCGCAGTTCGATCCGCACAAGACGGTCGCCGATTTGAAGAGCGTCGGCGCGGCGATGGTTGAGGTGGTGGAAGGATGACGACCTTTAGCAAGCCGGCGCTGCTTTCCACGCTCGCGCTGGTGGGCGTGCTGTCGGGATGCTCGGTGATCCAGCGCGATACGCCATTCCAGTTGTGGGACGACATGAAGCATCAGCCGAAGTTCAAGGCGCAATCGGAGATGGAAGAGTCGAACGTGTTCGCCTATCGCCGCGTGACCCAGCGTCCGGTGGAAGATACGGTGGACCGCGGCACCCTGCGCGAGGATACGCCGTTGAATACGGGCCTGGAAAAAGGCATGTACGTCGGCAAGAGTCCCGTGCCGCTGACGCGCGACCAGTTGATGTTGGGGCAAACGAAGTTCAATATTTATTGTTCGCCGTGCCACGATCAAGCGGGCATGGGCAAGGGCATTGTCCCGACCCGCGTTCCGGCGTGGCAGCCCGCGAATCTGACCGAAGATCGCATCGTGCAATATTCGGACGGCGAAATCTTCGACGTGATTTCGCATGGGCGCAATACCATGACCCCGTATAGCTACTTCCTGTCGCCGGAAGACCGCTGGGCGGTGATCGCCTATGTGCGGGCGCTGCAACGTGCGGCGCACAGCAAGTTGGAAGATGTGCCGGCCGCGGAGAGGGCGGCTCTGAAATGAGCGGGCGAAATAAAATGAGCCAAAGCCATTCCCATCCCGAAGCAACCGCCGGTCACGAAGTCACCGTCGACAGTTATCAGCTGGAGGCTAGCCGCTGGACGGCCGGACGCAACATCCTGATGTTTATCGTGCTGGTCGGCGTGATCGGTTGCGCCACCGGATATCTGACGGATCCGCAGCGCTTCTTCCGCTCTTATCTGATCGCCTTCGCCTACACGTCGCTGATCGGACTGGGCGCGTTTTTCTTCGTAATGGTGCAGTATTTAACGGGGTCGGCATGGAGCGTGACGACGCGCCGCATCATGGAAAACATCATGTCGACGCTACCCTTTGGGCTCATTTTGTTCGTGCCCGTCGCCTTCGGTCTGCGCTACATCTATCCGTGGATGGATCCGGCGGTCGTGGCCGCCTCGGCGGACCTGCGCTTCAAGGCAGCGTACCTGAGTCCGAATTTCTTCCTCTTCCGCAACGTCGGGTATTTTGTGCTGTGGTCGATTTGGATCTTTTCCATTTACCGGCAAACCACCAAGCAAGACACGGAACGTTCCATTAAGCAGATGAATATCCTGTCCCGCTGGAGCGCCCCGGGCCTGTTTCTCGCGGTCCTGGTCGGTTCGCTGGCGTCCTTCGACTGGTTGATGTCGGTGGAGCCGGCCTGGTTCTCGACGATGTTCGGCCTGGTGGCACTCTCCGGCGGAGCGCTGTCCTTCTTCTCCGTCGTGGTGCTGATTTGTCTGGGATTCCGCAGAGCGGGGGTTCTGGTCCACTCCATCACCAAGGAGCATTATCATGATCTTGGGAAGTGGCTATTCGCGCTGACGGCGTTTTACACCTACGTGGCTTTTTCTCAGTACATGCTGATCTGGTATTCGAACCAACCGGCAGAAACCATATGGTTCCGGCACCGGATGGCCGGAACCTGGTTGGCTGTCAGCCTGGCGATGCCGTTTCTGCGTTTCCTGATCCCGTTTTTTGCGCTGCTGTGCCGCCCGGCCAAGCGCAGCTTGAGCGTCATCGGCTTTTTCGCCGTGTGGAGCTTAATTGTCGAATATATCGACCTGTACTGGATCGTAATGCCGGTGTATTATCCCAACGGTCCGCAGCCGCACTGGCTGGATGTGGCCACGCTTGCGACCACGGTGGGCATTAGCGGACTGGTGTTCTGGTACCGCATGAAGCAACATGCGATTGTTCCGATCGGTGACCTGCGTCTGGAGCAGAGCTTGCATTTCGAGAATGCGTAAGAGGAACTTATGAGCGAAGAAGACCTCGGTCCACTAGCCGTACACGATCCCAAGGAAGGGTTCGACCACACCGATCCAGAAGTTGCGAAGATCTTCGTTTTCACCATCGTCAGTTTGGTGGTGCTGGTGCTGGTGATCATATCAATTTCAATCTACTTCGAGGACTTATATTCGAAGGCCGTCTCCGAAAAGATTCTTACAGCGCCCAGCGAACAATTGCAGGAAGTTCGGAATCGCGATGCCTGGAATTTGTCGCACTATATGTATGGCGATTTGAATGAGAAGAGCGGCCGGGTGAGGATTCCGCTGGACAAAGCGATGGAGTTGAATCTCGAGGACGCGCAGGCCGGGAAGACGTTTTATCCGGCGAAGCCCGCGCCCGTGAAACCGTATTCGGCGCCCCCGGCGCCGACGCCCAAGTATTTTTAGAGGTAGTTTTAGATCATGAACCTGCTAGCCCGCCACTTCGCCTGTTTAGCGCTCGCGCTTGCGAGCCTGCCGCTGTGCGTCGAGGATTTGCGTGCTCAAAAGTTCGACCCTCTGCAGAAGCCCGGCACGCTGCCCTCGAACGTTCTTCCGCGTCAACTCGAAGGCGTCGGGATCGTCGAAAAACTGGGCAGTCCCATCGACCTGAATTTGCAATTCATCGCCGAGAACGGTTATCCGGTGGCGCTGAACGAATACTTCCACAAGGGCCGTCCGGTCATTTTGAACCTGGTTTATTACACCTGCCCGATGCTGTGCACGCTGGTGCTGAACGGGCAAACCGAAGCGCTGCGGGCGATTCCCTGGACGCCGGGGAAAGAGTACGAAGTCGTCACGATCAGCATCGATCCGCAAGACAATTTTGACACGGCCCGCAAGAAGAAGGCCTTGTACCTGGCGAGCTACGACCATCCGGCCGACGGCTGGCATTTCCTCGTGGACAAGGACGGGAATGCGAAAAAGCTTGCGGAGATGGTGGGCTTCCGCTACCGGTATGACGCGCGCATCAATCAGTTTGCGCATCCGGCGGCGATCATGATTCTGACGCCCCAAGGCCGCATGGCGCGGTACTTGTATGGCGTTCGTTATTCGCCACGCGATATTCGCTTCGGACTGGCGGAAGCCTCCGAGGGACGCAGCACCATGGCGCTCGAAAAAATCCTGCTGTTCTGTTATCACTACGATCCCAGCGTGGGATCGTACACGGTGTTCGCGATGAACCTGATGCGTGGGGGCGGCGTCTTAGCGGTCGGCCTGCTTGCCTGGTACATCACGTGGATGCTGCGTGCTGAGAAAAAGAGGATGGCTACGATAAAGGAAGGTTTGGCTTAGCATGACGGAATGGCTCCGTAGAATGATGTTGCCGGTCAACCAGGGCTCGGACTTCGCGCGCGAAGTCGACTTCACCTTCATGGGTCTGTACTGGTTGAGTGTGGTTCTGTTCCTCATCGTCATCGGGCCGATGGTGTATTTCACCTGGCGCTACCGCTACAAGCCCGGGCGCGTCACGCCGCACCAGACGCATAACACGGTGATGGAAGTGACCTGGACCGTGATCCCCACGGTGATCTGCTTCTTGATCTTCCTGTGGGGCGTGAACGGATACATGAAATTCGCGGTGCCTCCCGGCGAGGCGCTGGAAATTCAGGTCGTCGGCAAGCAGTGGTTGTGGACGTTCGAGTATCCGGACGGAACCCGCAGCGTCAACGAAATGCATGTGCCGGTGAATAAGAATATCCGGCTGGTGATGTCGAGCGAGGACGTGCTGCACGACTTCTACGTCCCCGACATGCGCATCAAACGCGACATCGTTCCCGGGCGCTATACCCAAGAATGGTTCCGGGCGGACAATGGCGCCATCGGTGAGCATACCAGTACGTGCGCGGAATATTGCGGCAAAGGCCATTCCGATATGCACGCCAAAGTGATGGTGGATACGCCGGCGGACTACGATAAATGGATGGCCACGGGCGGCACGGAATGGGAAGATTATAAGACGCACATGCAGGATTGGGGCAAGATCCAATATGATCGCAAAGGCTGCTCCACGTGCCATTCCGTGGATGGCAGCGCGAGCAAGGGTCCCACGTGGAAGGGTATTTGGGGAACGATGGTAAAGCTGAACGACGGCAAATCGGTGCTGGTGGACGAGGCGTATGTTCGCGAATCGATGATGCTGCCGCAAGCGAAGATCGTGGCCGGCTTCGATCCGATCATGCCGACGTTCCAGGGATTATTGCGCGAAAATGAAATCCAGGGCTTGATGGCATACATCAAGTCTTTGAAGTAAGGGTGCGAGCAATGTCACAAACACTCACGCAGGGCACGACCGCCGGCGGGCATCCGCCGGAAAAGAATTACTTGAACGAGACGACCGGCATCTGGAGTTGGATGACCACGGTCGACCACAAGCGCATCGGCATCATGTATCTGGTGGGCGTATCGACGGCTTTTGGCATCGGCGGCGTCTTTGCCTTGCTGGTCCGTCTGGCGCTGCTGAATCCTCAGCACACGCTGTTCGGCAAGCATTGGGTCGATCAGGAAATGTACAACCGCTTTTTCACCATGCACGGCGTGGTGATGGTGTTCCTGTTCATTATTCCTTCCATTCCCGGATCGCTGGCGAATTTCGTGCTGCCCTTGATGTTGGGAGCGAAAGACGTGGCCTTCCCGCGCTTGAATCTGTTTAGCTTCTATCTGTGGGTCATCGGCGCCGTGCTGGGCATCGCGACGATGGCGGTCGGCGGAGTGGACACGGGTTGGACCTTCTACACTCCCTATAGTGCAACCAGCACTACGCCGGTGACGATGATGCTCATGGCGGCGTTCGTTCTAGGCTTCTCGTCGATCTTCACGGGCTTAAACTTCATTGCGACGGTGCACAAGCTGCGCGCACCCGGGATGGGCTGGTTCGATATGCCTCTGTTCGTCTGGGGCATCTACGCCACCGCGATTATTCAGATCCTGGCGACGCCGGTGCTGGCCATTACCCTCGTGCTGCTGATGATCGAGCGCAACTTCCAGATCGGCATCTTCGATTCGCGCATCGGCGGCGATCCCGTGCTGATGCAGCACTTCTTCTGGTTCTACTCGCATCCCGCGGTATATATCATGATTCTGCCCGGTATGGCGATCATGAGCGAAATTGTCCCCACGTTCTGCCGCAAGACGATTTTCGGCTATCGCGCGATTGCCTACGCCAGCATCACGCTTGCCTTGCTCAGTTTCCTGGTGTGGGGCCATCACATGTTCGTGGCCGGCGAATCGGATCTGGCCAACGTCGTGTTCTCGGGTCTGACGTTTCTGGTGGCGCTGCCCTCGGGCGTGAAGGTCTTCAACTGGCTCACCACCATGTATAAAGGCAATATCTCGTTTGAGACGCCGATGCTCTACGCTTTGAGCTTCATGGTGTTGTTCACCATCGGCGGTTTGACGGGGATCTTCTTCGCCACCCTCGCAACCGACATTCACTTGACGGATACCTATTGGGTGGTGGCGCACTTCCACTACGTCATGATGGGAAGTACGGCGATCATGTTCTTCGGCGGC
>Ga0182030_10018155_pt1 | contig 13516 bp, 9 predicted proteins | sample 812S3MmetaG_FD_121299 | JGI IMG/M metagenome (GOLD analysis project Ga0182030, IMG submission 121299) | Permafrost microbial communities from Stordalen Mire, Sweden - 812S3M metaG (Illumina Assembly) | ecosystem: Environmental > Terrestrial > Soil > Wetlands > Permafrost | place: Sweden... | reverse complement strand
TTTGTGTGGCAGGCAATCGTGCCTGCAGGCGGGCTTTCCAGCCCGCCGTCAGCTAGACTCGATCCATGAGCGTTTTCGCACGCGTTGTGCGCCGTGCCACCCTCTTCGCTGTCCTCGCCGGCGCGATCCGCGCGCAGGACCCGCACTTCGCCGTTTTGATCTCCGCCAATGCCGAATGGCGAGTCGTGAAGCCGCTGTTCGCCTCCGCCGCGATCCAGACATCTCCTTACGGCGAATACTTCTTTGCCAACGTGGGACACGATGGTGTGCTCTTTTTCCATGAAGGCTGGGGCAAGGTGGCTGCCGCCGGGTCCACGCAGTACGTCATCGATCGTTTCCATCCCGCACGCTTGATCAATCTCGGAACCTGCGGCGGTGTGGAGGGCCGCATCGAACGCTTCGATGTCGTGGCGGTCGAAAAAGTCGTGATCTATGACATCGCGGAAGCCATGGGCGATTCCAAAGAGGCCATCGCCGCATACTCCACCCCGCTCACCCTGCCCGCGCAGCTCCCCACACCGGCGGTCAGAGCCACCATGTACTCAGCCGACCGCGATCTCACGGCCGCCGGTCTTCGGGAACTCGACCCGCGATACCGGCCCGTGGTAGTCGACTGGGAATCCGGCGCCATCGCCTGGGTGGCACATAAGAACGGCACGCCTCTACTGATCCTCCGCGGCGTCACCGACCTGGTGAGTCCCGCGAAGGCGGAAGCCGAAGGCAACTTGCAGCTCTTCCAGGACAACACCGTCCGCGTCATGCAGAATCTGGTCGGCAACCTGCCGAAGTGGCTCGCTGTCTGGCGCTAGTGGACCTGAGCATCACCGTGGGGCGGGCTTCAGTCTTCGGCGGGCTTCAGTCCGCCTGTCGCAGCTTTCCCACCGTGCGCGGGAAGGAGGGCTCAAGCCCTCCGCAGACTGAAGTCTGCCCCACAAATAATGATTAGGATTTCCGACGCACTACACTAGAACATCTTGCGATGTCTGAGGCGCCGGCTTTCATTCTGACTTCTGACTCCTGACTCCCATTTCCCGAAGGGACATCCAAGGGCGTAGCCTTTGGCCACTTACCGATGCCGCTGTCCCCAGCCATGCTTGACCACGATTGCCTCCCCGCCGCGCGGCGCCGAGTTCGACCAGCGTCCCAGCGTGTACTCCCGGCGGTACGCGGCCGAGCGATTGCAAATCGTCACCTTCACGATGCCGCTCGAGTCGCACGAGTATTCCTCTTCCACATCCCAGCCGGCAGCATCGTCCTTTCGCCTCACGTCCACCAGCGACAAGTCGCCCGAGCCGCGCAGGGCCGGGTCGAAGGGGAACTGGATGTCGTCCCAGATCGTCAGGTCTCCCGACGGCTGGCCGTCCTCTCCGATGCGCGCCGCCTCCACGTAGCGGAAATGGCCGATGTTGTGGACCGCACGGTAGGAACGCACCGCACGCAGCGGAGTCCCGCCACGCGCCGGCAATTCCAGCCCGCATGGAAAGATCGCATCGAATACCACACCGCGGCCGTGGTCGGTCTCGCGCCATACTCCGAAGTGCCGTGCGAAGCGGTCCCGCAGCACATAGCGGGAATTCGCGTCGGCGCTGATGGCGAGCCCGATCGCGGTGGCCGAACGCATGTAGGCGGAGCGCCGCACGGCACGCCCGAACGTCTCCTTGAGCACGCGCGCCACCGCCGGAAGTTCCGAGCCGCCGCCGGTCACATACAGCGTGTCGAGCGACCGGCCGGAATGCGCCGCAAGCAGATCCTCCACCACCGCCGCGGTGCGTTCCACCAGCGGCCGGCAGCGCTCGTAGTAGGGCGCCACGGCGATCGAGACCTCACCCCAGCCCTCGCGTACGCTTTCCAGATCCACCACGATCCGGCGCGTATTGGGATTGAGCGACTCCTTGCGCTCGCGGCATTCCTCCAGCAGGCGGAAAGACTCGGCATCGGAAAGCGACTCGCGTTCGCCGTCGCGTCCGGCGGTCTCCATCGCCAAGACGGCGAGGATCTCGTCGAAGTCGTCGCCGCCCAATTCCGAGAGGCCGGCGCTCGCCGCCACGGTATGGGCGCCATCTTCCATGTCGACCAGTGACGCGTCGAAGGTGCCGCCGCCAAGGTCATACACCAGCAGCGACCGCCGCGGCTGGCCCTTGCGCTGCTCCCGCTCGCGATGGCCGAACTCCACGCTTGCCGCCGAGGGCTCATTGAGCATGCCGAGCACACGGAAGCCGGCCGCGCGAAAGGTCTCCGCCGTCACGAATCGCTGGTTGCTGTTGGCGTTGGCAGGCACGCCGATCATGGCCTCCATCGGCTCCGCCCGATCGAGTGACAGGTTGGAAGCCTGGCGCAATTGTTGGCGCAACGCCGAGAGAATCCCGGTTGCCAAGTCCATCACCGGCATGGTGCACCCGGCAAGTTCCACCTGTGCGGTGGGGCCGGCGCGCTTCAGCAGCCGCTTGAGCGAGCGCAACACGGTCCACCGGCGATCGCCCTGCACCGCCCACGCGTTCCAGCCGAAGCGGCGCTCCTCACCGCGGATCGCCACCAGTGGCGGGAACCATTCCCGCGTCTGCCCGTCAGGCGAGTCAAATCCCACCAGCGGGTAGTTTCCGCGGTCCACCGCCGCTACCACGATGCGTGTGGTGCCGAAATCGATTCCCAGTCTCATGGGGCCGTGCCGCCTTCTGCATCTTAGCGCCATCCGGCGTTCCGCCGCGACTTGCAGGCGCCGGGTCAACCAATATGCCGGCGGCGATTCTCCGTGGGGCAGGCTTCAGCCGGCTTCGGCCTGCGGGGGACTTCAGTCCGCCGGCCGCAAGTTTCACGTCGTTCGCCGGAGGACGGGGTGGGAATCCACTGCGGATCGAAGAAGCCGCCCCCAATCGTCCGCTTGACTTTCGGTGACCCCAGGGCTTATCGTCGGGAAAACCACTTTGGAAGTGGTCTCCACTTGCTCCCCGTCGAGCACCAATGAACGGGCCATGCAATTTTCCGAGTACGACACCCAAGGTTTTTACGACGAGATGTTCGAAGCCAATGGCAAACCCCGGCCGCATGCCGGGCTTTTGCTGGAGACAGTGGAGTCGCTGTCTGACGGACATCTTCTGCGCTATAAGCACGCCGCCGAGCGTCTGCTGCTCCAGATGGGAATCACGTTCAACGTGTACGGCGACACCGCCGGCACGGAGCGTATTTTTCCCTTCGATCTGATTCCACGCATCATCGGGGCGGACGAATGGGACCACATCGAGCGCGGGCTCAAGCAGCGCGTGCACGCGCTCAACTGCTTCATCGACGACATCTATCACGACCAGAAAATCCTGGCGGACGGCGTGATTCCGCGCGATGTCATCCTTTCTGCGACGTCCTACCGCCAGCAGTGCCAGGGATTGAATCCGCCGCGGCGCGTCTGGTGCCACGTCACCGGAACCGACCTGGTCCGCGCCGGCGACGGCCAATACTACGTGCTTGAGGACAACCTGCGCGTCCCCTCGGGGGTGTCCTACGTGCTCGAAAATCGCGAGGTGCTGAAGCGCATCTTCCCGGCGGTGTTCGAGGGACTCTCCGTGCGGCCGGTAGCCGAGTATACCAGCCACCTGCTGGAGACGCTGGAATCGATCGCACCGTTGGCACGGTCGAACCCACACGTGGTGCTGCTTACTCCGGGCATCTACAACTCCGCGTATTTCGAACACAGCTTTTTGGCGCAGCAGATGGGCATCCAACTGGTAGAAGGCCGCGATCTGGTGGTGGAAGGCGGCGACGTCTTCATGCGCACCACGAAAGGCATGGAGCGGGTGGACGTAATCTACCGGCGAATCGACGACGATTTTCTCGATCCCGAAGCCTTTCGCGCCGACTCGCTCCTGGGTGTGCCCGGCCTGATGTCGGCCTACAAGCAGGGGCGCGTCGCGCTGGCCAATGCCCCCGGCAACGGGGTCGCCGACGACAAGGTGGTCTACGCCTACGTGCCGGACATGATCCGCTACTACGAGGGCGAAGAACCGGTTCTGCCGAACGTGCCGACGTATTTGTGCTGGCGCGACGACGACCGGGCATACGTGCTGGAGCATCTCGCCGAACTGGTGGTGAAGGCCGCCAACGAATCGGGAGGCTACGGCATGCTCGTCGGTCCGCACTCCACTGCGGAGCAGCGTGAAGAGTTCGCCCGCCGGATTCAGGCGCAGCCGCGCAACTACATCGCCCAGCCGACGCTGGCGTTGTCGCGCGTGCCCACCATCGTGGACGACCATTTCGAGGGGCGGCACGTGGACCTGCGCCCATATGTTCTCTGCGGCAAGGATATCTACGTCGTACCCGGCGGCCTGACCCGCGTGGCCATGAAGAAGGGCTCGCTGGTGGTCAACTCGTCGCAGGGCGGCGGCAGTAAGGATACCTGGGTACTCTCGCACACGCCGTCTCCGGGAGACCGACAGCCGGGAGGGCAACAGCAATGAGCAAGGTCTCTCGAACGCGCCCACTCCTCAGCCGCGTGGCGGAAGCCGTCTACTGGTTGGGCCGCTACATCGAACGCGCCGAGAACGTGGCGCGCTTCATCGACGTGAACCAGAACCTGATGCTCGATCTGCCTCACGGATTCGGCCAGCAGTGGCAGCCGATTGTGGATACCACCGGCGATCGCGCCGCGTTCCTGGAGCAGTACGGAGAGGCTACCCAAGCCAACGTGGTGCAGTTTCTGGCCTTCGATACGCGCAACCCCAATTCGATTTACTCATGCGTGACGTCGGCGCGCGAGAATGCACGGTCGGTTCGCGAAACCATCTCGTCGGAAATGTGGGAGCAGATCAACAGCCTGTACCTGCTGATCGCCATGGAGAGTCGCAAGAATCTGGACGATGGGCTACCGCAATTCTGCCGGGAAGTGCGCATGGCCTGCCACTTGTTTCAGGGCATCAAGCACTCTACCATGAGCCACAACGAGGCGTGGAACTTCATCCGGCTGGGCACGTCGCTGGAACGCGCCGACAAGACCACCCGCATTCTGGATGTGAAGTACTTCATCCTGCTGCCCTCGGTGAGCGATGTAGGCACCCCCTACGACGACATTCAGTGGAGCGCGGTGCTGAAATCGGTGAGCGGATTCGAAATGTACCGCAAGTGCTACGGGCGCATTTCGCCCGAGCGTGTGGTGGAGTTCCTGTTGCTCGACGGCGAGTTCCCGCGCGCTGTGCGCTATTGCCTCGGGTTAGCCGACAATTCGGTGCACGCCATTACGGGTACACGGCTGGGAGCATTCTCTTGTAGCGCGGAGCAGCGCCTCGGTCTGCTGCGGTCGGAACTCGATTACGCCCACGTGGACCCCATCCTGCAAGCGGGGCTGCACGAGTTTTTCGACGGACTGCAGGCAAAAATGAATACAATTGATGAATGCATCCGCGGGGACTTTTTCGCCCAACGGCCCATCTCGATCGGCGCCGGCGGATAGCCGGGATGAATTCATGACATTTTGCCTGGGTATCACAGTAGAGGAAGGCTTGGTAGCGATTTCCGACACCCGTCTGGTGGCGGGCAACGAATGCCTGGTGGCCCGCAAAACAGCCACTTACCAAGGGCCCGGATTCGCTTTTTTCGCCATGAACTCGGGGCTTCGTTCGCTACGCGATAAGGTGCTGCTCTACTTCGAGGAGTCCTTCGCGCGCGAAAGCGGCATTCGCGACCGGCTGTATCGCGTGGTCAATCTCTACGCGCAGCAGGTGCGCCGCGTCGCTAAAGAGGACGCCGAGGCGCTGGAACGTTCCGAGCTGAAGTTCAATCTCTTTTCGCTGATCGGCGGGCAGATGTCGGGCGATTCGGCCCATCGCCTCTACCTGGTGTATTCCGAGGGCAATTGGGTGGAGATCGGCCCGGACACACCGTACCAGATTATCGGCGCGTCGGGATTCGGCAAGCCGATCCTGGAGCGGTCGCTGACGCGGACCGATTCCATGCTGTACGCCTTCAAAGTGGGATTACTGGCTTTCGACGCCACGCGGCTGTGCGCTGCTGACGTGGATTTCCCCATGGATGTGACGCTCTATTCGCGCGGCAGCTTCGCGCTCGTGGAGCAGCGCTACAAGATGGACGACCTTCGCGAGATTTCGAACTGGTGGCAGGAGCGTATGCGCAGCGCGGTACACGATTTGCCGTCGACCTGGATCGAGGCGGCGTTTTCCCGGCTGACACGCCACGAACTGGTGCGGTAGGACATGCTTTAGCTTGTCCCGGCGAGAGGAGTTCGTCCACGCAGAGAAAAGTCGCCAAACGCCTGAAGTCACCCCGCAGTTTGGAATGCGCCAGTGAATCAGGCTGAGCCGCTGCTCCGCGAGAAGCAAAAACAAAACTCCTTAGCCACGGATGAACACAGATGAACACGGATAAAACAAGACGTCTTTCTTGTGCGTGTTTATCTGTGTTCATCCGTGGCCAATAAGGATCATGCCGCCAAGGTGGCTCATCCCCAGTCCATGACATCAGAAGTCTGAATCTTCCCGACGCGCTTCTAGTACCTGAAGTCGTCATATACTCACGCAATTCTGGATAGCCCGCGCCGTTCCGGTGTATACTCAACCAAACCCCGTACCAAAACGGGATACTGGGACCTGCCTGGAGGGTGATATGTACCGAACATTTGCAGCGGCTGCCGTTGTGGGCCTGTGTCTGATTCCGCGCGCGTTTTCTCAAACACCCGCCAAAGTGGATTTCGCTCGCGACGTGCAGCCCATCTTCCGCCAGAACTGTCTGGGGTGCCATGGCCAGACGAAGCAGAATAACGGCCTCCGGCTCGACCGCAGAAGCTCTGTGATAAAGCCGGGCAGCCGGCGGGTGATGCCGGGCAGCCTCGAAAACAGCTTCCTGTATTATCGCCTCGTCGGCAATGAGTTCGGATTGCAGATGCCGCCCACGGGTCCGCTCAAGCCCGAGCAGATTGCGATCGTCAAGGCGTGGATCGAGCAGGGCGCCGAATGGCCGGACTCCCTCGCCAATGAGCTCGAACTACCGCCATTAGACCCTAAGGCGATCACGCTGGTGTCGACCCTGCGCGCCGACCGGCAAGCGTTCCTCAACGCCGTAACGGCGGACCCCAAGCTTCTCAACGCGCGCGGGCCTGAAACCTCCACTCCTTTCATGTACGCCGTGCTCTACACCGACGCGACTACCATAGAGCGCCTCATCAAGCTCGGCGCCGATCCCAACAAGCGCAACGACGCCGGAGCGAGCGCGCTCATGTGGGCCGCGCTCGATTTCGAGAAGACGCGCGTGCTGGTGGATCGGGGCGCGGACGTGAATGCCAAGTCGGAAGACGCGCGGACTCCCCTGATGATTGCGGCAAGCCGGCCCGGCGGCTCGCCAATCGTAAAGTTTCTGCTGGCCCACGGCGCGAATCCCAACCCGACATCGAAGCCCGGCGCGGAGTCGTCGCCGTTGCTGGAAGCCTCACTCGCCGGCGACGCGGAGAGCATGCAGGCGCTGCTCGATAAGGGCGCCGAACCGAAGGAGGCAGGCACGGCCATCGCCAATTCGGCGGGAGCAAACTGCCGGAAATGCATCGACATGCTGATGGCGCGCAAGCTGGACGCGGCACAATACACCATCGCGCTGCAAAATGTTGTGGTGCTGGACAACCCAGAACTGACCCGCCTCATGATCGAGCATGGCGCCGATGTGAACGCCGCCGACCCGACTGGGCGGACCGCGCTGATGTACGCCGCGGTGTCCGACCTGTTGCCGGTTGAGCAGGTGAAGATGCTGGTCGACAAGAAGGCCGACGTGAACGCCAAGAGCACACACGCGCGGTCGGGCGATTCCGGCCTCAGGCCGCTCGACATTGCAAAGTTGCACGGCCACACGGCAGTGGTCGACCTGCTCGAAAAGTCAGGGGCCGGGAGTGCAGTTTCAGAAGCGGTGGCGAAACCGGTCGTGCCGCGGCAGGGCAATACCATTCAGTCGGCCATCCCCGCCAGCCTCACTCTTCTGCAACGCAGCGATGCCAGCTTCATGCCGAAGACCGGATGCTTCTCGTGCCACAACAATAGCCTGGCGGCAGTGTCGGTAGCGGCCGCCCGCAAGGCCGGGTTCCGCGTGGATGAGAATACTGCGGCGCAACAGATGCATGCCAATGCGGGCGCGTTGCAGGGAATCCGCGACCTTCTCCATCAGGGTACGTTCGTCACGGGGTTGAACGTAAACCCGGTGATTCTGGCGTATGTCCTGCTCGGCCTCGACGCCGAGGGCTACAAGCCGGACCTCAGTACCGACGCGGTCGCGATGTTCATCCAGTCGCACCAGATGGCGGATGGACATTGGGCCACCGGTCCGGAAGCGCGGCCTCCGTTGTGCGCGGACGATATCGATCAGACGGTGCTTGCCATGAGGGCTCTGCAACTCTACGGCCCGCCGGTGGACAAGGCGGCGTTTACTCAATCGATCCAGCTCGCGGCCACATGGATCGGCGAGTACAGGCCGCGGACGAATTACGATCTGGCGTGGCGGCTGCAAGGCTTGGTGTGGGGCGCCAATAGCAAGGAGGCCGTCATCAAGGCTCGCACTGACCTGCTGGCAGTGCAACGCGCCGACGGCGGATGGTCCGATCTGCCTTCAATGGAAAGCGGCGCCTACACTACCGGGCTCGCGATGATCGCGCTGCAAAGTGCCGGCTTGCCGGTTTCGGATGCGGCCTACCAGCGCGGCGTGCAGTACCTGCTCGGCACGCAGTTAGAGGACGGATCGTGGCATGTGCGCACGCGCGCCGCGGGATTCCAGCCGTATTTCGATAACGGCTTCCCGCACGGTGTAGACCAGTGGATCTCGGCTGCCGGCACCAGTCTGGCGACCACCGCATTGACTCTCGCGGCGCCGCCGGCGGGCGGCAAGACGGTCGCCGGTGCGCCGGGGGAACGGTAGCGGGACGCGGCGTAGCGCTGAACAGGTCACCCGATTACCACCAATACCCCGCGACGAGATTCGCTGCCTGTCGTCCATCCCGATTGCGGACGCGGTCGACGCATAGATCAATGACATAACTGATGTACTTGGCTTTCGTTATTGTTCGCTGGGGTTTGGTATGGTGAATCCAGTGGAGGCATTGAAAGCCCTTGGGTGACGCTGGCATTTCCGCAAAGCTGAGCGATTCCTTTGCCTCGCGGCTCGACAAAGCGCAGCCTGATTCGCGCGTCCGCGTAATACTGCTCCTGGGCCGCCCCACAAAGGGCAAGAAGCGCGCCGCGGATCGCGATGAGCAAATACAGCGAGTAAAAGAATCCGCAACTGCCGCCCTGGGCGAAGTCGATGGAATACTCATGGCTCACCAGGGTCGCAGGCTGGAGAGCGAACCGAGCACCTTGGGATGCGTCACTGTGGAGGCCACACCCGGCGGCATTCGTGCCTTGGCCCAATCCGATCAGGTCCGTGCGATTCTGAAAGACCAAGCGGTTCGCTCGGTGCAGTGACGAGTTCGACCCGCACCCGGCGCGAAGCCTCCGAGTTCTCCGCGCCGGCACACACTTTCTTACTGCCAATACCCCCGACCTTACCGCCAATACCCACGACCTTACCGCCAATATCCTCGACGGAATTCGTACCCGCGGTGCCCCTGCCCCCACGTGCCCGGCACCCACACCGCATGCGGACGCGGCGGACGCATCCATCGCCCCGGCAACCACGCGTATCCTCCACCGCGATATTCGTAGAAGCCTTCCGTCCACACATATCCCGGACCCGGCGCCACACCGATCACCGCATACCGGGGCGGAGGCGGAGCGAACCCCACCACCACCGCGCCGCGCGCGGCACACCCGCTAAAAAGCGTCCCGGCGATCAAAAATCCTGCTGCCAAAAATTGCCGTTTCATATCCAGCAACCTCCTACCGAATTGAACGCACCTTACCAATCCACAGTTGCGCATCTGAACGTCATTTAATGTTAGGAACGCTTCATCCGGTACTGGTTGATTTCAGCCACCAGAATTTCAGCCAACAGAGATGCGCCACAATATAGCTATGGCGAAGGTCACCGAACTGGATGTCAACGGATCGCGACGCCATGTGGACGCCGATCCAGACCGCACGCTCCTCAGCGTGCTCCGAGACGATCTCGACCTCACCGGCACCAAGTACGGCTGCGGTGAAGGACAATGCGCGGCCTGCACTGTTTTGATCGATGGCACGCCGACCAAGAGCTGCCTCACCAAAGTGGGCTCCCTGGCAGGCAAGCGCATCGTCACCATCGAAGGCCTCGCCGCTGCAGGAAAATTGCATCCCGTGCAGGAGGCCTTCCTTGAGGCCGACGCCATGCAGTGCGGATGGTGCACGCCCGGCATGATCCTCGGCGCGGTCGGACTCCTCCAGCACACCCCGCACCCCAGTGAGGCCGACATCGTCAGCAGTATGAACGGGCATATCTGCCGCTGCGGAACCTACTCGCGTGTCGTGCAGGCCGTCCGGATCGCTGCCCAGACTCAGGCAACCAAGGGAGGCCGCGCATGAATCGCCGCGACTTCTTCGCAGTGCTCGGCGGCGGTGTGGTGGTGATGCTCGTCGAGGACGACGTCTTCGCGCAGGAAACCGGCGGTGGACGCGGCGGACCGCGCCAACAGCCGCAGAATTTGAACGCCTGGCTGCACATCGGTGAAACCGGCATCGTCACGGTGTACTCCGGCAAAGTGGAGGTCGGGCAGAACGCCCGCACGTCGCTCACGCAGGCGGTGGCGGAAGAACTGCACGCGCCCATCGCCTCCATCCGCATGGTGCTCGCCGATACCGATCTCACGCCCTATGACATGGGCACCGTCGGCAGCATGACCACGCCGCAGATGTGGCCGGTAATCCGCCGAGCCGCGGCGGCAGCGCGCGAAACCCTCATCGATCTCGCGTCGCAGAAATGGATGGTCGAACGCTCCACCGTTCAGGTGGTGGACGGCAAGGTGATGGCGGGCAGCCGGTCGGTGGGATTTGGCGAGTTGACCAACGGGGAGAAGTTGACGCGCACCATCCCGGCGAGCGTGGCGCTTGTGCCAGCCACCGAGTGGAAGGTCGCCGGAACGTCGCTCCCCAAGGTCGACGGCCGCGACATCGTCACCGGTGCGCACAAATACACCTACGACCTGAAGACTCCCGGGATGCTCTACGGGAAGGTGCTTTATCCGCCGTCCTTCGGAGCGACCTTGGTGTCGCTCGATAGCGCCGCCACGGAAGCGATGCCCGGAGTGAAGGTGGCCCACGAGGGCGATTTCGTCGGCGTCACCGCGCCCGATCCGTTCACAGCGGAGAAGGCAGTCATCGCTCTGAAGGCCGAGTGGAAGCCGGCCGTCGCGGAAGCCTCTTCGAAGGACGTGTACGGCTATTTCAAGAAAAATGGCCGCGACCCCGCTGAGAGCGCCGGCCTCACCGCGTATACCGTCGCCTACATCGCACACGTGCCGCTCGAGCCGCGATCGGCGCTGGCCGAATGGAAGGACGATGCGCTCACCGTGTCGACGGGATCGCAGCGGCCCTTCGGCGTGCGCAGCGAATTGGCGCAGCATTTCAACATGCCCGAAGAGAAAGTGCGCGTCATCGTGCCCGATACCGGTTCGGGCTACGGCGGCAAGCATAACGGTGAGGCGGCGTACGAAGCGGCGCGCCTCTCGAAGGCCGTCGGCAAGCCCGTGAAGCGCAATTGGACGCGCGAAGAGGAAATGACCTGGGCCTATTTCCGCCCCGGCGGCCTCATCGAAGTGGGCGGCAAACTGAATCCCGATGGCACGCTGGCTTCCTGGGAGATGCACAATTACAATTCCGGTCCTTCGGCGCTGCAGACGCCTTACGACGTGCCGAACAAGAAGGAGCAGATGCATCAGAGCAAGTCGCCTCTGCGGCAAGGCTCGTATCGCGGCCTGGCGGGGACCGCCAACCACTTCGCGCGCGAATCTTACATGGATGAGCTGGCGCGCTCCGCCGGCATCGACCCGCTGGAATTCCGTCTGAGAAACGCCCGCAATGAGCGCCTGCGCGCCGTAATTCAGGCGGCCGCCGATCAGTTCGGATGGAAAGACCGCAAGAAGACGGCGGGGCGCGGCTTCGGCATTTCAGGCGGATTCGAGAAGGGTTCGTACGTCGCCAATTGCGCGGAAGTCAGCGTAGTGAACGGCGCCGTGAAGGTAATTCGTGTTGTGGAAGCGTTCGAATGTGGCGCCGTGGTCAATCCCGAGCATCTGCGCAATCAGGTGGATGGCGCCGTCGCCATGGGAATCGGTGGCGCGCTCTTCGAGCACGTGGATTTCGAGGATAACAAGATCGTCACCAACAGGCTCTCGAAATATCGCGTGCCGCGCTTCACGGACATGCCGGTCATCGAGACCGTGCTGCTCGATCGCAAAGACCTTCCGTCCGCGGGCGCAGGTGAGACCCCGATCATGGGCTTGGCGCCGGCCATCGGCAACGCGATTTGCGACGCTACGGGCCAGCGTCTCCGCTCGCTGCCCATGGTGCCCGGCAAGCTCGCGGCAGCAGGCAGTTCGCCGGTGGCGGCGGAGTAGGGCTGCCGATGTGGGGCCTGGCGACGCCGAGACTCCGAGCTCATGATATCGCCAGAAATTTAGTCTGTGGGAAGGAAATTGAGGTGAGCCGCAACGCCGCCGTGTGGCAGCCAATCCTGGCTGCAGGCGGGCTTTCAACCCGCCCGGCGGCCTGAAAGGCCGCCTACAGGAGGATTGCCTGCCACACGAGGTTCACACATTGACGCTTCCTCGCCATCAGGAGCTCCGCCCGCCTGGACAAGATCCCGCTCACGATGCCATCGACCGAGTAAGTTAGCGAAGCTGCTCGGTGAGCGGCACGGGAGTCTTCAGCGTGAACGTCACCAACGTCTCCGACGCCAGCTCGACCGGTCTGCGGGTCAGCAGGACGTCCCCAACTCCCGCGCCGCCACCAACACCGGCGCCGATGGCCGCGCCCTTTCCACCGCCGGCGAGCGCGCCAATCGCCGACCCGAGAATCGCGCCACCCGCAATTTTGGTGGTATTGTTCACCTGTGCCGCGTTGGCATGCTTGAAAAAGCCTTCGGTTTCGATCGCCACCGTCTGGCCGTCGGAAGTATGTAGCGCGGTGAGTTCCAACGCCAGCGCGGCCGCCGCTCGCACCTTCGCCCGATCCACCGCGACTACCCGCCCCTCCACCCGCGCGCCGCGTTCAGCGATCACAAAACCATCAGCCACGACCTCTTTATCGAGCGTCGCAACGAAGGTATCGCCGGGGGCGTTCCGCTCCGAGGATAGTCCATCCACCAGGCGCACCGGCAAAACGTAACCGGCGTTCAGCGTCACCTGGTGGGGCTGCGGGACGGGTGCCGCAGACACCTCGGGGCTTGTGGGGGGGCTCACGGGTGCGGGTGCCATTGCCGGGCTCGTCGCAGGCGGCGCGGGAACCGGCGCTGGCACGGGATACTGCGTCGGCCCTGCGGCGGCGGGTACCGGTTCTGGTTGAAGCGCGGCCACCGTGTGGGCCCGCGCCGGCGCGGGTGCGGCGGGTGCCGGCTCTGGCTGGGTCGTGCCCGG